>Ga0209633_10005962_pt1 | contig 10542 bp, 11 predicted proteins | sample Cruoilmetagenom1_FD_187290 | JGI IMG/M metagenome (GOLD analysis project Ga0209633, IMG submission 187290) | Oil polluted marine microbial communities from Coal Oil Point, Santa Barbara, California, USA - Sample 1 (SPAdes) (version 2) | ecosystem: Environmental > Aquatic > Marine > Oil seeps ... | reverse complement strand
TAAAGTTGAGATGGTTATACGAGGCTATTTAGTAGGTCATGCCGCAAGAGAATATAAAGAAGGAAAACGTACACTTTGTAGTGTGAGTATGCCTGAGGATATGAAAGAAAATGAAAAATTTCCTGCACCAATTATTACACCTTCGACAAAGGCAAAAGATGGTTTGCACGATGAGGATATTTCTAGAACCGATATAATTTCACAAGGTATCGTCAGTGATTCAGATTATCAGCAATTAGAAAAATATACCCAAGCATTGTTTCAAAGAGGAACTGAATTAGCCGCCAAACAAGGACTTATTTTAGTGGATACCAAATATGAATTCGGCAAAACAAAAAATGGAAAAATTGTCTTAATCGATGAAATTCATACTCCAGATTCCTCTCGTTATTTTTATGCAGATACCTATGAGCAATTACTACGAGAAAACAAACCACAACGACAACTTTCTAAAGAATTTGTAAGAGAATGGCTAATAAAAAATAATTTTCAAGGACTTGAAGGACAGGTTGTTCCTGAAATGACTAAAGAAAAAGTCAACGAAATATCAGATCGCTATATTGAATTGTATGAACAGATAACTGGTGAGGCTTTTGTGAAAAATCTTGATACCACAAATTTAGAATCAATTAAAATTGCAATAAAACAAGCTTTATAAACTTTCAACTTTAAAACTTTTAATTATAGTATGAACTACATCCTCTTCGACGGAACATCCCGAAACAACTTATTACCTTTTACGTATACACGACCCGTGGCTGATATTCGTATCGGAATCTTGACCATTCGTGAAAAATGGGAAAAAATGTTGGGTTCTAAGACATCCACTTTAACCAAAAGCTATTTGCAAGAGAAATATCCTTTGGTCAAAACTACCGATGAAATTTTAATCAATGCGTCTTATTTACCGACACAATCTTTAGTGGAATTGGTCAAAAACTTAAAAGACAACGAAGCGGTCTATTACCAAAGCGAAGTGGTAGCAGTTCATACCTCTGATCGTCAAGAGGAAGTCCATCAAAAAGATTATGACAAGATAGATTTTAATGAGGAACTCCTACAAATTAAAAATACCTGGGATATTTTTAGTTTAAATGATCAGGCTTTAAAAGCTGATTTTAAATTGCTTACAAAAGGTCGTAAATCTGCTCCGATTCCTGTAGAGGTTCATGCTAAAAATCCTGATAATATTTTTATTGAGGATTCTGCTGAAGTTAACGTATGCTCGTTAAATGCGGAAAACGGACCAATCTATATTGGTCGTAAGGCTACTATTATGGAAGGCAGCATGATTCGAGGTGGCTTTGCATTACTTGAAAATTCTGTCGTAAAAATGGGTGCTAAAATTTATGGCGCAACGACCATTGGTCCCTATAGCAAGGTAGGAGGTGAGCTCAATAATGTAGTGCTATTTGGTTATTCCAATAAAGGGCATGATGGTTTTTTAGGAAATTCTGTGATTGGCGAATGGTGTAATCTGGGTGCAGATACCAATAATTCTAATTTAAAGAATAATTATGCCGAAGTACGTCTTTGGAGTTATGAAACACAAGGTTTTGCCAAAACAGGTCTACAATTTTGTGGTTTAATGATGGGTGATCACTCAAAATGTGGTATCAATACCATGTTTAATACGGGAACTGTCATTGGCGTTTCTGCTAATATTTTTGGCGATGGTTTTCCTCGAAATTTTATACCATCCTTTTCTTGGGGTGGTGCAGCAGGTTTTTCTACCTATCAAATGAAAAAGGTAAAAGAAGTAGCCCAAGTGGTGATGTCGCGTAGAAATCTAGCATTTGATGCCGTAGAAAAACGAATTTTAGCACATGTATTTGAGTTGACAAAGGAGTTTAGACATTATTAATAAGTGAATATTTTGCCGAAAAGGCACAAAAACACACTATTTTAATCAAAATTTTGATAGTCACTCAAGTTACTTTTTCTATCGTCTATCGTCTAATGTCTAAAGTCCATTGTCCATTGTCTAACGTCTATCGTCTACTATCTAAATGGTATTTGCTACAAGAAAAGCATTTTCAATAGTATCTTGTGCTTTGCCTACTTTATGGGCATCCCCAATAATGTGAACAGGTTTATCCAAACTACCAGCACTAAACGGATTATGCGATTTCATGCCAGTAGCAAGAATTATATGATCAATGTCGGTGAGCGTTTGCTTAAAATCGAGTCCTTCAATAAATACTTCTTTGCCTGAAATTTCTTGAACTTTAGTGTTGACAAAAACAGTCACATTCTCATTTTGGAAGGCATTTAAGGTTAGTTTTCTCTCAATCATTTCCATACCACGAGCTACATCGGCTAGCATTTCGACTATAATAACTTTATTGCCTTTTGAGAGTAACATATTGGCTACTTCAGTTCCAATTAATCCACCACCAATCACCAATGATTTGCTGTTCTCTGGAATATTATGTTCTTCTAATACTTCCGCCCAAAAATAATCTTTTAGACCTTCAATAGGTGCTATTTGTGGTAGAGAACCTGTAGCTATTAGTATTTCATCATACTGCGTGAAATCAGTGGTATTAGCTTCTTTATTTAGTACCTCAATATGGTGATAAGCGACTTCATTTTCTAGATAGTGAACTAACTTAAGTAAGGAATATTTATGTGGTGGTAAATAGGCAAGATTAAATTGTCCTCCAAGTTTATTTTTTTCATAAACTGTTATTTCATGTCCACGTTTTTTTAATGTAATTGCTGCAGTCATCCCAGCCAAACCGCCACCTATTACGGCAATATTTTTGGAAGTTTTTGTTTTTGTCATTTCAAAATCCTCTTTTCCTACTAATGGATTTACAGTACAACCTAATCCTTTACCGCTTTTTACGCCACCTAAACAACCTTCGCTACAGGCCAAACAGGGTCGTAGGTTTTCTTTTATGATTCCAAGATATTTACCTACAAAATCGGGATCAGCCACTAACGGACGACCTACGGCAATAAAACTACCTTTAGCTTTTTCTTTTATAGCATCAATGTCTGAAAAGTCATTTATTTGTCCCACATAAATGACAGGAATAGGAACAACTTCTCTAATTTTATCAGCCAATTGCCACGTTTTGCCTTTTGGCACAAACATGTGTTGGAAAAACCAAGGAGGTGTAGAACAAGCCGTTCCAGCCGAAACATGAATAGCACTGACTCCTTTTTCAGCAAGGATTATAGAGAATTCTTGCATTTCGTCTATTTTAATGCCATTTGGAGTCATTTCGTCACCGCTGATTCGAGCGATAATTTCAAGTTTTGTAGCTTTTCTAACAGCCTCTAAAACTTCAAGTGGAAACTTAATTCTATTAGTAAAAGAACCTCCATATGCATCTTTTCTATCGTTGACGGCTTTTGAAATAAACTGTCCTAATAAATAACCGTGTCCAAATTGAAGTTCGATATAATCAAAATTGGCTTTTTCTGCTCGAATGGCTGCTTGTACAAATAAATTGGTTACTTTTTCTAAGCTATCTTTATCTAGTGCTGTTGGTGCAGCTCCGCCATTTTCACAGGATTTATCAGTTGATGAAACAAAATAATTACCAGGTATTTTAGGATTTGCCATGCGCCCAGGATGGTTTAAGTGCGCGATGGCTTTTACTCCATCTTGATTAAGTAAGTTGGTTAATTTTTGTAAGCCTTCTAGTTTATCATCATGGTCAATACCTATTTGTGTAGGGAGTTCCCGCAAAGCTTTATCCAAATATAAGGGTTCAGGAATGATGGCACCGATATATTTGCTTCGTGCTTTATAAAAATTAAGATGTTTTTCAGTTATCCATCCTTCTTTCGTTCCATAGCCTGTTTTTACAGTTGCCATGATAAATTCATTCCTTAAGTCTATCATCTTAATTATTTGTTTTTTAATTGATAAAAGTTGCCTCGTTTTAAGGAAGCAATTTCAATTTTGTTCTCTGCTTCTAGTACATCGAGGTATTTATTGATTTCATTTACGTGTAAACCTAAAATTTTGGATAAATCATCTAAGGTGCAAGGTCTTCTTGCGATGGTTTCTAAAATGGCTGTTTCAGCATCTTTTCGATAGGATTGTACTTTTTTTCGTTCAGGTGCTGCTGCAATTATTTCGACATTTTCTAATTGCCAGAAGTCGACGATTTGTTGCAATTCTTGAAAGGTGGCACTTCTTAGATTATCTTTAATACCTGGTCTATCTAAAGTGTTTAATTGAACGGAATCGGGTCGTATTTTTAGTATGGCTTCCTTTAAAGCAAGTAATTCTGTTTCATTAGTATTATAATCAGGTAGTATAAATATCTCTAGCCATATTTTTCCCTTAAATTCTTTTCTAAAAGTGATTGATCCTTGAATGTAATTTTCTAAAGTTAATGTTTTTGGTGGACGATTTATTCGTAGAAATCCTTTTTCTGTAGCGGCATCTAAAGAAGGTAATACCACATCAGCTGCTAGTAATTCTTGTCGTAGGTTTTTATCATAAAGCAGCGTTCCATTGGTTAAAATTGCGATAGGAATATGGGGTTTCTGTTGTTTGCAAAAGTTGATTATAGCACCGATTCTACTATTTAGTGTAGGTTCGCCATAACCCGAAAAAGTGATGTAATCAGGATCCGGATTGTTGCTAAAATAATGGGTTAGTTCTTGTATTACAGCGTCATAATTGATATACTCTTTTCTATCAATAGTCAGTGTGGTGGTTTTTCCAACTTCACAATACACACAGTTCAGTGAACAGACTTTTTTGGGAACTAAATCAACTCCCAAAGACATGCCTAATCTTCTGGATGGTACAGGACCAAATAGGTATTTATACATTTTAGTTGATTTTTATACGAATTAAATATTCTTTAGTCTTGGAACGATCTTATTTCTTGATATTTCTGCAACATCCTTAATTTCATTTAATATTTCCTTAGAAATAGGCACCATAACTTCATCTTTTGAAAATGCAACTTCAACCATTTTTTCTATATAGAAAAACAACTTCATCGGTTTTTCCATTCTTGTAAACATTAGGTTATCAGCCGCTTTTTCTAGGTGTTCTATTTCTTCGGTAAACACATTATTACTCACCGAAAATATATAGGTTTTGCTTTTGTCTTTTTTGAGGATCCTTTCAAAATATTTCAATGCACTATCTTTATAACTAGGAGAAAAGAGCTACAAATTTAATGCAGAGCCAAAAACAAGTGTACCTATTTCAGATCTTTGAAGTAAGCTTTCAGCGTGATCTAGGGCTTGATTGAGTACTTCAGGTTTTAACAAATTTGCTTTAATTTCGTTTTCAGCTATTTGCTCGTAGGAATCTATGTCTACATCAAATTGAATATTTACATACCTTTTTTTGTAAGTATCTAGTTCAATATCAAATAGTTTGAGCATGGCACTTTTAACAAAATCAATAGAAGGATATTGTAAAGGAATACCAATAATAGAGCCTCCTGCTTGAAGCCAAGAAGCCACGAAAGCAAATTCAACTAAAGGTTTTCCCGAACCGCCAGGACCACTAATAATCGTAGAGCTTGGATAGGATAAGCCTTTAGGAAGTATTTTTTTTAGCCAATCATGTTCTAATTTTATTGTTTTCATCATGCAACTATTTAACATGGTTATTTAATCATACGCTTTTCTCACTGCTTCATTACATAGTGTTGGTTTAAGTAATTCTTTCCATTCTTTTGCTTCCCAAGTCTTAAGATTTTGATGGGTGAGATAATATTTTTGTGGAATAGGATGCGTTCCTACTACAACTGGAATTTTATACTTCTCTTCGATGAGTTTTTTAAAGTGTTCAATATAGGGGCAAGGCGGATAACCTACCACAAAACCTGTGGCAAAATGTATGGCTTCTGCACCGTTTTTGATCATTTCTTGCGGTGCGTATTCTATATTTCCTCCTGGACAACCACCGCAAGTAGTGTATCCAACGATTTCTAAAGGCTCCTCTTTTGAATAGATATCAAAAGCACCTTCTCTGTTTTTCATGGCTCTAAAACATTTGCCACCAGCACAGTTTTTGTATCTATCGCAAATAAAAATTCCTATTTTCATCTTGTATCTAATTTAAATTTTAAAAAAATGTCAATCCAATAAATCCTACGGCAAAACCAACGACTATATTGATTATTTTCATATAAATAAAGCTCTTTTGTGATTCTGCTAATAGGGGCAATGCACCATGTCCGTCTTGAACGATTGAACTCGCTATTAGTATGCTAAACGGAATACTACCACTGACGAATAAAGTGAGAAAAAGCAGGTGTGGTCCCGATTCAGGTATAATGCCAACCAATACAGCAATGACTAACATCAATAGTAAATTGTTGTTAATCCACTGTTCTACATCAATATAGGCTTCCAAGAAATAGATTAATATAAAAGCCCCAAACGTCCATAAAAAGATACGTAGTAAGTGCTTTTTAATGACGTGACCCCATAAATGTTCTTTAATAAAGTGTTCAGGAACTGTAGCAACAATAAATAAAACAAGGAGACTACCTATCAAAAAAGTGATGCGTTTCCAATTCCAATCTTGACCACCTAATTTACCGATGAGTAATAACAAAGAAAATAGGGACAAACCAATTATTAGAACTATTCTTTCCCAACCCGATGATTTTAGTTGTGTTAGTAATTCTCCTTTTGGGAAACAATTACATTTTTGATTATCATTATGATATTCAAATCCAAATGCCTTTTCTTCTTTTTTAGGAAAATATTTAGCCACAAATTGAATAAAAAACCCTGTAAGAATAGCAACTGCCAAAACAATAAGAGAGAGCAATAATGCTTTTTCGGGTATCATGGCAAACATGACAAAAGCTTCATCTCCAAAAGTGGCAATCATTGCTGTTACCAAAGCAGCAAAACTAAGCATACGATGCGTAAATAAGGAAACTACCGTAAATGCACCAAGGCATCCGGGTATAATGCCGAGTAGTGCTGCAAAAATGATTTGTAAATAAGGTTTTTCTTGTAATTTTTCAATCCATTTACCTTTTGATTGAACATTTAAATAATCAATCACTAGCATCATCATCAAGACAAAACTAGTGATCATGATTGTTTTTGTAAATATTTGGTAAATAGCTAAAATATCCATTCTGAAAAATTTATTTCTATGCTATTCGATTAAGACAATGCACCTAGTAGTAACTACATACCTTTCCAAGCTTCTGCTTCCATTTGCATAAATTTAGCCTTCTCTTGTTCATCCATTATAACCACTTCATGCGATAGTCTATAACCCATCTCATTTATAGGTGATTCTATGGATTGAATTAAAGCATCTGCAATAGGAATATTTGGAAAAGGAAAGGCAAATTTTAACGTAATCGTTTCCGTATAAATTTCTATATCCTTTACAATACCTAAATCTACTAGTGAATGATTAATAGCTGGATGTTCAACTACTGCAATTGCTGTTAGTATTTCTTGATTTGTTTTCATTATTATGCTCTGTTAGCGTTTTTTAAACGATACTTAATGATTGTTCTCTTGTTTATATAACAGAAGATGTATTATTTAAGTGCATCCCAAATAACAAGTACCAAAGCACCATTTTCTGAAACAAACGGGCCATGTTCATCATGCGCCGCAAAAATTTGATAAGAACCTTCTGGATAATTTTCTCCATCACTAGAGTAGGAGCCTTCTAATACAAAATGTTGTTCTGCTACGGTATGAGAATGTGCACTCATGTTAAAACCTTTTGGTAATTTGAGTAAAATGGTTCTTTTACTATCCTCATCTCTTAGCACTTTACGTTGTGTTCCTTTTGGGTAGCCGTTTGCCTCTTCCCAATTAGCATCTTTAAATAAATTTATTAATTTTTTCATGACTTAAAAATTTAAAGGTTACTATTTAAAACTATGGTAAGCAATACATTTTAATCTATATGATTGCTAAACCTTTTCTTTGTTGTTATACTCTAAGTGTGCAACGCTACAACATTCTCCATGACCAAAATTCCCAGCAAAATTTACTAAGTTCTTTGAACCACATGCTGGACATGAAGTGACTTTAGTTCTAATATCTATTGTAAACATATGCCCACAACTTGAGCATTTGATGCTATTTTGCCTAAAATGAACATTTCCACCAGACACAGTTAATAGTTTTTCTTGATAAAAAAAGGAAGCTATTTTCTTTCTGGATTGTACAATAAGCCTACTAAATGTAGATCGAGATATACCCATCTCATTAGCTGCTTCTTCGTGTGACATACCCAGTAGATCAGCCAATCGAATGGCTTCAAACTCATCTAAACTCAATTGAATCTCTTCCAAAGATTTACTGGATACACCTGATGGTTTAAATTCTGAATAGTAAGGTGGTTGGTAAACAATTCTATTATTTTTTGGTCTAGACATAAGTCAATGTTATCTTTAGAGAGTATAAAGGTAATGAACATATGTGTAAAATAAAATATTTTTTCAATTTTTTTTAAACTTTTTAAGAGGATTAAAGTTAGCTGAAGTAAATCTACTAAGTAACTATTATTCAATCAATTAAAATAATTTAAATCAAATTCTCTGAAACTGACTTTAATCATGTGTTTTTATGAAATATTTGTTGAAAATTTGGAATTATTCATATTTAACTTAAATATTTTATTATGAAAACAAAGCTATGTTTTAAATCAATTTCGATGCTCTTTTTAGGAATATTACTCCTAAGTGCGCAATCATTTTTCGCTCAAAAAGTAGTAGCACTTCACAGCCCTACCAATGGAGTGCAATACTTTAACGATGATTATTCGTTCCAAACTGCTTACACGGCCGCTATTGCAGGAGACACCATTTATTTACCAGGTGGTACTAATATTCCACCAGCTAAATTTGAAAAACAGCTCACTATATTTGGAGCTGGATACCATCCTGATGCAACTGATGCAACGTATCCAACAAAAATTTCTGGAAACGTTACATTAAGTGAGGAGGCAGACGGTTTTTATTTAGAAGGAGTAGAAATAACTGGGCAATTGCTGTATGACAATAACGAATCTATAAATGACGTAACCATTAAACGTTGTAAAATGGTATCATTATATATAGGTGGTGATCGCACAAATCCTTCCGAAAACAATAATTTTATTGAAAATGTAATACCAAATATAACAGCTGATAATCTATTGAATTCTATGTTTTTAAATAATATTCTGATAAAAACGGGATTCCTACGGAGTCTAGTCTTTTTAAATAATATATTTCTTTATTCTTATCCAAGTAATAATAGTTACGAAGTAATTTATTATGCCAACAACTGTATGTTTAAAAACAATGTGTTTTTACAAGAAAATGGCAATATTTGTGAAGGCTTAGGAACTAGTACATGGGCAAACAATATATTTTGTCATCCAAATCAAGTTGCAGATCCACCATCTGGTCTAGGTACAGATCCAACCATTGGTGCAGAAGGTAATTATTATATGTTAAGAGCCGATGTATTGGTAAATCAAACGGGAAGCACATTTAGTTACGACCACGATTATCATTTACAAGCCACAGCAGCTCTTAATTTAGGTGATGATGGTTTAGAAACGGGTATTTATGGAGGGTTCTATCCTTGGAAAGAGTTTTCAATTCCAATCAATCCACACATTAGTAGTAAAACAATATCTCCTACTACAGATATTAATGGAATGATTCAGGTAGATATAAATGTTCATGCTCAAGACGAATAGCTATGAAAGCAAATAAATTAATTCCACGACTGTGGATATTAATCAGCATGCTTTTTACTATCCACAACTTTGCACAAAAAAATATTGTAGGCTACGAGTATACCTTCAATAATGGCGAAGGATTGCAATATGTTGGCGTAACACCAACTCCAAATTATAATTTAAACACATCTATAGATGTTAGCAGTTTAACAAGCGATATTAATATTATTAATATACGGTTTAAGGATAGCGATAATTTATGGAGTCCGATAATTAGTAGTATTTTCATTACGCCTCCTGTTCTAGATAATGTTGATACCGAAATAGTTGGGTATGAATATGCTTTTAATGATGGCGAAGGATTGACCTATGTGCCTATAACACCATCACAGAATTATAATTTGATCACAGATATAGAAGTCAACGCATTGACAGATGACATAAACGTGTTTCACATTCGGTTTTTAGACAGTGATGGTAAATGGAGTGCTATGATGAGTCATATTTTTATTCGTCCTCCAGAAGCATCAACTGTTGACACGAATATTGTTGGGTATGAATATGGATTTAACGATGGAGCAGATATTCAATATGTTCCTGTTTCTCCAGCTCAGGATTTTAATTTGGTAACAGATATAGACGTGAATGCACTTCCCAACGATATTAACGTGTTTCATGTTCGTTTTAAAGCCGATGATGGTAAATGGAGTGCTATGTTGAGTCATATTTTTATTCGTCCACCAGTGGCATCAAACGTTGACACGAATATTGTTGGTTATGAATATGGATTTAACGATGGTACTGATATTCAATACGTTCCTGTTTCACCAGCTCAAGATTTTAATTTGGTAACCGATATAGATGTGAATGCTTTACCTCATGACATC
>Ga0209633_10005960_pt1 | contig 10543 bp, 9 predicted proteins | sample Cruoilmetagenom1_FD_187290 | JGI IMG/M metagenome (GOLD analysis project Ga0209633, IMG submission 187290) | Oil polluted marine microbial communities from Coal Oil Point, Santa Barbara, California, USA - Sample 1 (SPAdes) (version 2) | ecosystem: Environmental > Aquatic > Marine > Oil seeps ... | reverse complement strand
GTGATGCGTTATCAATATAGCTATGGCAAAAGTTGCCACTTCTGCTCATGAAGCTTATGATTTAGGATTCTATAAAAAAGGAAAGGATATTGTGGTTGTTAATGCTGACAGACAAATCGCAACAGCAAAACAGCATGCTATCCAAATGTTAGAAGATGGTTATACACAACCAGCCCCTCAAAAAGTAAGAGTTTTAGGACAGCAAGCTTTAGGAATGTTTATGGTTGGAACTGATAGTTTAGAAAAAGGAAAATATGCATCTGAGCATGATAAAAAAATCGCCAATAAATTAGGCTATATTATGGCTGGTGGAGATTTATCAGAACCTACTTATGTAAGTGAACAATACTTATTAGATCTTGAACGTGAAGCAATACTTTCATTATTGACAGAACGTAAAACTTTAGAAAGAATTGAGCACACATTAAAAACTGGTAAGCCACTTAGAAACTAATTAGTAGTGAGTTATAGTTTGCAATAAATCAATTACACGATTAAATAGATAAACAAATCAACAAAAAAATGAAAACAGCATATATAGTACAAGGATTTAGAACAGCAGTTGGTAAAGCACCAAAAGGGGTTTTTAGGTTTAAAAGGCCTGATGAATTGGCTGCGGAGACCATTGAATATCTGTTAAAACAAGTACCTCAATTAGATAAAAAAAGAATTGATGATGTTATTGTAGGTAATGCTATGCCTGAAGCAGAACAAGGCTTAAATATAGGACGGCTGGTATCGTTAATGGGATTAAAAACAGATGATGTAGCAGGTGTTACTGTTAATAGATATTGTGCTTCTGGTTTAGAAACTATTAGTATTGCTACAGCTAAAATTCGATCAGGAATGGCAGATTGTATTATCGCTGGTGGTGTGGAAAGTATGAGTTATATCCCTATGGGTGGATATCGCCCAGTACCTAATTACAAATCTGCTAGTGAAGGTCATGAAGATTATTACTGGGGAATGGGATTGACAGCCGAAGCAGTTGCTAATCAATTTAATATTTCACGTGAAGATCAAGATGAATTTTCATTCAACTCACATATGAAATCTTTAAAAGCTATTGAAAATGGTACTTTTAAAGATGATATTGTTCCTATTACTGTAGAAGAAATATTCTTAAATGCAAATAGCAAAAAACAAACCAAAGAATATATTGTAGATACTGATCAAGGTCCACGTAAGGGGACTTCAAAAGAAGCATTAGCTAAACTTCGCCCCGTATTTGCTAACAAAGGAAGCGTAACTGCTGGAAACTCATCACAAATGAGCGATGGTGCTGCATTTGTATTAGTAATGAGTGAGGATATGGTTAAAGAATTAAATCTCGAACCTATAGCTAGAATGGTTTCTTATGCGGCTGTTGGTGTTGAACCTCGAATTATGGGAATAGGGCCTGTAAAAGCAATTCCTAAAGCTATTGAAAGAGCTGGCTTAAAACAAAAGGATATCGATTTGTTTGAGTTAAATGAAGCTTTTGCTTCTCAATCGCTTGCTGTTTTACGAGAATTAGATATCAACCAAGATATAGTAAATGTAAATGGAGGAGCAATTTCATTAGGCCATCCTCTTGGTTGTACTGGCGCAAAATTATCAGTCCAATTATTTAATGAAATGCGTAGAAGAAAAAATAAATATGGTGTTGTGACCATGTGTGTTGGTACTGGACAAGGTGCTGCTGGTGTTTATGAATTTTTAAAATAAATCGAAAACTATCTTATTCAAATAAAAATAAATAAAGCTTATTAGGTTTCTCAAACTATAGGCAAATAATTAAAACAAATTTACAATGAAAACAATAAAAGGAGGCGAATTTTTAATCAAAGAAGTTTTATATGAAGATATCTTCATTACTGAGGAGTTTACTGAAGAGCATAAAATGATGAAAGAATCGGTTATAGAGTTTATTGACCGAGAAGTGTGGCCGCATAAAGAAAGATTTGAAAATAAAGATTATGCCTTAACAGAAAAGATAATGCGACAAATTGGAGAAATGGGCTTCTTAGGTATTTCAATTCCTGAAGAATATGGAGGAATGGGAATGGGATTTGTTTCAACCATGCTGGTTACAGATTATATTTCGGCTGCAACAGGGTCTATAGGAACAGCTTATGGTGCACATTCTGGTATTGGAACCATGCCAATATTTTTATACGGTACTAAGGAACAAAAGCAAAAATATTTACCACAATTGACTGCTGGTGAGAAATTTGGCGCATATTGTTTAACGGAACCCGAAGCTGGTAGTGATGCAAATTCTGGTAAAACTACAGCAACTTTATCTGAAGACGGTAAACACTATTTGATTAGTGGTCAAAAAATGTGGATTTCTAATGCCGGTTTTGCAGAAATATTTATAGTATTTGCAAGAATTGAAAATGATAAAAACATTACTGCATTTATATTAGAATACGATAAAGATAATCCTAACGGAGTTAAACTTGGCGAAGAAGAAGATAAATTGGGTATCAAATCATCATCTACCCGACAAGTCTTTTTTACAGATACAAAAGTCCCAGTTGAAAGCATGCTATCTGAAAGAGGTAAAGGATTTAAAATTGCATTAAACTCTTTGAATGTTGGTAGAATAAAATTGGCTGCTGCTTGTTTAGATGCAAGTAGAAGAATTATTACAGAGTCGGTTAAGTATGCTAATGAGCGTATTCAATTTAAAACACCTATTGCGCAATTTGGTGCAATTCAGTATAAATTGGCTGAAATGAGCGCACGTACTTTTGCTAGTGACGCAGGCTCATATCGTGCAGCAAAAGACATACAAAATTATATTGATGCATTGCTAGTTGATGGCAAGTCTCATCAAGATGCAGAATTAGAAGCTTTTAGCGAGTATGCAATAGAAGCTGCCATATTAAAAGTTTATGCTTCTGAAACTTCTCAATATGTTTCTGATGAAGGAATTCAAATTTTTGGCGGTATGGGATTCTCAAAAGATACCCCAATGGAATCTTCTTGGAGAGATGCTCGTATTACAAGAATCTACGAAGGTACCAACGAAATTAATAGATTACTTACTGTTGGCATGCTGTTAAAAAAGGCATTTAAAGGTTCTATTGACTTAATAACTCCAGCAACTGAAGTTGGCAAAAGCCTAATGGGAATACCATCATTTGATACTCCAGATTACTCTGAATTATTATCAGAAGAAAAAGAAATGATTTCTAAATTGAAGAAAGCATTTTTAATGATTTCTGGAAAAGCTGTGCAAACTTATGGTATGGACTTGGACAATCACCAACAATTAATTTTAGCTGCTGCAGAAGTTATGATTGAAATATACATGTCTGAAAGTGCTATTTTAAAAGCTGAAAAAGTAGCGAAAATGACTTCTGAAAAAGAAGCTGAAGTTCAAATAAAGCTAGCAAAATTGAGTTTATATAATTCGGTTAATATAATTAGTGAAAAAGGAAAAGAAGCCATTATCTATTTTGCTGAAGGCGATGAGCAACGTATGATGCTTATGGGATTAAAACGTTTTACTAAATATACAAACATCCCAAATGTTATTACTTTACGTAAAGAAATTGCAACAAAAATAATTAATGAAAACAAATATTGTTTCTAATGTCTGGCTAACAATATTTAATAAAAAATCCCGCTAATTGCGGGATTTTTTTTGACTTAAAATATATTTTTATTCTGTTACTGCTCTATAAGCATTAACACGGCCTTTGCCATAGAATAAGCTATTACCATTGGTATCAATTTTGTCAGCAGATTTTAACAATTGTTTTTCTACTTCATGTGGATCCATTTCTCCTCCATTTTTACCAATAATTAAAGCAGCTACACCAGCAACATGAGGTGATGCCATACTTGTACCAGCTGACCATGACCAACCGCCAGGAATTGTACTTAAAACCATATCATACCACCAATAATTATAAGGTGAATCAAAATCTCCACCAGGAGCAGCAACATCTACTAAAGATCGACCGATATTAGTATATGAAGCAGGTTCATCTAGATTGGTAGTTTGGTCGAATGCCCAGGCAAAAGGAGCTGTTGCAGATACTGAAATAACATTGTTTAGATCGGCAGGTAATTTAATAGTTGAACCATTGCCATCACCATTCATAGCATCATTACCAGCAGAAACAACTATTATTGTACCCTTTTTATATGCATAATCAATAGCTCTTTGTTGTGCATGAATTATTTCTTGAATATATTTAGCAGGAATTTTTCCAATAAAATTGCCATCATCATCATAAAATTTTCCATTTTTATTTAAAGTAGCACCTAAGCTCATATTAATTACATCTGCATCAATGTTAGCAGCGTAAACAATCCCGGCATTAATTCCACTAAAACCACCTGAACCAGAAAATTCAGACAAAACTTTAACAGCAACTATCTCAGCATTTGGAGCAACTCCAATTACACCAAACTCATTATCAGCAGCAGCAATAGTACCAGCAACATGCGTTCCATGATTAAAATAAAACCCAGGTTGAACTGCCCAATCTTCTCCATCAACAAATGATCTTGATAATTCAGTATTTAAATTTGGTGACAGGTCAGAGTGTGTAGGATCAATTCCGCTATCTAAAACAGCTACTCTTACACCTTCACCAGTATAACCTTCATTCCAAGCTTCAGGTGCATCAATGGCATCCATTCCCCATAAAAATGGAAAGTATGGCTCATCACTACCTATACTCAAAGGGTTCGCCATAGGATCAACATCCATAGGTTCAAGCCAATTTACAGTTAAATCAGGTACTACGGATCTAACATCTGTAATTGTTGTAGCATTTTTTTCGAAATTTGGATTAGTAGATTGTACAACTACAACACCTATTTCAGGAATGGTATTGATAATTTTTCCAATTTTACCTAGTGATTTTTCTAAATCTTTTGATAAAGTTTCTGATTTTGAAATTACCATATAAGAGTTGTTTGCATTTGCCCCTTTATTTAATGTCGTAGATACATCTAAAGAGTTATCTTCAATAGGTTCTGTTTCACAAGAAACAAGAAATAATAAAGAAAGAATGGTTAATGAAATAATTTTTTTCATAAATATTTAGTTTTGAGGGTTAATAATAATTTGTTAAAAATACAATAATTACTTTAAACAACTGTTTTAACAATTCTTAATATTTATATCAGACTAAAAGGTTAACTAAAAAAATAACTTTATATTTGTTATCAAATAGCTTAAATATTTTAAAATGTATTCCAAAATCACCTTCTCTTTTTTGATGGTTTTCTTTTGTGGCTCTATGTGTGCCCAAGAAGCAACTGAAATTTATTTGTTTGATTTAATCAAAACAGATAATACATTTTTAATTAATAACCCAATCAATATTTCGAATAACGAAGGTTATGATAATCAACCTAGTTTTACTGAAGATGGAGCTGCTATTTTATTTTCTTCTTCTCGTAATGGTCAAACTGATATTGCGAGATATGATATTGCGAATAATTATCGAACTTGGCTTACCAAAACAGATGCAAATGAATACTCTCCTTCTACTTATCCTAACAAAAAAAAGTATTTCACCTGTGTTAGATTAGACAATAATGATAAACAACAACTTTATAAATATGCCTATAAAAATAAAGAACCACAGATTTTAATACCAAATTTAAAAGTGGGCTATTATTTATGGTTTGATAAATATATGGTTATCAGTTTTGTTTTAGGAGATACTGAAACACTTCAAGTTTCTAATTTTAAACACAAAATAAAATACCCCATTCAAAGCAATATTGGCAGATCATTAAATAAAATTCCTGTTGCCATTAGCAATGGTGAAAATTTAATGAGTTTTATAAGTAAAAGCCATGGCGCACCTGAAATCTATGCCATAAACCCTGTTAATAGTGAAGAAAAATATATAGCAGATGCTTTAGAAGGATCGGAAGATTTAACTTGGGCACTTGACGGAACTATGTTCATGGGAAAAAATAATACAATTTTTAAATTAAAACCACGAGAAGATAAAGAGTGGTCAATCATAAAAATTGAAAGTGATTTACCTGTAAAAAATATTTCACGCTTGGTTGTTAGTCCAAATGGAACAAAAATCGCAGTTGTTGTTGGCGAGTAATTACTTTTAAAATGTAATTCTATAAACTTTCAAAATAAAATTCATCTTTTTTATTAATTCAATTTCCATTTTTTACTTTTCTCTTTAGAGCTGTTTTTGTATTTTTGAATAAAATTATTTTTATGTTAAAAGCAGGTGTTTTAGGTGCTGGTCATCTAGGTAAAATTCATTTAAAATTACTAAATCAATCTTCTAAATATGAACTTGTAGGTTTTTATGATCCTGTAAAGGAAAATGCAAATAAAGTTGCAAAAGAATTTGGGTATAAAATATTCGATACCGTTGAGGAATTAATTGATGCAGTTGATGTTGTTGATATTGTAACACCAACTTTAAATCACTATAACTGTGCAAAGTCTGCCATCAAAAAGGGTAAGCATATTTTTATTGAAAAACCTATAACACAAACTGTTATAGAAGCTGAAGAACTTATAGACTTGGTTAAAAGCCATAATGTTCGAGGTCAGGTTGGCCATGTTGAACGCTTTAATCCTGCATTTACAGCTGTAAAAGATAAAATTGAAAATCCGATGTTTATTGAATGTCACCGTCTAGCGGAATTTAATCCAAGGGGTACAGATGTACCTGTTGTTTTAGATTTGATGATTCACGATATAGATATTATTTTAAGTGTAGTAAATTCAAAAGTCAAAAACATCAATGCAAGTGGTGTATCCGTAATAAGCGAAACTCCAGATATAGCAAATGCAAGAATAGAATTTGAAAATGGTTGTGTTGCAAATTTAACTGCAAGTAGAATATCTATGAAAAATATGCGAAAATCAAGATTTTTTCAAAAAGACGCATATATTTCTGTTGATTTTTTAGATAAAAAAAGTGAAGTGGTTAAAATGAAGGATGTTCCTAAAAACCCTGATGAATTTGCTATGATCTTACAAAATGCAGAAGGGGTTAAAAAACAAATTTATTTCGAAAATCCCAAAATAGAACAAAATAATGCTATTTTAGATGAATTAGAGTCTTTTGCCGACGCAATTAAAAATAATACAACTCCTATTGTTTCTTTATATCAAGGTACAGAAGCTCTTAGAGTTGCACAACAAATAATAGATAATTTCTAATAAGCACTTATTTAAATATATATTCTAATGAAAAATATTGCAGTTATTGGAGCTGGAACTATGGGAAATGGTATTGCCCATGTGTTTGCTCAAAATGGATTTAAAGTAAATATTATTGATATATCTCAAAAAGCTTTAGATAAGGGTTTAGCAACTATTTCAAAAAATTTAGATCGACTGGTTGCTAAAGAAAAAATTACGCAAGAAGTAAAAAATAGCACTTTAAATAATATTACAACTTTTACTTCTATTAAAGATGGTGTTCAAAGTATAGATTTGGTTGTTGAAGCTGCAACAGAAAATGTTGATTTAAAATTAAAAATTTTCAAACAAATTGATGAAGCATCTCCTAATAATACGATTTTAGCTAGTAATACATCTTCTATTTCAATAACAAAAATAGCTGCTGTAACAAGCAGACCTGATAAAGTAATTGGCATGCATTTCATGAATCCGGTGCCAATTATGAAATTAGTAGAAATAATTAGAGGTTATTCAACAAGTGATGAGGTTACTAAAACAATAATGGAGCTATCTAAAAGGTTAGGTAAAGTTCCTGTAGAAGTTAATGATTACCCTGGGTTTATTGCAAATAGAATTTTAATGCCTATGCTCAATGAAGCAATATATTCTTTATATGAAGGTGTAGCTGGAGTTTATGAGATTGATACTGTTATGAAATTAGGGATGGCTCATCCCATGGGACCTTTACAGTTAGCAGATTTTATTGGACTTGATGTATGCTTATCTATTTTAAATGTATTATACGATGGTTTTGGTAATCCTAAATATGCGCCTTGTCCTTTATTAGTAAATATGGTAACAGCTGGCAAACTTGGTGTAAAATCTGGAGAAGGTTTTTATGACTATTCAGAAAGCAGGAAAGCAGAAAAAATTTCTAGCCAATTCAATTAATTTAAAAAATGAAAAAAGCCCCAAATGGGGCTTTTTATATTTATAACCATCTTAAAAAATAATCCATCAAATCTTCTTTTAATTCGTAGTGCAATTTGATATAAGTTTTCATATCATCTTTTAATGATGTCTGTTGATTTCTTAATCTACCATCAATCTCTTCACTCAAGTCTGAAGACTCGATAATTCGCCTTTTCATTCTAATTCTTTGCAACATTTTACCAATAACTTCTTTTTCATAAATTATTTTATTTTGAAAACCTTCTAAAGGTGCCATTGCATCAATACCTAAGCCTCTACTAGCTATATCTTCTAATTTTTTTTCAAATTTTTCTAATTCATTCAAATGAAATTTTAACTCTCTTTTCCAAACTTTCAAATTGAACTTTAAATCGCTTAAATAAACTAATTTTATCTCCATATCTAAAAAAGTATTTTAATTAATAATAGTATAAATTTCAATAAAAAAAATGAATTGACCATTGATAAATATCATTTTTTTATAAAAAAATAAAAAAACCTGCAAATTGCAGGTTTTTCATTATCATTTCAACTATTTATGCTAGTCTTCTTCTTTTTCTTTCTCATTTTTGGAAGTTTTATTCCAAATTTTAATTTCTTCATCAGCAGTTAAACCAGAGTCAATCTCAACATTGATACCGTCTGATACTCCTAATTTGATATCTTTTCTTTCAAACTCTTGCTCCCCTATTTTAATTTCAACATAAGGTTTTTCAGTTTTTTTATCAAATTGTAATAAAGATTCTTTAATTGACAATACACTGTCTTTTTGTTCTAAAACTATATCCGCATTAGCGCTATACCCCGCTCTAACAAAATACGCTTCGTCTAAAGTGACATCAGCTTTAATTTTAAATTGAACAGCACCACTTTCTTCTGTTCCCTTAGGAGCAATAAAATTTAGCTTAGCAGGAAATTTTTTATCGTCAATTGCACCCAATCCAACTTCAATATCAATACCTACTTTCAATTTACCAACTTCGGCTTCATCAACTTTACCTTCAAAAATCATTTTACTCATATCAGCAATAGAAGCAATTGTTGTACCTGCATTAAAATTATTACTTTGAATAACTTGGTAACCTTCCTTTACAGGAATTTCTAATATCATGCCAGATGTAGTTGCTCTAATATTTGTGTTTGCAGAACCACCTGAACCTGTGTAACCTCTACGGATAATTTGATAATCATTTTGAGCATTTTTCACATCTTGTTTTGCTTGATCATAAGCTAACTCAAAATTTTCAAACTCTTTTCTAGATATTACACCACTTTCGTATAATTTTTTATTTCTATCAAATACAATTTTAGAATTGTTCAGTTGCAACTTTGCTTTACTCACTCTACCTTCAGCTCCTGTTAAAGCCTGCTCATTTGGCACTACCCTAACTTTTGCAATGAGGTCTCCTTTATTAACTTTTGCTCCCTCTTCAACAAATATTTTTTCTATAATACCTGAAATTTGAGGTTTTATTTCAACTTCTTCTAAAGGTATTACTTTACCTGTTGCAACAGTTTTTCTTACAATATTAGTTTTGAAAGGTTTTTCAGTTTCATACTCAACTGGTGATTTGCTATTCTTTTTCCCAAACCAAATTAAAACAGCTACTAATGCTATAGCAATTCCGCCAAAAATTAACTTTTTTTTCATTATTTTATTATTTATTCAAATTAATTATTCATCTCTTAATGCTTCAATTGGTTTTATACTAACTGCAACTTGTGCAGGTATCAACCCAATTAAAGTACCTAAAATAACAATAGTTGCAAATGCAATTAATATTACCGGTATATCAACAGTTGGATTAACCAGTGCTGCATCTTCACCGCTACCAAAGAATTTATCAATTAACATCAAAACTCCACCACCTGCAATTATTCCTAAAGATCCTGCTAAAGTGGTTAGAAAAACAGATTCTAATATAATATGCCTCTTAATTTCCCATGGTTTAGCACCCAAAGCTCTTCTAATACCAATTTCACTTGTTCTTTCTTTTACTGTTATTAATAAAATATTACCAATAGCAAAAACGCCAGCTATTAAAGTTGCAATACCAACAAACCAAGTTAAAAATTGCATTCCGATAAGGAAGCCAGTTATTTTTTTTATTTCTTTAGCCAAATTAAAACTTCCAAAAGCTCTTCCGTCATCTGGATGCACTTTGTGCAAATTTTTAAGCATTAATTTAATATCGGCTTCCATCTGTTTGATGTCAACATCAGGCTTACCAGTTACCATCACCCAACCAATATTATTTCCTCTATTATAAACTTGTCTAAAAGTTGAAAATGGTATATGAATTCCTCCCCCAGGTCCCATTTGTATTTTATTTTTATACAGACCTATTACTTTGTAGTTGACATCGTTAATCTTAATATATTCCCCAATAGGGTATTCATCTTTATCAAACAACTGCTTATAAGTATCATCTTCAAGTACACATA
>Ga0209633_10005959_pt1 | contig 10543 bp, 10 predicted proteins | sample Cruoilmetagenom1_FD_187290 | JGI IMG/M metagenome (GOLD analysis project Ga0209633, IMG submission 187290) | Oil polluted marine microbial communities from Coal Oil Point, Santa Barbara, California, USA - Sample 1 (SPAdes) (version 2) | ecosystem: Environmental > Aquatic > Marine > Oil seeps ... | reverse complement strand
CATTATTCACAGGGTCAGATGATGGATAATAAGCGTCCGAGCATGGGCTATTTTGAAGGCCGTAAGCATTATTATCCCGTTCGTGTGTTCTATGAGGACACGGATTTTACGGGCGTTGTCTATTATGCCAATTATCTGAAATTTTTGGAGCGGGCTCGTTCGTCATTTTTCCGTCTTGCGGGCATTAGTCATGCCGAGTTGTTGGAGCGCGAAATTCCGCTTGGTTTTGTCATTCGCAAAGTTGAGCTAGAATATAAAAAGCCCGCCCGCATAGATGACGAGCTGCTGGTGATGACCACATATGACAGATATAAAGGCCCGCGTCTTTGGGTCACGCAAGAAGTGTGGCGCGGGGATGAATTGTTGACTACGGCTTATAGCGAAGCTGCGTGCATCGATTTAAATGGCAGACCGCGTAGGCCTACCCCCAAGATGATCGAAAAATTGACGCCGTATTTTTTGTCAGAATAAGAATTACTTTGAAGGAATAAGCCTGAATGTACCGACGGTTTGGCCCTCTGGCTCAGTTGTAGGAGTAGGGTCGATAGGCTGCGCTTCAATTGCGGGGTCGCCTTCAACTTGGTCCTTTTCACAAATGTCGGTAACGGTTGCACCTTCTTGGGTGGTATAATAGATTTTTTCAGGTTCTACGACCTTGCTCCAAGGTTCCCTGCGCTCAATTGGCGGGTTTTGGATAACCGTTGTTTTTCCAGTGCGTTCATCGTAAACATATTCTGGAGGGCTTTCTATGGATACGATACTAAAACCAGTTTTTACCACTGCAGGGACAACAACTTTTTTCAAGCTAGCAATAGGGTAGCAGGTTTGCTCAACAGGCGGTACGATAACAACCTCTTTTACTTCAACAGGCTTGGTTGTTGAACATGCGGCCAAGATGGGTAGCGCGCAGATAAGTGGCAGTGATTTCATAAGTCGTTTCATAAGATTTTCCCTGTTAGTGATTCTTTTATCACGATAATTCTTACAGTGTCACTGACTTACGTCGTAATTAAGGCGCATTTGTGGAGTTTCTGTGTGTAGCCAGAGACAGTAAAGGGGAAATCTTTGGAATTAAGGGGCAAAACACCTAGTAAACCTCTTGATAAGATTGTGTTCTTAGAACGCGCGCCATAAACTGTATCATTACTGTGAGTTAATTGGCGCCCCGCCATAGTTTAGCTTTATGAAGAACAAAATATTATCAACAGGGAGTGCGATCTGAGCATGGCAACACTAAATATTATGTCTGAAATATTCGTGGTATCAAATGCCATGGTGGTCGGAGCGAGTGATTTTTCCTTTTCGGGACTGTTTATGCAGGCCGATGTTATTGTGAAGATTATCATGATCGGGCTAGCAATAGCTTCGATCTGGTCGTGGGGGATTATCATTGATAAAATTATTGGCATGCACCTGCTTAAAAAGCGGGCAACTAATTTTGAGGAGACATTTTGGTCAGGCCGGACACTCGATGAGTTAGCGGAAGGTTTAGCGGGCGATACGCGCGATCCTATGGGGCGCGTGTTTACGGCGGCCATGCGCGAATTTAATGAAAGTAAGACGGCGGGTATTAAAAGCACGGATTTATCAGGGACCCGCGAGCGAATTGACCGGGTTATGGGCCTCGTTGTGAACCGCGAACTTGCTAAGGCAGAGCGCGGTATGACCGTGCTGGCGACAGTAGGTTCTGCGTCCGTATTCGTTGGGTTGCTTGGCACGGTTTGGGGTATTATTAATACATTTCGCGCCATTGATCAGGCTCAAAATGCTAATTTGGTAATTATTATTCCAGGCATTTCCGAAGCACTGTTTGCGACGGCCTTAGGATTGATTGCTGCGATACCTGCTCTGGTATTTTATAATAAATTCACGTCTGATCTTGATAAATATGCGGGCCGCCTTGATGGATATACGGACGAACTATCTGCCATATTGTCTCGTAAAATTGGCAAAAGGGCCTAGGCCATGGTCGCCACAAGATCAGGAGGCCCAAACCGAGGCCGCCGTACACGGCGGCAGCTAAATGCACGCATTAATGTGACACCCTTGGTTGACGTTATGCTGGTGCTGCTTATCGTCTTTATGATTGCTACCCCGCTGTTAAAACCTGGCGTGCCTATCGAGTTGCCCAAAACGGATGCAGCGCCACTGCCGCCAAAAGAAGACTCTATTACTATTACCGTTGATGTTGAGGGCAAAATATATTTACAAGAGACAGAAATCACACTTGAAGAATTGACACCAAAACTAATAGCCCTTGCGGAAAATGGTTATGACCAGCGCATAAACATTCAAGGGGACACCAAAGTAAATTACGGCCCCGTCATGGAAGTCATGGCGTCTATTAACGCCGCAGGATTTACGACTATTGGCCTAGTAACAGATTCTAAGAAGAAATAAGGAGGCATTAATGCTCCTAAGAAAATGCTTCCTCTTGCAGTTGTTTTAACGCTAGGTTGCTGCGGACCCAGTATTGTTGGAGGCTTTGTCGTTGGTTTTGTTGGTGGCGTGGGCGATGTGCAGGAAGCTATGCGAAACGAACAAAATATCGATTTAACATCCATTTCATCGCAAAGAGCCTGTGATGATGAAGTTGTCGTTTTTATAGATGGGGAGGATAATATTTGGATTGGACGGGAAACAGTAGCGCAAGATATCGAAGCGCGGCTGGCTAAAATAGATACATGTGTATTGCTGCGTATTAGCACACATAGCACTCACGGAAAATTAGTGTTTGTTAAAGATACTTTGTATGAAATGGGGGTGGAGAGTAGGATTGAAATAGTATCAGGAGACTAAATTTTAAATGAAATTTGGATTGCCCATATCATTTACTATGCACGCTGCCGCACTTTTCGGTGGGTTGTTGCTATGGGAGGGAGAGAATGCCGACTTTCCAGAGGTGAAAATAATAGACCTTAATTTAGTCAGTGTTGCTGATGTTACCAATGTGAAAGCTGTTCGAAAAGCGCCTCCAACAGAAACACCGCCTACGCCAGAACAGCCCGAGCCAGAACCGCCTAAAGAAGTGCCGGCAGAAGAAACGCCAAGACCGCTTGTTAGTGACGGCAGCGACACACCCAAAACTGCACCATTAGAACCCTCCGAGCCGAAAGAAGAACCTGCAAACCCTAGAAAAGAAGAGCCAAAAAAGCCAAAAGAGCCAGAAGAACCAAAACTTAATCTTGACGCGATTGCCAATCAATTGAGGCAAACGCGCGATGATAATCCTACAGCAGGCGGTGCGATACCTTTGGAAAACGAAATAGCAATGGCCGAGCGCGGGGATTCTACCCAATCGCGGGCGGGCGAAGGCACGGGCAGCGAGATCAATAGTGAAGATTATATTCGGCAAGCCATGAGTGCATGCTGGCAAATTGACGAAGGTATGAAGGGGTATGAGGACTTAAAAGTACATTTGAGGGTTAATTTAGACGTTGATGGCCGTGTGACGGGTGTAGATGTCCTTAATAATTCGCGAATTATTGCGTCAGGTAACAGCTCTTGGCAAGCGGCGCGAGAAAAGGCTATAAGCGGTGTGTATGAGTGCGAAGCTTCGTTTGCAAAACTACCTAAAGACGCATATGAAGACTGGAAATCAACAGAGCTGACGTTCGACCCTGGAGCAAACAAATGATACAAATGAGTAAAACATTTATGGGCTTATGTGCAGCCGTGTTGCTGGGGTTAACCAGCCTGCTCTGGGCTGTGCCCGCACAAGCCCAATTAAAAGTTCTCATAACGGAAGGCCATACAGAGCCTACGCCGATCGCTATCCCTAGTTTTTTAAGCGGTCACCCTGAAACTGATAAAATTGCGCGGGACATGGCGAAAGTCATCACCGAGGATTTAGAGCGCTCTGGTCTCTTCGTCGTCATTGACCCTGCCACCTATATCGAAACGCAAACAAATATTGACTATCAGCCGCGATTCGCCAATTGGCGCCTCATTAACGCCAAGGCTTTAGTATCTGGGCGTATTGTTCGCGTTGACAATACCCGCCTTAAAGCGGAGTACCGCCTATGGGACATCTATGGGCGGAGCCAGCTAGAAGGCCTCGTTCTTGTTGTAACAGAGGATAATTGGCGGCGGGTTGCTCATAAAATTTCTGATTCTATTTATAAAAAATTGACGGGAGAAACGGGCTATTTTGATAGCCGTGTTGCCTTTATTTCCGAATCTGGTCCGAAAACCAACCGTATGAAACGGCTGACGATTATGGACCAGGATGGTCATAATCCTAAATATTTATTGGGTGGGGATGACCTTGTGCTGACGCCGCGGTTCTCGCCCTTTATTGACAGGGATCGCCACAATCGCCCCGTCGAAAAGCTAACATATTTGTCGTGGGAAACGGGCCGCCCGCAGGTATTTTTACTCGAAGTCGAAACAGGAAAACGTGAACTTTTAGGTGATTTTCCCAGCATGACGATGTCGCCACGATTTTCTCCTGATGGTAAGAATTTAATTTTTACTTTGATTAAAAAAGGGAATAGCGACATTTATGTGATGAATTTACGCTCTCGCTCCACCAAAAGACTCACGACCGACAGAGCGATAGATGTTTCGCCAAGTTTTTCGCCAGATGGCAGAAGAATTGTATTTAACTCTGATCGTGGCGGGTCACCGCAGCTTTACACGATGAATGCGGATGGTTCTAATGTGAAACGGCTTAGCTTTGGTAAGGGCCGCTATACAGCACCAACATGGTCGCCGCGCGGCGATTTGGTCGCGTTCACGAAAAGCGAAGGTGGGCAGTTCCATATTGGCGTGATGAATGCGAAAACTGGTAAGGGCGAAAAAATGCTCACATCTAGCTATCTTGATGAAGGACCAACATGGTCGCCAAATGGGCGGGTTATATTGTTCACACGCGAAACGCGTGGAGCTAATGGTAAGTCACATATCTGGTCTATTGACCTTACGGGTAAAAATCTACGCAAATTACCAACGCCAGGCGCTGCGTCTGACCCAGCATGGTCGCCTTTGTTGCCATAATTATATTCGCCGTAATTTCGCCATTTTGTCAGTCATCATAGTTTGTGTGAAAAAAAGGAAACTTGACTTAAACTTTTAGGCAGTTAGCTTAATTTCGCAGCTCAAACTTTATAGTACCCATCATAAAGGGCAGGGGAAAGGGACAGAAAATGAAAATGAAATATATACTTATGTCAGCAGTCGCGCTCACTGTATCAGCTTGTGCGTCTACACCACAAGAAGAGATTGCTCAAATTGATCCACCACAAGAGCAAGTCCCAGTGCAAATTTTTGAGGAAACAGCGCCTCAAGATATTAACCCTGCGCAGCCAATCGCGCAGCCACTGCAAGAGCCAGTTGCCGTAGCAGGGCCAACACCAGGCTCATTGGAAGACTTTGTCTACTCATCTGGCGAAGACCGCGTTTATTTTGCTTATAACCGTTCCGATTTATCTTCGCAGTCTCGTGAAGTCTTAAAACGCCAGGCAGAATGGCTGAACCGTTATCCTGGCTCTATTGTTGTTATTGGCGGTAATGCTGACGAACGGGGTACGCGCGAATATAATTTAGCGCTAGGAGCGCGCCGGGCAGATTCGACTAAGGCATTTCTTGTAAGTCAAGGCGTTACGCCAAGCCGCATCACAACCGTATCTTACGGCAAAGAACGGCCTATTGATGGGCGCTCTAACGAAGCTGCATGGCGCCTGAACCGTAATGCACATTCTGCTGTTCTTACAAACGGCAGTAGTTAGGGTAGCTGTTATTTAAGTTAGGTTTTGTTAACCACCTTAACTGCACTTTAACAATACGCGCCATATTTTCGCCGCTATACTCACGCCATAATATTGGCTTGAATTGACGAGAAGGTGTACCCATGCGTAAATCCGTAACTATACTCACAGTGAGCTATGCTTGTTTGATAATGGCAGCAATGCCTGCTGCTGCACAGAGCAAAAAAGAGCTAGCTGCGCAAAATGCACAGTTAGCGCAACGTTTAACTGTTTTGGAAAATAGAATGCTAACAGGAGATCCAGCTGCTGAGCGATTAATGCAGCGTATGGATAGTCTGGAAACTTCACAACGCGCTCTAACGGGTGAGGTTGAACGTCTAAGATTTGAACGTGATAACCTTCAAGAAGACGTCAAATCGCTTGCAGCTGAGGTTGCGAGCTTACAAGAAAATGCGGCAGCGATGAACCGTCACCTGAAGGCTGTTGATATGGTGGCGGCGCAAGCTGCGCAAGCACCTAATGATGCCCCAAAAGTATACGGTGGTGGCCGTATGGGAGGCGTTTATAGTAATGGTTCTATTGCGCCTGGGCCGCCGGCAATACTTGATGGCGATGGTAAACAAAGCACTGTATCCTTAGGGCAAGACCTAACTTTGTTGGCGCAAATTGGTCATGAAAAATTAAATGAAGGCGACTTTATTGGCGCGCAAACTGCATTTAAACAATATTTGGAGCTAAACCCAGAAGCTACAGATCGCGGTGACATTAATTTCTGGCTAGGTGAAACCTATTATGTACGCGGCAGTTTCTCCGAGGCGGCGGATGCATATATTGCCTCTATGCGTATTGCGCCAAATGGATCATTTGGGCCAAATGCTATGATTGGTCTTGCGGCTAGTGCGCGGCAATTGGACCAAAAAGATGTGGCGTGTCAAACATTGGCATCTTTTCCCACCCAATACCCCAATGCTGCGCCTGAGCTACGTGAGAAAGCTGCGTCAGAATCTTCGCGCAGCGGATGCTAAAGGCTAATATTTTCAAATCATTAGACGCGCTTGTTGATTTAAAAATAGCGGGTAAGCCTATCGGTGTAGCCTTTTCAGGCGGCGGTGATAGTATAGCATTATTATCTCTAACGTTGAAATGGCTCGCCGGTCGGCAAAATTTACATGCTCTTATTGTTGACCATGGCTTAAGGGCGGGGTCCAGTAAAGAGGTGCAAATGGCTGCACAAGTAGCAAAGAACCTTGGCGCTATTCCCCATATTTTGACTTGGCAAGGTGCTAAACCAACCGCAAGTCTGCAAGAAAAAGCACGTATGGCGCGGTATAGCTTGATGGGCGCTAAGTGCCGTAGCCTTGGCATTGAGACTTTGCTGCTAGGGCATAATCAAAATGATCAAGCGGAAACGGTTTATATGCGCGGCCAAAAAAACAGTGGCTGGCGTGGCATGGCAGGTATGAGGGCAAATGTCCGCGCGCCGATATGGCCAGAGCTATATGGAGTAAATATTGTACGCCCAATGCTAGGCGTTAGCCGTGAAATGTTGCGCAGTTATGACCGCGAAAACGATTTGGATTTTATTGATGATCCTTCTAATGAAAACCAAATGTTTACCCGTGTTCAGGCACGCACATATTTGAAAACCCGTCCATCATTAGCGGCCATGTTACATACAATTGCCCAAGACGCGGGGCGTGGATTAAGGGAAGAACGTATGCAGCTAAGGGCGCTGCTTGCGGCACATGTGAAAATTCATCATTGGGGTGGTGTCACGCTTAACAAACAAGCTATTGCGGGTAATGGTGATTTAGGCTGCGAGTTATTAAGATGCCTTAGTCTTGCCGTATCAGGGCAGGGGCAAGCGCCCGCACGTGAAAAATTCAGTAAGCTACGCGGTTCTATTTTAAGCCCTCGTTTTCAAGGGGCTACTTTAGGCGGGGCGCAATTTATCGCGAATGAAACCGACGTCCAGCTAGTTCGTGACCCTGGACAAGTTTTGGGCCGTAGCGGTAGAGGCGGACTTGACCTGCAGCCGCTTTGCGCTGGCGAAGATTTCGTGTGGGACGGCCGGTTCCACGTACAGGTGGCGGAAGAGGGACTTAGCGTAGCGCCATTGGCGGCATATGCCGACATGCTTACAAAACGGCAAAAACAAGTTTTGAAATCTATACCACTATCAGCGCGTATGACCTTGCCCGCATTAGTACGTGCGGGCACATTAGTGTACTCGCCTGTGGATGAACCCTCCACACGGTATCAGCTTAATAGCCTGACCAGGCAGCGCCTTGCCAACTTAAGTGACTAAACCTGTATTATTCGCCCGATAGGGGCTTAACATTACCGCTAGCTTCCCTATATAGTATAGCAAATCGATTATTTCGAGAAGATAGGAAAAATATCCATGCAAATGCGCAATTTCGCCCTTTGGGCCCTTGTCATCACACTGTTCATGATCATGATTTCTGTGTCCCAGAATTCTATGAACCCCGCAAAAAGCGATGCTATGACGTCATCAGAGTTTATGGTGGCGGCAGAGACGGGCAAAATTAAAGAATCCCACGTTGATTTGGATAATTATACCATCACAGGTAAAACCACCGATGACAAAGACTTTAAAGCTAATGTTGCGTTTACGGGCGAGCTTCAAAATAAATTTGAAGAGTGGAATGTGCCTTACGACACTAACCCGATTAAGAAAAACAGCCTGCTGGTATCCGTGTTGGTCAATTTTTTGCCGTTCATTTTAATCATCGGTCTGGCGTTTTGGTTTATGCGCTCTATGCAGGGTAAGGGCGGTAGCGGCGCTATGAGTTTTGGCAAGTCGCGTGCAAAAATGCTAACCGAAGCGCAGGGCAAAGTCACATTTGATGATGTGGCTGGCGTTGAGAACGCAAAAGAAGACCTGCAAGAAGTCATCGAGTTTCTACAAGACCCAACCAAATTCCAACGCCTTGGCGCAAAAATACCTACAGGTGCTTTGCTCATCGGCCCGCCGGGGACGGGTAAAACGTTGCTGGCCAAAGCTGTTGCTGGCGAGAGCGGCGTTCCGTTCTTCACCATTTCTGGCTCTGACTTCGTTGAAATGTTTGTGGGCGTGGGCGCGTCCCGCGTGCGCGATATGTTCGAGCAGGCCAAGAAGAACGCGCCTTGTATTATCTTTATTGACGAGATTGACGCCGTTGGCCGTCACCGTGGTGTCGGTACATCAGGCGGTCATGAAGAACGCGAACAAACCTTAAATCAACTGCTTGTCGAAATGGACGGATTTGACGGTAATGAAGGTATTATCATTATTGCCGCCACCAACCGCCCTGACGTTCTCGATAAAGCCTTGCTACGTCCTGGCCGTTTTGACCGCCAGATTGAAGTGCCGCTCCCAGATATTATGGGCCGCGAAAAAATCATCCAAGTGCACATGAAGAAAATCCCAATTTCCAAAGAAGTTGACAGTAAATACATTGCCCGCGGCACGCCTGGCATGTCGGGTGCTGACCTTGCTAACCTCGTTAACGAAGCGGCATTGCTGGCAGCGCGGCGCAACAAACGCAAAGTCACTATGCGCGAGTTCGAAGATGCGCGCGATAAAGTCCTAATGGGCGCAGAGCGCCGTTCCCTGTCTATGACGGATGAAGAGCGTGCCAATACGGCCTATCACGAAGCTGGCCATGCGATTGTAGGCATGAATATGGTGGGTAGTTTGCCGATCCATAAAGCAACAATTATTCCGCGTGGCCGTGCTCTTGGCATGGTGCAATATTTGCCTGAACGCGATCAAATTTCGCAAAGCCGTGAAGAAATGATTGCGGCTATGGCTATGGCCATGGGCGGACGCGCTGCGGAAGAACTTAAATTTGGCTATGATAAAGTCACCTCTGGCGCGTCATCAGATATTGAGCAAGTCACGCGTATCGCGCGCGCTATGGTGACGGAATGGGGCCTATCTGATGCTGTGGGTCCAATTGCCTATAAAAATACCGACGTTGATAGCTTCATGCCTGGCATTGGCCGGGGCTCTGCGATTTCTCCTGAAACGGCGCGCCTCATCGAAGATGAAATTAAGCGCTTTGTTACGGATGCCCATGAAACGGCAACGGCGATCCTTAAGAAGAAAAAGAAGGATTGGATCAAGCTCTCCGAAGCTCTGCTTGAGTATGAAACATTGTCAGGCGACGAAATAAAGAACCTGCTCAAAGATAATATCCTGCCCAAGCGCCCCGACTTTGATAAGGATGATAAAGGCGGCAAGCCTGGCCTCTCTGCGGTGCCAACAACGGTGAAACCTAAGCCAAAACCTAAGCCTAAACCAAAAGCCAAGCCCACGTCTTAGAGGCGTTCTTGCCATGAAGCCAAATCACCCAAAAATCATGGGTATTTTGAACGTAACGCCTGATAGTTTTTCTGATGGCGGGCAAGCGAGTAGTGTGGACGCGGCTTTGGCGCGCGCCCGCGAAATGGCAGAGCAGGGCGCAGACATCATTGATATAGGCGGCGAGAGCACGCGGCCTGGCGCGGATATTGTTTCGCCCGCTGACGAGCTCGCGCGCGTACTGCCCGTGGTCACTGCCGTTTATGCTGCTAATTTAGGCGTCGATATTTCTATTGATACGCGCCGCGCAGATGTGGCGAAGGCCTGTGTAAAGGCGGGCGCAAGTATATGGAATGATGTTAGCGCGCTTACTCATGATAGCGACTCTATCGCCGTGGCGGCGCGGCTAGGCTGTCCCGTTGTGCTCATGCATATGAAGGGCAGTCCGAAATCTATGCAAGACGGGCCAGAGTATAAAAACGTTACCGCCGAAGTGAGTGCGTTTTTAAAGGCGCGGGTGCAGGCA
>Ga0209633_10005958_pt1 | contig 10544 bp, 9 predicted proteins | sample Cruoilmetagenom1_FD_187290 | JGI IMG/M metagenome (GOLD analysis project Ga0209633, IMG submission 187290) | Oil polluted marine microbial communities from Coal Oil Point, Santa Barbara, California, USA - Sample 1 (SPAdes) (version 2) | ecosystem: Environmental > Aquatic > Marine > Oil seeps ... | reverse complement strand
AGAAGACATTCAGCCAAGGTATTATTTTATAAATTGGATCGGTCCTATCAATTGGGATCCAATAATTTTAAATTTCCAAAAAATTGAAGTTTGTAGATTAATTATCTGGACTCTCAAGCAGATGATACAAAACATTGTCCGTAAACATGGGATGCTTTGTCAGGCCAATGTGGTCTGTGAAAATAAAGAAGACGTTGTTCCACTTTATCGGGGATTGAAGTACGGGAGACCAATCTTCATCTGTTCTTTCATCAAGCAGAGCACTTCGTCGCGTAACCGAGCCGTCACCTGGTTCCAGGTCAATGACTTTGATCTTTCCGCTTGCGGTGTCCACGCTTATTTTAGAGTCGGTCGGAACGGAATCCGCAGCAATTAGATTCAGCGTTAGGTCATCTGGATGAGTTGTTGATTGATCAATCGCGTTCTGAAATTGTTGGGCCCGGCCTAAGTTTTTAGCGACATGCTCAAGTGCAATTTCATATCTACGCTCCCTACTATCAATATCCGGTAACAGCCATTTGACATATTTATCCTGTTCCGGATTGAGCAGTCCCCACTCGCACTCTTTCCATAATTCCAGATCAAATACATCAAGTGCTTTGCCGTGATCATTGCTATCAACGACATGTCCATGCCGCGCGCGAGGTAGCATCTCGTAAAGCGAGGTCATTGTACCGAGTAACGCAGCCTCATATTTTGGCAAACCGGGGCCCAACGTAATTCCATCCACAAGAGCGGAGAGTAATTTTACTGATCCCGCGTTAGGTGTGCCGACGATGATGACCTTTTCGATATATTTTGCGCCATTCCAGTTTGGTTTGGGGACCGAACCATCTGCGGGCAAATCTGTGTCCCCGTACATCAGATAATATCGTGCCAATAACCCACCCATGGAATGCACTATGAGATTTATTTTGACATCGTAATCCTTGACGCCGAAATTTTCTTCAATCTTTTCCTGGACGAATTTGCGGCGGCCCAAGACATATTGATGCAATATTCTGGCATTTTCGGAAATATCCCGCCGCCAATCATAGGCGAACTGAAAACAGGTGTAATGATCGGTACCGTAATCAACAAGCTCTTCCTCCGCGCGTTGTTGATCCCTGAAGCCGCCGACACCTAGTGTTTGTAAAATTCTGGCATAAGCTCGTAGCTGGAGTGGCACACCGAAGAATATACCTTTCATACGATCAAGTGTATTATAGGGGACAACTTTATCACGGATTTGATGAAGTGGTTCATTAGGTTGCATGGGAAGTGCCAGAAGACGTACACCCTCTGGCGTTTGTGGATTGGTACCTTTTTTGGAAAACACGCCCCATACATTGGCCTGTGAATCCTGGTCTAATAATTTCGAACCAAGAAGGCCAGGTATCAACATCACGGGATTGCGGTCCGGCCGATCATATTGTGCTGAGCGGCTGTACAATTTTGCGAGATTAGGAGATCGCGCCTTATTTAAATGTGCCAGGAGTCCTTGTAATCTCGACGGCTTCACGTTCTGTGTCATCTTCTATCCAGTTCTGATGATTTGCGATATATTGCGTCCGTTCAGTAGATAAATGGGGGAAAGCAATATAGCTCTCAGGTTTCCTTTACGATTGAAAGATTGAGATGCTGGGAAGAAGGAAAAGGTTACGCGTTTGATTTTAATAAATTGCGATGAGGTACAATTAACATTTAGAGTTTCGCATGGGCTAGTTTTGTTTCGAAATAACTGTAGGCTCAATTAATTCCGAGCCAGGAAGTTTCAGGAATCCAATTTATGGATAAGTGCAAAACTGAAGACGTGAGTGAACATCAATTAATTGAAGGTGTCCGCGCGGGACAGGATATAGCTGTTTCAGAGCTGGTGAAGCTGCACGGCGGGTGGATGTTGGCGGTGGCCCAACGGCTACTTCGAGACAGAGCGCTTGCAGAGGATTGTGTTCAAGAGAGTTTTATTCGTGCAACGCAGAATATCGATAGTTTTGAAGGTCGTTCGACGCTTAAATCCTGGCTGCATCGCATCGTCATCAACTCAGCATTGATGAAACTAAGAAGCAAAAACAGGCGAAATGAAAGCTCGCTTGATCAGTTGCTCCCGGTTTTTGATGCCAATGACTGTCGCATTGAGCGCCCCTGGCACGACATAGAGACACCCGAAAAAATTCTCTTGCGGGCCAATATGAAGAATATCATTACAGAAAAAATCAATGCGTTGCCGGATGGTTACCGTGTCGTAATTTTGTTGCGTGACATTGAAGAGATGAGCACGAGGGAGGTGGCTGAGGCTTTGGAATGTTCAGAAGGTGCTGTAAAAGTACGACTGCACCGAGCACGTGCTGCCCTCAAATCACTCCTTGAGCCCATATTGAGAGGGGAAGACGAAAATGGATAGTTTCTTGGTTTGGATCTCTCGTTTTATAAAGGGTAAGATGATGCGTCATATGCCCAATATGATCACCTGTGTTGAGTTCGAGGAATTTATTATCGATTATCTCGAAGGAACTCTTTCTCAGACTGACCAGTTGAAATTTGAAAAACACATCCGGTTTTGTCGCGAATGCCGTGAATATCTCACAGCCTATCAGCACTCTATTGAACTCGGGCGTATAGCATTCAAATTGCCAGACGATCCTGTGCCTGAGGACGTTCCTGAAGACCTTGTAAAGGCAATTCTGGAAGTGACACGGCGATAATTTGATAATTATTCCGGTTCTTTTGTAACTATCCAGCGCCTCCGTGCATCTCATCACATAAGCGACCAATCACATATTCTCTCAGCTTCTCATTTCGGGATACTGAGACGTGTAAACGCTAATGAGAACCAAACAAGGGAGAGAATAATGACTGACTGGCAGAAGTTGGTTGCAACGGGTATCTTCGGTCTTATCGCATCCGTTCTCGTCGGAATTGGCGAATTTTTACTGCATTACGATCCGCTGGCCCGGTACGCCCAGGGGTTTATGTACTTTAAGGGAGTAAGCCAGGAGCGCGCCTCATTGGGACATTTCATCGGGGTACTGGGCGCACCTCTTTATGTCGTTGGTGCGTGGCACCTGAATCTCATGCTGCAACCGGCCAGTCGGGTTTGGGCACGGATTGTTTTTTTCGTAATGGCGTATGGTTGCATAATCGGTGCTGTCTGGATTGGCTCGCGTGCAACTGCCGCGCTGATCGTCACCGGCGCTCCACCGGAAGCACTCCAGAGCGAGCTTGCTCTTTATGAATTGCGGTATGAAAATCTACTGACCATCGTTCGAGCTGCCGTTCTGATGGTGTCGGGAATATTTGTTTGGCTCGTTCTCACAGGGCGAAGTTTATATCCCCGCTGGACTGCAGCGCTTAATCCAATCTTGCTTATTATGGCAAGTTTCTTGGTGTTCTGGTTGGCGCCTCAGATCGGTAAATACCTCATGCCGATAGCGCTTAATGTCGCATATTTCATCCTCTTTTCGGTTTCGACCGCCATCGCATTCCAATCAGACAAGGAAATGTTCAATGACCAAGTATCTTAAGTTTATGGTTCTGGGAATGCTTGCTCTCGTCGCCATGATGTTTATCGGCATGACCGCCCGGACCACCTATGACAGACAGGTCGACTATAAGGTGGATCTTGCGGGCACTGAGGTTCCCAAATTCGATGAAATTGAACTTCCTCGGCAACACCAGCATGATGATGCAAATTCGCTTCCATTTACGGGTTCGGCGGCCATCGATGTCGATGGAGACGGAGCTGAGGAACTATTTATCGGCGGCGGACACGGGCAAAAAGACGCGCTTTATAAATTCAATGGTAAGGACTTCGGCCTCCTACCACGTGCCGCCGGTATAACAAAAACGGATGATGCCTCAACACTTGGCGCACTGGTTATTGATGCCAATAATGATGGCAGGCAGGACCTCATTGTCACGAGGCCAAGCGGTATCTGGCTTTACACGAATAACGGTGGAAATTTCTCGGGTCAAAAACTGTCCGCGCCTCTCCAAAAGGATACCGCCCCTCTTTCCGTTGCAATTGCCGACATCAATCGCGATGGTCTCTTCGACATGTATGTCAGCGGCTATATTCGGAATGACCTAGTTGAGGGGCTCAACATATTCAGGAATGATTATGGAGGCACGAGCGCTTTGTTGATCAATAATGGCGACAATAGCTTTCGCGATGAAACAAACATGCGCGGTCTTCGCTATAAACACAATACGTTTCAATCCGCATTTAGCGATTTCGATCACGACGGCGACCTCGATTTGATTGTCGCGCATGATACCGGGCATGTAAAAACCTGGGAAAACAGGGGCAATGGTCATTTTCGGGACCTGCCTAATCCGAATTCGACCAAATATTCTTACCCTATGGGAATTGCCATTGCTGATTATGACAATAATGGATTTGTCGACTTTATGTTTTCTAATGTTGGTTCGACACCACCGAACTTCATGGTTCGAGGCGATTTAAACGATGATCAAATTACCAATTGGAAGTGGATGCTGTTTCAAAATAAGGGAGCCTTGAGTTTCGCCGATGTTGCCGAGACAGCAAAACTTGCTGATTATGAATTCGCCTGGGGCGCTGTTTTTGAAGACCTGAATCTCGATGGGCGCGAGGACCTGATTGTTTCGCAGAATTATGTTTCTGCGCCGTTTCACAAGCTCCCATCCTGGCGATTGCCCGGTCGGCTGTTTGTACAAAATCCGTCCGGTGAGTTTGTCGAGGTGGGCTCCCGTGCGGGGGTTATTAATAAGCGTTATTCGATCACGCCGATCACATCTGATTTCAATCAAGATGGACGTCCTGATATAGCTCATATCAATATTGCCGGACGCTCTAAGGTCTTTCTCAGCAGACCCGGTGGCAGCAATAGCGGTTATCTGAAAATTAAATTACCTGATCATGTTAAATCAATCGGAGCGCTCGTAACGGTTACGCTTGATGATGGCCACAAGCTCCATAAACCTTTCGTATCTGGCGAGGGGCTTGCGTCAGATTCATCCCATATAATTACTGTGGGGCTCGGTAAAAGACGGGCCAGAAATATCGACGTATCATTCATAGGAGGTGCAGAGATTAAAAAGTCGGGTAGCTTTCGAAATGAAACTGTCCAATTGGGCAGCGGCCAATGAATTATTTGCCCCTTATCGCGCGTAGCATAATTGTTGTTGTTTCGCTACTTGTGCTCAGTATATTATCGCCACTTATAATAGAGGAAATACAGGGACACGACGCTTGTCCGCAGTTGGGCCCCTTGCCCGTCTGCTATCTAATCGGAGCATCTTATACTGCCATGGCGCTCGTGGCGCTCATTGCCCCCCGTAGGCTTACATGGCTGTTCGCAGTAGGCTGGATACCTGTCTTCGTGCTTGCTTTGTCGGGCACGGTGCTGGAATTCCTCTCGTACTCAACATGCCCACGAACATCCCTTGGCACCCCCATGTGCTACAACTCACTTGTCATCTCGCTTATATTTATAGCCGCGTTTATGAAGGCCCGGTCCAAGAGCGAGACTTAATAGCCGCTGCAGATCTATCACGTACCGGAGAATCAGAAGTTTCTATTCATCCGTTATTTCAACTTGGTGACACTGGATGTAACATGGGTGCCCATTTACATATTTTTCCAGTTTTTTATTAGGTCTGCAACGGGTCAAATTCACTATTGATAGCACACAGATAGTTTCGTCCGGAGCACCAATGGTAGCAGACTAGTTAGCTTCAACTTTCTGCGTCACACTCAACGACAGACGGACTGACGTAACATGGGTACTGAAGCCAAGGGTCATCTTCCATCATTCACTTGATCAACTGTTCGACCGCAAATCCTTTAAAAAAACAGACGCACGCGGTGTGTCGATCAAACTGGTTGATGGCCGACTTCAGAATGTCGGCTTCTATAGCTTCCATCAAACCTGCGACGGCTGAGAAGGGCCAGAAGGAGCTGGACTTCATTTTGCTTTTGATCTGTTGCATAACATCTTAATGTGACCGGCCAGCCAACATAACTAACCGGGAATGATTATATATGCCCACGTCAATTACACACCAAACTTCAAGCGTCTTCAATTCTTACTCGCTCTATATCGTTACGGTACTCATGACGGCGGCGTGTGGATTGATCATCGAAATTGTCGCCGGGCGAATGTTGGCACCTTATCTCGGCATGTCAATTTATACTTGGACGGCGATCATTGCGGTCGTTTTAGCGGGATTTTCTGTCGGTCATTGGGTCGGTGGCCTGATCGCCGAATGGCCTGCTGGCAAGGCCGAGGCAAGCATGGTCTGGATCCTGTTTGGTGCGTCAATTTCGTCCGCAGCAAGCCTTATACTGATCCGGCTGCTCTCGGGGCCCATTCTCAACGCCGGGCTTCCACCAGTGCCAACCATTATTCTCCTGACTTTGGCGCTTTTTTTCCTACCGAGTTTTTTCGTTGGCATTCCTTCACCGGTGTTGACGAAACTCTCTATTGAGCAGAGTCCGGAACGCACCGGGCGTCGACTGGGCGCGATGTACGCTGTCGGCGCCCTCGGCAGTATTTTTGGGACACTGGCGGCGGGTTTTGTTTTTATATCCTGGCTTGGCACCATCAAGACTGTTCTTTTTGTAACCGCAATCTATTTTCTGCTCGCTTTGGTCTATTTTTTTAAGACCTATAAACAGGCAAGAAAATCTGCATTGGTCGGCGTTGGCATTGGTATTCTTATCCTTTGCGGAATTGGTTTCCTGGGGGGGCGAGTGCAGGCGTTCACCTCGAACTGCCTTAAAGAAAGTCAATATTATTGCATCCGCATTGTCGATATTGACGGGCCGGAAACAACGGGATCGGAAATTTCTGATGCCAGGCTGATGATTCTCGACCATCTCGGTCACAGCATGAGCGTCAAGTCCAATCCGGAAGACCTACTCGCCTCTTATGTTGAGCTTCAGGATGTGCTGGTACGCGACCAGTTTGACGCCAACACGGCGTTACGCGCCTTTTTCATCGGTGGCGGAGGTTATACTCTGCCACGGGCTTGGCTCAAGTATTATCCAGCCGGTCAACTGCGCGTGTCCGAGATCGATCCCCAGGTTACGGCGATGGCGGAAATGATGATGTGGCTCGCGCCCTCCGACAAGCTTAATGTTTTACACGCCGATGCACGGGCTACATTGCAACGGCATGCGGAGACCTATCACGTCATCGTTGGCGATGCCTTTCACGATATTTCCGTGCCGCAGCATCTGGTGACGCGTGAATTTTTCAGCCTGGTTAAATCCCGACTGAGGCAAGACGGCCTTTATATTATGAATGTGGTAGATCATCTCAAACGACCGCGCCTGTTGTTGTCTGTAGTAAAAACGCTTGCTGAGCTATTTCCAGTGGTTGAAGTCTGGATCGATGCTGAACATATGCTGACGGGTGGGCGGGAAACATTTGTCGTTTTGGCAGGTGAGAAACCCAGTGCAAAAGCACGGCTCAAATCGCGGCGATTTGAGGGGCGTGCGTGGCTTAGATTGAAGGCCGGTTTAGATGACGCAAAAATAATGGCCCGTCTTAAACCGATTGTTCTCACGGACGACTTCGCACCTGTTGACCGGCTGATCGGTGATCATTAGATGCATTGGGTTTCGAAACAAATCATATTGGTGCCAAGCCAACAATAGACAAGCTGACGCGCTTAGTGACAGTGTTAGGTCAGCTTGGGAGGCATGAGCACGCTTCAAATGTTCCGTATGCGTGAGTCCGTTCCACCCCGGTAAGCGAAAAATTCTGCTCGACTTGCATTAACTTTCTGGTAATCCTTCAATTGCGGTTGTGCTCGGCGCACCACTGGTTTAGTGAGCGAGGGTCAAACCCGGGCTAGTAACGCTTTTTCCATCAAAGGGATTAATCGGAAAATTCCAAACGCTCGGTGAGGGATTCGATACCTTTCTTGGCGCATTCAGCATCTTTGTCGCCCCCCGGTGCGCCGCTAACTCCAACAGCGCCGATGCGATTGCCACCTGTTGAAATAATAATAGCGCCTTCCATTACGATAAGTCCGGAAATCTGGTTAAGTTCCAACCTGATATCGCCACGGTTCTTGCGGAAAGAGCCTGAGTCCATACCGGCCATCACCGACATATTTGCCTTGCGGCGCGCGATTTCCAGAGTGAATCGGGCGGCAAGATCATCTCGGAGGGCGGCCCTTAAATTGGCACCACGATCAACAACAACGGCGCTTACCTGATACCCCATTTTGCGGCAAGCTTTAATCGTTTCACTGGCAATGTCCCGTGCCAGTTCCATCCCTATGTTCTTCGTCGTAACGACATCAGACGCCAGCGCCAAGTTTGTTAGCCCTACAAGGAAAGCTGATGTCAGTAGTATGCGTTTGAGCATTTTTCATTCCTATGATTCTGTATGTTGGCGATGGCCAGCCCCATTTATTCACGATGGACTGGTTTTTTGAGCTAATGACGGATGATTCTGTTAATAGCTAAATTCAGACGTCCTTTCAACAAGTTGATCTGCGCCCACCATGAATGAACATAGGTTATTTCTGTTGGTACCGTCATCTATAGCATGTCCAGATGCCCAGGCTCGTTTCAATGTCAGTTCATTGTCATCGTGACCAGGCCCTCAATAAGTGGTCCAGTTCAAATGTTAGTTCATGAGTACCATTTGCTCCATGGAAGTAAACCCTACCTGTCACGTCGCTATCTCTCACGTCAATATCCGAGTTGGGTCAATAATTCATTCCGGCGAGCTCATTCCAGACGACGACTTCTACTGTGGCAGCAGACACCCGAAGAACCGCCTAAAGGTTAAGCTGGTAGCTCGCGGGTACGAAGCGATACGCACCTTTATATTTTTCTACATAACCGATTGCCGGAAAGGGCAGGTGGTAGCCCGTGACAAGGATCTTGTCTGCAGCGGCCATATCGAGCAGTGTCCTTCGCGTCGCGCCCGCTTGTTCCTGATCCATATCGGAAGCGAGCGGCCAAACCGGTTGCTGGAAGGATATGACAAAGTGGACCACGGCATCCCCCCAGATCAGCATCCGCTTGCCCTTGCTCTCCACATGATAGGCAAGGTGCCCCGGAGTATGGCCGGGTGTGAATACGGCTCGAATGCCCGACACGACTTCGCCGTCATTCTTGATGAATGTTGTCCTGGGGGCCAGCGACACCACGTTCGCCTGGACGACTTTGGCCCGTCGGGCGATGGACGGGTCGCCGTCAAGGAGCGATTTATTCGACCAGAAATCATATTCCATTCCACCGCAGATATAGCGTGCATTGGGAAAGGTCCGTTTGCCATCTTCGAGCAGCCCGCCTACATGGTCGGGGTGGCAATGTGTTATTACAACCATATCGACCTGATCCGGCGCATAGCCGGCTGCTGCAAGCCCCGCTACCAGATGGCCGCTATTCGGCCGCCTGGCCGGGCCATTACCTGAATCGAACAGGATAAGCTGCTCGCGCGTGTTGACGACTACGGGCGCGTAAGGCAGTTCAAAACGATTGACGGGGAGAAGATTAGCTTTGAGAAGTTCGTGCACATCTTCTTCGAACTGATCGGCGGCAAATGCTGCGAACGGGCTGGAAATCACCTTTGAGCCATCCCTTATAATCGTAACCTCAAATTCACCGAGACTGAAACGGCGAAACGCGGTCTTTGGAACCCCCAACATGGGCGCCCTGGCATGGACCGGGCTAAAAGGAAGGCTCCCGGAGAGGCCCGCAAGAGTTCCAATTCCGATCAGCCCAAGGGCGTCGCGGCGTGTGAATAATGTGTCACGATCATTGTCATTGCTGCTTTGCATCTCAAAAATCCTGTCTGATCCATAGATTGACCGTTCGTTCGGATAGGAACCTGTTCAGGATTATTGCGCCATCGCCAACGCGCTTCAACCCCTGACAGTTTTTTTAGAGAGTTTGAGCGAGTAGCGCCCTGCCCAACAAGTCCGCTTCGGGTCAACAGCACGATTCAAGGTAGCCATCAGTGTACGGCAGGTCCACCCCGCTAAGCGGAAAAACCGACTCAACTTGCTTTGACTTTCTGGTTGGCATTTAGCTGCGGACGATCTTCGTGGTCACCGGTGACGGAAGAGTCGGGCCATTTTTCCCCGTACCAAAAAGCATCATATTCTCACTGCTTCACTCCATCAAGCGGAATTGCCAGTATCGCCGCTGAGCTAAAATGAATCCTGACAAAAATTCAACTTGATTTGTTTTACTTTTGAGGTTGGTCGTACTAAGCGATGCTAAGTTAACGGCGTCACAACCGGTGCCAGGTTCCAACTGCGGTCGCCAAAATTCTCAGGAATAAAACTGTAAAAATCAATTTCGATTGAGACCGAATTCGCGGGTATGCAGTCGTATCTTCCAAGAGTTTTCGCGGGCGATGACATCGACTGGTTCCATGTCGGGCGAGACACGCTGCAGGATCGAAAAGCGCATTGGATTGTTGGCGCGGTCCTTGAGGCCGACATTGCCGCCGTATCCGTTGGTGGCATAGAAGCGCCAACGACCATAGATGTTATCGTTGCCATAAGCCGAACCGACGTAACCGCTCCCATCTGTCTCATCAAGAACGAAA
>Ga0209633_10005957_pt1 | contig 10546 bp, 9 predicted proteins | sample Cruoilmetagenom1_FD_187290 | JGI IMG/M metagenome (GOLD analysis project Ga0209633, IMG submission 187290) | Oil polluted marine microbial communities from Coal Oil Point, Santa Barbara, California, USA - Sample 1 (SPAdes) (version 2) | ecosystem: Environmental > Aquatic > Marine > Oil seeps ... | reverse complement strand
TTCGCGCTCATAGCAGCGTTTCACATTCATTTCATGCTCACTGGTGGCGACTGGGATTTCTGGGTTGACTGGAAAGATCGTCAGTTCTGGGTAACCGTCACGCCTATCGTTCAAATGATCCTGATTGCCGCTGTGCAAGCAATCTTCTGGGTCAATTTCCGCCTTCCAATCGGCGCCACCATCATGGGTGTTTGTCTTTTGATTGGTGAGTGGGTAAACCGCTATTTCGGTTTCTACCTCTGGTCCCATTTCCCAATGTCACTGGTATGGCCTGCTTCTGTTCTTGCAAGCTGCATCTGGATCGACATGATACTGGCACTTACAGGTAGCTATATGATGACCGCTATATTCGGTTGCATTGGATACGGAATGTTGTTCCCACTGCAAAACTGGCCAATTCTCGCGGCTTACCGCATTCCAGTCGAGCATCAGGGCGAACTCATTTCAGTTGCTGACTTTATCGGTTTCTCATTCTCGAGAACGGCAACGCCAGAATATCTCCGAATAATCGAACGCGGCACACTCCGTACATTTGGTGGTGAATCGACCATTATTGCGGCGTCATTCGCATCATTCGTCTGCATGATCATCTATTTCGTTTGGTGGCATATCGGCGTGTTTATCTCAAATCTCGGATATTTGAACAACACCATGAAAAAACACATGGGCTATGAACGTACAGATTTCGTGACCAAGGAAGAAGGCCTTGGCACAGAGTCAGTTCAGTGATTGAGGGAAAAATAATGAAACACACATCACTAACTAAATACGTCTGGCAAGTGCTGTCCGTATTCCTACTAATGGCATCTGTGGGCGTCATCTATTCTGACGTCGCCCGCGCCCATGGTGAGCGTAACCAGGAACCATTCCTGCGCATGCGCACATTTCACTGGTATGATGTCAAATTCTCGAAACCAGAAGGAACGGATATTCCGGTCAACGGAGAAGTTGAGATCACCGGTACAGTTCACGCCTTCACCTATTGGCCAGAACAAATCTCAGGCCCGTCAACTGTCTATTTTAATGCTGCCTCCGCTGGCGCCGTCTTCGTCAAACTCGAAGCATGGGTTAACGAAAAACCAGCGATTCAGTCCTTTAAAATGGAACTTGGCCGTGATTACAACTTCAAGGTCAAATTGAAAGCACGTTGGCCAGGTAAATGGCATGTCCATCCAATGGTAAATGTCTTGCATGCTGGCGGCCTTCTCGGACCAGGCATGTGGTTTAATGTAACAGGCGATCAAAATGACTTCGCCTTGGGTGTTAAAACACTTACCGGCCGTGAGATCCCTAACCTCGCCACATGGGGTGTCAGTAGAGTTATCACCTGGCATACCTTCTGGGCCGTTCTTGCACTTGTCTGGCTGATTTGGTGGATCAAGCGTCCACTTCTTCTGCCACGCTGGCTCATGGTTCACGAAGAAACCAACGAAGACGAGCTCGTTACAAAGGGTGACCGCGTATTGGCAGCAGTACTTCTTGTTGGCACGCTCGGCGCATGTATCGCTGGCTATATCGTGACCGAGAAGACCTTCCCACGGACCATTACATTGCAGGCTGGTAAAGCGATCATCAATCCGCTTCCAAAACCACCTGCGATTCCCGTGGATATGTCGGCTGGTGAATATCACATCCCGGGCCGGACAGTTATCGCCAAGTTCAAAGTCACGAACACGGCCGATAGCCCCATCCAGCTTGGTGAGTTCACTTCAGCCGGTCTTCGCTTTATCGAAAAATCAGTGCAAGCTGCTGTCGATAACGTTGATCCTGGTTACCCTGAAGAACTTCTTCCGGGTCAGGCGCTTAAGGTTAGTGACAACTCGCCTCTGGCTCCAGGTGAAACACGCGTCATAACCGTGGAAGCAACTGATGCGGCTTGGGAAACCGAGCGTCTGTCAAGCTTGTTGAAAGATCCAGAAAGCACACTTGGTGCGCTTCTCTTCTTCTACGACGAGAACGGCAAACGCTATATGTCAGAACTCTTTGGAACACTTATTCCAATATTCAAGAGATAAGATTTCTTACGATCTGAAGACTTCCTCCTTGGATCTAAGATAAGGGCGATGGCGGGTTTTTCCCGGCATCGCCCGATTTTTTTGAACTTTCAGAAAAATTCGTTATAGTGGCATCACCAGCAATCAAACATTTGTCAGAATTTCTTGGGAGGCAATTCGCGATGAAGTTATCCAGCTTTTTAAAATCCTACGCTCTTGTTGCATTCCTCATGCCCCTCGCATCAATCAATGCATTTTCTCACGGTGGCGGAACGGGTGATGATACAGGTTGCCAAATCAGAATTGGCAATAAATACACCATGCATATGAGTGGATACATCCCCGATGACCGGGGCGGCAGAGAGTTTTGCGATGCCATCCCCGAAACCGGCCGCATTATCATTGCCTTCGATATGATCCAGTCCCATTTGCGCGATCACGAAACAGAAATTCGCATTGTAAAAGATTTGGGACCGGACACTGATATCAAAGCAAACACGATATTCCACCAGCCCTATCAGGTTCACAAGTCAGGCACCTTGTTTTTCGATAGTAATTTCGAGAAAAAAGGAAAATTCTTCAGCCTCGTATCCGTTCGCGATCATGATGAGACAATTGTCACCCGTTTTCCCTTCACAATTGGCTATCCCAAGACGGAAACCACTGCCAGTATCAAAGTCTTTATGATTATCGGCTTTGGCCTGTTTCTGGCATTGGCGGTCTGGTGGTGGAAAAATTCAATGAAGAGGAATTCGGGCCGGCCCAACGCAGCCTGAAACCAAATACCCCTATGCAATAAAATTGATTTTCCACACGCGAGCTGATAGTTTTCTTACAACTGTTAGAATTATAAACTTGGGTGAGGAATTAGGGTATGAGCACAGCCAGCACAATCGAGCCAACTGAAACCACCGCAGGCGGCGACAAGCGCGCCATCGCGGGTCAATCACACGTTCTCGGACCCGCACATATCCCGCTCCTTGAAAAAACCATTCCCATGATGCTCAAGGAAACCGTTGCCAAATTCCCCACTGGCGACGCCGTCATTTTCCCCGAATATGGCTCCCCCTGGGACTGGGCAACATTCGATCGACTGGTCGATAGCCTTGCCATCGGCATGCATGAACTAGGCATTCAAAAAGGCGACCGCATCGGCATCTGGTCACCCAACCGTCCCGAATGGGTCCTCACCCAGTTTGCCACCGCCCGCCTCGGTGCCATCATGGTTTGCATCAACCCCGCCTACCGAATGTCAGAACTCGAATTCGCCCTGAACAAGGTCGAATGCAAGGCCATCATCACCGCGCCAAATTTCAAATCGAGTGATTATCTTGACCTCCTCAACCGCCTCATACCTGAACTCGCGACATCAGAGCCAGGCCAGCTGAACTCCACAAAACTCCCACATCTCAAATCCATCATCCGGATGGGCGATGAAAAGACCCCTGGGCTTTATAATTTCGACGATCTTCTCTCACCCGTCACACCAGGAGCTCAAGCCGCACTTGATGCCATCACCGCAACCCTTGACTGCCATGAGCCCATCAACATCCAGTTTACCTCAGGCACAACCGGGTCCCCAAAAGGCGCCACCCTGACCCACCACAATATCCTCAATAACGCCAACTACCTCGCCATTGAGCTAGCCTATAACGAAAATGAGCGCCTCTGCATTCCCGTACCGCTCTACCATTGCTTCGGCATGGTATTTGGCACATTGGCCTGCGTTACCCACGGCACTGCCATGATCTTCCCATCAGAAGCTTTTGAGCCAAACGCCACCCTGCAAGCCATAAATGACTTTAAAGCCACTGCTCTGTACGGCGTCCCCACCATGTTCATTGCCATGCTCGAAGCATTAGAAGGTACAGACCTTGACATGTCGTCCCTGCGCACTGGTATCATGGCTGGCGCCCCATGCCCGGTTGAAGCCATGAAACGCGTAATCGCTGAAATGAATTTATCAGAGATCACCATTGCTTACGGCATGACCGAAACCAGCCCCATGTCCTTCCTGTCCGACCGGGCCGACAGCATCGAGCGCCGCGTCTCAACCGTTGGCCGCGTACAACATCACACCGAATGCAAGGTCATTGATGAAGAAGGCAATATCACCCCGACAAGCGTTCAGGGCGAAATCTGCACCCGCGGATATCTTGTCATGAAGGGCTATTGGAACGACGAGGAAAAAACCACCGAAAGCGTTGATGCAGACGGCTGGATGCACACTGGCGACCTCGGAACCATCGATGAAGAAGGCTATTGCAACATCTCAGGCCGCGTAAAAGATATGGTCATACGTGGCGGTGAAAATCTCTTCCCTAAAGAGATTGAGGATTTTCTCTTCCGCAACCCAAAAATCGAAAACGTGCAGGTCTTCGGCGTACCTGACGCAAAATACGGCGAAGAACTCTGCACCTGGATCGTCCTCAAGGAGGGCGAGACCTGCGACGAAGATGAAATACGCGCCTTCTGCAAAGACCAGATCGCCCATTACAAAGTGCCGCGCTATATCCGCTTCGTCACTGAGCTTCCCATGACGGTCACCGGCAAACCACAAAAATTCATCATGCGCGACGCCATGAAAGAAGAGCTCGGAATAATAGAACAGGAAACAGCTTAATCAGCCAATTTTCTCCTTTGAAATCCAAGATAAATCAACATAGGTTCCAGAAATGAACTCCCTCTACTTCTCAGAAGAACACAATATCCTGCGCGAACAGGTACGGCGCTTCGTCGACGAAGAAATCAAACCCCATGGCGACAAATGGGAAGCAGATGGCATGGTTCCCCGGGAAGTATTACGCAAAATGGGTGAACTGGGTTTCCTCGGTATCCGTTACGCCGAGCAATATGGTGGCAGCGAGATGGACACACTGGCGACCGTCATTCTCGCCGAAGAACTGGGCCGCTCAACCTATAGCGGCTGCCCTATAACAGCCCTCGTGCACACAGACATGGCCTCCCCCCATCTCGAACGTTTCGGCACCGACGCCCAAAAAGACAAATACCTGCCCGGCATCATAAAGGGAGAAATAATCACAGCCATTGCCGTCACAGAACCTGACACAGGATCAGACGTTGCCGGCATAAAAACCCGCGCTCATAAAGACGGTGACGACTACATCATCAATGGCCGCAAAATGTTCATCACCAATGGCGTTCACGCCGACATTGTGTTTGTGGCAGCCAAAACAAACCTTGATGTCAAAGGATCACATGGCATTTCCATGTTCATTGTCGAACGCGGCACACCGGGATTTGAAGTCGGCCAAAAGCTTGAAAAAATGGGTTGGCGCTGTTCAGATACTGCCGAACTTGTCTTCGACGATTGCCGTGTTCCAGCAAGCAACATGCTTGGTGGCGAAAACCGGGGGTTTTACTCCATTGTCGCCAACTTTCAAAACGAACGCCTCGTCATAGGCGCCATGTCTGTTGGTGAATCTCAAGCCGCAATAGATCTTACCCTCGAATATGTTCGCGACCGAAAGGCATTTGGTGGTGTACTATGGGACAAGCAGGCCATACGCCAACGCCTCTCCATGTTATCCGCTGAAGTCGCCGCCGCTCGCCAGCTCGTCTATCACACCGCCTGGCTCGACGCTGACGGTGAAGAATGCGTAAAGGAAGTCTCCATGGTCAAAGCGCTCTGCGGCGAACTCGTCAACAAGGTAATGTATGAATGCCTGCAATTCCATGGCGGGGCAGGCTACCTCCTCGAAAGCCCGATTGAGCGCATGTACCGCGACGCCCGCGTTCAGGCGATTGGCGGCGGTGCCACGGAAGTCATGCTTGAAGAAGTCGCCAAGCGTATATAGAGCTTGATCAGTAAAAGTGTATGCGATTATCCGTCCGGAAATGCGGCAAAAACAACAATAAGAGCGCGGTTTTGATGGAATCAAAACCTGAATCGCTCTAGTCACCATGCGACGAATAAAAGAGAACATGATCAGCATCACCAAAAGCAAGGAACAGGACCAATATATTGGCTGACACAACCGCCCCCCTAACAAGCACCCCGTCCGAATTGACCCGGGAATATTACAGCACCTGGCTCACCATCCCCACACGCTGGTCAGATTTCGACGTGCTCCGCCATCTCAACAACGTCATGTATATGCGCTTTTACGAAACTGCCGCCGTTGATCTGGTTGGAAATGCCGGACTTGATCGGTTTGAAGATCAGACCATCTGCTTCGTCGTCGAAAACAGCACCAGATTTCTCAGACCGGTACCCATGGTGAAAGAGGTTGAGATCGGCTTGCGCATAACCAAAATGGGGCGAACCAGCGCCACCTATGAGCTTGCCCTGTTTCTGCCGGGCAACCCGGCTCCAAAGGCCCTTGGCCACTGGGTACATGTATTCGTTGATCGCGACACGGAACGTCCTGCACCCATTCCAGAGAATATCCGCGCCCATTATCAAAAAATAATAGACGGACAAAACTAATGGCAATTTTAGAAGACACCACATCGCTTGAAATCTATTTGGCGCCCGCTGAATTTCTGAACTCCGATCACCCATCAATCATTGAATTCGCGCGCAAGCACAGCCGTCACGGTGCAAGCGATATCGAAAACGCAATATCGCTCTACGAAGCCGCCCGCGACGAAATCATCTACACCCCCTATTGGAATTTCAATGACATGGAAACCTTCCGGGCGAGCAATTGCCTTGTCACCGGCAAAGGCATGTGCCAGTCAAAGGCAGCGTTCCTGGCAGCGAGCGCACGCGCCGTGGGAATACCGGCACGTATCGGTTTCGCGGATGTCACCAATCATATGTCGTCGCAAAAGTTTCTCGACCTCCTTGGCACAAATATATTCTACTGGCACGCCTACACCGACCTTTATTTGAATGGTAAATGGGTCAAGGCCACCCCGGCCTTTGATTCCGAACTATGCAAAAGCTTCAACGTCGCCCCTTTAGAATTTAATGGTCAAGACGACAGCCTGTTCCAGGCTTTGAACTCAGACAACAAAAAATTCATGGAATATGTCGGCGATCACGGCACCTTCCCCGACCTCCCCGTTGCCCAAATCCTGTCAGAACTGCGCCTCCACTACCCAAACTATTTTAAAAAGGCAGAAGATCAGCTGGGAACACCATTGAAAGAGGAAGTTGACGCAGAAAAATAAGCCAATACTGAAAAATTTGCGTCAAGGCGACATCAAACCTGCGACATCAAAATCATTGTGCAGCCTTATTACTATGAGTAAACTGCAATTGGATCAGAATGCGGGAAGAGAAATTTAATATCCGGATACACATCCTGGATTACGAGGGTAAAAATCAAAATGAACCATATAGACAAACTGGCGCGCGTCATTATTTTGGCGTTGATGAGCTTTGCTATCACCAATTCTGTTTCGGCTGCGCAAACGGGCATTTTTTCAGACCCATCAAGTGGAGTTGAAAATACTTTCCAATCGCTCATTCACAAAGTTCATTCCACCACCGTCAATGAAGACGGCTCACGCACAACCCGTCATTGCAAAAGCAAAACCGAATGCCGCTATTGCACCAAAAAATGCCTCGCCCCTGCGAAATGCATTGCCAAGGATTGCTGCACTGAGTGGTCGAAATCAGTGTGCCGCACCGGCCCACCACCCAAAGATGCTGCTCCCACCAGCCTCAATTAATATATAGCGAGCAAAAGATCATCCAAACTTAAACACCCCGGATTTTAAAGTCCGGGGTGTTTTTATTTTAACCAATTGTCGCCCTCTATCCCGGAATACCGCGGGATTTAAGTGCCTCGGTAATCTCGTCAAGAATAGCTGGATCATCAATGGTTGCTGGCATTTTATAATCCTGACCATCAGCGATGTTCCGCATCGTTCCGCGCAATATTTTTCCCGACCTTGTTTTCGGCAACCGATCAACTGTAATCACAACCTTAAAGGCCGCTACAGGTCCGATTTTCTCGCGAACAACTTTAACAACCTCGCCTTCAATCTCAGACAGATCCCGCGTCACGCCGGAATTAATGACAATAAACCCAGCGGGAATTTGCCCCTTCATCGCGTCCGCAACACCAATCACCGCACATTCCGCAACATCCGGGTGGCTGAGCACCGCCTCCTCCATTCCGCCCGTGGACAATCTGTGACCAGCCACATTGATGATATCATCCGTACGCGCCATAACGTAAAGATAACCGTCTTCATCGAGGTAACCCGCATCAGATGTTTCATAATATCCCGGGAACTCGGTCAGATAGCTTGAACGGAAACGCTCATGATCATTCCAGAGTGTCGGCAGGCAACCGGGCGGCAGCGGCATCTTCACCGATATCGCACCGGTCTCGCCAGCAGGTAACTTATTATTCGCCTCATCCAGAATATCGATTTCATAACCGGGCATCGGCACAGTCGGAGAACCATATTTCACAGGCAACATCCCAAGTCCAACTGGGTTCGCCACCATCGGCCATCCGGATTCCGTTTGCCACCAATGATCAACGACCGGAACACCGAGCTTGGTTTCGGCCCATTGAATAGTATCTGGGTCGGCGCGCTCACCTGCCAAAAACAATGTATTCATCTTTGAAAGATTATAATCTTTGATCAAAAGCCCTTCAGGGTCTTCTTTCTTGATCGCCCGAAATGCCGTCGGCGCCGTCAACAATGCTTTAATATTATGCTCTGAAATCATCCGCCAGAATGTGCCCGCATCCGGAGTGCCCACAGGCTTTCCTTCAAATACAATGGCAGGCGAGCGGTTAAGAAGCGTTCCGTAAACAATATAGGAATGACCGACCTGCCACCCCATATCAGAGGCCGCCCAGAAAACTTCACCAGGATCAATATCGTAAACATTTTTCATCGACCAATAGAGCGCAACCATATGTCCGCCATTATCGCGCACAACGCCTTTTGGCTCACCGGTCGTTCCAGAGGTGTAAAGAATATATAGAGGATCGGTCGCGCCAACCGTTACACATGGCGCTTTTTTGCCCGCAGACTTAGCCGCCGCAACTTCGCTGGCCCAGTCAAAATCACGTCTCGCATGAAGTTCTGCCGTAACTTCCTCGCGCTGAAAAACAATCGATACATCCGGTTTGTGGCTCGACAACTCAATCGCTTCGTCAAGGAGCGGCTTATAAGGAATAACCCGGTTAGGCTCGATGCCGCATGAGGCTGACAACACAGCTTTGGGCTCCGCATCAATAATGCGCGTCGCCAGCTCATTAGCTGCAAAACCGCCAAACACCACCGAATGAACAGCCCCGATACGTGCGCATGCCAGCATCGCAATCGCCGTCTCCGCAATCATCGGCATATAAATAATGACCCGGTCGCCCTTGCCAACACCGCGGTCCTGAAGCACGGCACCAAAAGCTTCAACTTCGGCCAAAAGTTCATTAAAATTGAGAAAACTCTGCTTGCCGGTAATCGGGCTATCGTAAATCAAGGCACGGTCTTCGCCATGCCCGTTTTTCACATGACGATCAACACAGTTATAACACGTGTTGCATTCCGCCCCGGCGAACCATCGTCCATATTGATCCGCATAAGGATCAAAAACCTTATCCCAGGGTTTTACCCAATCAATATCAGTTGCTGCTTTCGCCCAAAACCCCTCAGGGTCATTTTTCCAGCCAGCATAAACCTCATAATATCGGCTCATTGCGCAATCTCCCTATATTATTATTTATATTGGGTGAGATTAATGCACGTGCCAGTCAATTCTTCAATCGAACGTTTGTTTAATAGCCGCCCCATGTTTAATGGCATTACAAACTATTGCTCGCCTGGCCTCAAAATTACTTACCCGGACGGAAGCGGCAACACCCCCCACCGCGAACCATACATTCTAGATGCTCAATCTTGCCGCCATAAAGCTCAGAGAGAAGTGCAAGATCAAGCTCACAAACGCTTTTGTGTTCCCGCGCGATTTCATGAAACACGCAATTATACGCGGTAATTTCTGGGGCAACACCCACGCCGCGCTCCACCACCTGCGCTTCATATCCAAGCTCACCCATGATCAATGCAATTTCACGAAGACGCTCTTCGTCGCTAAGGCCCAAAACACGCGCACCAAAACGCTCCGCCAAATGCCCGCCGAGAGCCTCCATAAACCCCTGCAATTCATCATCACCCAATCGCTTCTGAACAAGCTCGATCAATAGTCCCGCAAGCAAAGAATAATGCTTGGGAAACTGATTGCGGCCGATATCCGTCAATTGATATGTCTGCCCCGGACGACCTTTGGTTTGCGAAACCTTACCAGGTTCGATCATCCGGTCCCGTTCAAGCGTCGCCATATGTTGATAAACCGCACTGCGCGAAATACTCAGCTGGCGCGCCAGCTCATCCACACCAATAGGCTCGCCCGCCTTGAGCAGGGCCTCGAGAATTTGCACCTTTGTAGATGACCGACCACCGGTAATATTGAGTTCCAATCTAAGCTCCTGAGATTGCTTGTTCTAATTATTCAACTAATTACTTGACAAAGTCAAATTTCAAATCCACCATCCAGGAACAATTACATTTCTGGAAGGAAAACACATGCTTCTCTACGCAGTCATCATTTTCGCCGTAGC
>Ga0209633_10005955_pt1 | contig 10548 bp, 8 predicted proteins | sample Cruoilmetagenom1_FD_187290 | JGI IMG/M metagenome (GOLD analysis project Ga0209633, IMG submission 187290) | Oil polluted marine microbial communities from Coal Oil Point, Santa Barbara, California, USA - Sample 1 (SPAdes) (version 2) | ecosystem: Environmental > Aquatic > Marine > Oil seeps ... | reverse complement strand
CTTAGGCCTAGCTCGCCTACAAGGCGATACTAGAACTTAGCGTGTATTAGTGATTTAGTGAGCTTACCATTTTGTTTTTTTAAAATGGATAACTCAATTATGCAAAGCTTAGGCCTAGCTCGCCTACAAGGCGATACTAGAACTTAGCGTGTATTAGTTATAACAGTGAACTCAACAGTTTCATTTGATTATCAAGTTGTCCGGTTGATACAACTAAACGGTAAGCTTACTAAATTATATCTTGTTTTTGCCAGCGTGTTTGAGATGGATACTTATTTACAAAACAAGCAAAACTCAAACTAAGTATCATTTCAAGATACAAGATAGCTTATTTAAGAATAAACTATATATGCTACAATTGATTAGCGCTGATTCAGGGTCAAACCCCTCGCAGATAATTACCCGTATTAAAAACAATACGCCTGCTAGCGTAAACAATTAGGAATAACTCAATTAAAAATACGCTTAAAGAAAATAACGAAGCACTTCACCAAGCCTTTAAACAAGGTGAAAACATTGGCTTACTATTAAAAAAACGCAGCCAAACTGTTGACACACTACTGATTGAACTCTGGCAAAAATATGCCATCCCCGATGCAACGTTAGTTGCAGTCGGTGGCTATGGGCGCGAAGAAATGCACCCCGCATCAGATGTGGATTTACTCTTATTGCTTACAGAAGAGCCGGATGAAGAATCCTCAGAGCAACTCTCTGACTTTGTCACCACACTTTGGGATTTTGGTCTGGAAATTGGCCACAGTGTTAGAACACTAGATGAATGTGTATCTGAAGCGTCAAACGATCTAACGATTATCACCAACTTAATCGAATCGCGCTACCTCTGCGGCAATGAAAGCTTATTTAAACAACTACACGAACAAATAGGTGTTGATAAAATCTGGTCAAGTACCGCATTTTTTAATGCAAAATTAGACGAACAAAAACAACGTTATAAACGTTACGGTGACACTGCCTACCGTGTTGAGCCCAATCTTAAAGAAGGTCCCGGTGGTTTAAGGGATTTACAAACGATCGGCTGGATTGCACTGCGCGAATTTGGCACGCATTCGTTAAAAGAACTGAGCCGTTTTAATCTTGTTAATTTTAGTTTACTTAACAAGGAAGAATACCAAGCACTTATAGAAGCACGCGATTTTTTATGGCAAGTGCGCTTTTCATTACATCAAATTACAGGACGAAAAGAAGACCGATTACTGTTTGATCATCAACGCGCCTTGGCACATAGTTTTGGCTATACCGACGATGAGAACAACCAATCCATTGAATCATTCATGCAACGTTATTACCGTACAATCACGGAATTGGAACGCTTAAATGAGATGTTATTGGGTTTACTACGCGAACATATTTTACAAACCAATAAAATTAAGCCAACCAAAATTAATGAATATTATCAGCACGTAGATGGCTACCTAGAATTAAAATCTGAAATCCTATTCGAAACACATCCACATACCTTATTAGAAGTGTTTCATATCATGCAAATCGTACCCGCAGTAAAAGGATTAACGCCTAAAACATTACGTGAACTGAAGCGCAACAGACACTTAATAAATGATGAGTTTCGCGATAATAATCGCCATAAAAAAATATTTATCAACATCATGTCGGAACGACAAGGTATCACTTTTGCACTGCGTAGAATGAACCGTTACGGCGTTTTAGCCGCTTATATTCTCGCCTTTGAAAATATTGTTGGGCGCATGCAATATGATTTATTTCATGCCTATACGGTTGATGACCATACCCTCAACGTAATCCGTAATATTCGTCGTTTAAGTACAAAAGAAGGCATGGAGGAATTACCTTTTTGCAGTAAAATTTTCAAAAACTTACACACTCCAATGATCCTATATCTCGCCGGTTTATTCCACGATATAGCTAAAGGTAGAGGCGGTAGTCATTCCGAAAAAGGCGCAGTTGATGCCTTAAAATTTTGTTTATCCCACAGCATTAATCAACACGATTCTGAAACAGTCAGCTGGTTGGTAAAAAACCATCTGGAAATGAGTTCTACAGCGCAACGTAAAGATATTACCGACCCCGAAGTCATTCAAGAAATGGTCGATACAGTGGTAACGCAAACGCGTCTGGATTATTTATACTTGCTCACTATTTGTGACATCAAGGGCACCAACCCGACACTATTAAATAACTGGAAACATTCATTACTGAAAGACTTATATCGTGCTACAAAAAGGCAACTACAAAGCGTTCATTCAGCAAGTAAAAATAGTGCCGCATTGATCGAACGTAAGAAAAATTCTGTAATCATGCTATTACAAAAACAAAACATTGATAAAGAACAGATAGAAACATTCTGGAAACGATTTGATCATCGTTATATTTTACAACATACCGTTGCAGCCTTATCATGGCATATTAACGAAATTATTCCCAAAAACAGCCAAACTCCGATTGTTAAACTATTAGCGAATGAAAAAAACAATAGCTCACTCTTATTCATCTATGCCAAAGATCATGAAAACCTGTTTGTTAAGATCACCTCAATTTTAGAGCAACAAAATCTTAATATTGTTGCGGCACGTATTAATTCATCAAATGATGGATACGTACTGGATACCTTCAATCTGCTAACAGCAGATCATAAAATGTTGATCCTGCGAGAAGATCAAGAACAATTAATAGAAAAACTACAAAATAGTTTATCACTTAACGCAAGCGAAGAACCTGTTTACAACTTTAATCAATACCGACTGCCTCGCCAGTTAAAACACTTTGATACGCCTACACGCGTTGAATTTGATTTAGATGAAGCGCGCCATCAAACGATTATTACTATTACTACGGCAGACAGAGTTGGATTATTAACCCAGATTAGTCATGTGTTTAGCGAACAAGGCTTGAATATATACGATGCTAGAATAGCCACTCTGGGAGAACTGGCTGAAGATATTTTTCACGTGACCACCCGAGGCGGTCACGTCATTGCGGAACATCAAGAAGAAAAAATAAGAAATGCAATTAAAGAGAAGCTACAAGACGAAGTTGCTTAAGTAGTTGTTTAGTTTCTTTTTAACTCGCTCGCAATCGAATACTTATAATCACTATGGTCAAGTAAAGCACTACTCTCATCTAGCACATTCAAATCATGCGAGTGATAATTATCTTTGCGCAGATCATCTTTTACTTGGCCGATATTCGAAGAATCTAAATCATTCCAAAACTGATCAGAAGTAATATCGTAACTAAATGCAACACGTTTGATGTCTTGCTTTTCTATTGCATCATCAGTACCAAACAAATAATTATTGCCTTCATAACGCTGTTTATTATGAGCTGTTTTTACAGAAGCCGACAAGCTATATTGTTCTTGCTGAAACACACGATATGACATTCTTTGATTATCGATATGCGACATTGAAACTTTATAACTAATCGTATCAACTACTGCTTTTAGCTTACGCGGGTTCTGGATAAAACCAAATACCGAAGCAACACCAAGTACCAACGCAATTGCCGAAACAGTGTAAAAATTATTTGAAGTTAATAAATCTGAAAACTCAGAACGTTTATAAACAGCTGAACTTTTTATTGGGGTCATTGCCTTTCACTTATATTTATTATTAGTAGGTTTGTATTTTAAGCATAAAGTATCCATTACCTTACCTCAACTATTTTACGCTAAACGGCTGACTGTAAGCTGAATAGATAGCATTTTATTATTTTTATTTATGTTTGATTTTATTTTTTATAAATTATTATCATCACAAAAAAACGCCCAGATAACTGAGCGTTGAAAGTGCTTATTTTTATATTACTATTACTTTATAGTTATAAACTTACCAGCTGATAACTTAATTGATTTGTCTTACTCTGGCCCAACAAGATCCTCTTCTCCCTGCCAATCTTGAATCCAGAATTTACCATCGTGCATATAATAAACCGTATCATTAATGATAACGCTACGATCATTGATTATAGGAACTTGTGGTGATGTACGATCACTTGCATCTGCCACTACCATGGCAGGTATTTCCTCGATTTTTTGGTTATTAATATCAATCTCAAAACGGTATAAACCGGTATGTTTGTATTGATGAAACGTGGATGCAATATCGCCATCATCAATAAAAGGATCATCTTCCTCATGGAGTTGAACTGGTATTGCCACGCGATATTGATCGCCTATTTTCAAACTGGTAAATGCATGGTGATCATAAAGCACCGCTGTTTCTGTACCCCGTTTTCCCAATACCACTTTATCTGCTTCACGTGGGTTGGTCGGGTCCGTTACATCAATCAACGATAGTTTAACACCCTGATACCATGCGCCACGTCCATCGCCACCATTACCAGCCGGAATCGCATCTTTACCAACCCCCCCAATAGTAAATTTTCAGTAATCGGATGCAAATAGTCAGAATAACCATCGACTTTAAGCTCACCAGCAATGAAAGGATCTTTAGGGTTACTTAGATCCAATACATATAATGGATCTGTCACACGAAATGTCACCACATAAGCGCGATCACCAATATAACGTGTTGCATAGAGTTGCTCACCCGGAAGACCAATAGGATCGGGGCGTTGCGCATTGGGTAGTTTCGATACCAACTGCAATACTTTCTTTGTTGTATTTTCTTCTAAAATACTAAATAGAACAGGCGATTTTGCTCTAACAGGAGGCGAAGCTATATCTTCAGAGGTTGTTTGCACGCCGTCACGCACAGGCTGTACTTCAGGTAAGGCAATCGTTGCCCACTGGTCTTCATCGAATGTAACCACTCTCAATAAACCCCGGCTCTCGCTAAAACGAAATGATTTACTGTCTTGTTTAAATCCAAGATGACCATCGACTTCACCAGAACCACGGTAATCAAAATCTAAGCCATCGTAGTCAAATTTATGAATGTCGGTAGTGACTTTTGAATTATAAACTGCAATGCCATTACTCGCTTGATAATCCCAACGTGTAGTCGCTAAATATAAGGCATTTTGTGATGCATAAAGTGCCTCTGCCGATCCCACGTAACATTGGCTATTCACTGTTGGTGTATCAGATTTTAAATCCACTGCGACTAATGTAATAATATCTACAGAACCTTTCTGCCCTACTTCTAAATAGCAATCTTGTGGTTTCGCAATCAATTGCTTATTTTCATTATCAATACGATAAGTAGGCAAAAAATCTTCTGTTGTGGTTGCAGACAATCGTTCATCATCAACATATTGATAATCAGGAAAATGGCGTAATACCATATACAAGGTATCACCGTTTCGGCGACTGCTAATTAACTGCCCTTCAAACTGTAATGTTGATTCACGCTTCGCATTTTCAGGGTCATTGACATCAACAAACAACACCTTGGTTTCTTGATTAGAAAAATACTGACTATTAAACCAATTCGTATAGTAATTTCGCTTAGGTGAAGTCAACACAATCAAACGCTTTTCTGGTTTGTGTAAATAAAGCCCTGCGATATTCCACGCTTCTTCATTTATTTGATCATCACTTGTAAAACGGCTTATTTCTTTTAAGCCAGTAGAGTTTTGAGTATCCATAATACGAATAACATCTGATTTTTGTTCTGTATTTTCAGGCAATACCCCTACCGTTATTTCATCCGTTTCAAAATAGTTTGTAATTGAAAACTTTTTTTCAACACTATAGATATAACGTCCATTAGTTTTGATTAGATCAGCTTCATCTACGCCTGCTTCTTGAATATTCGTGGAAGACGATATTACATCTCCGCCTGAAGGACTATCTTCAGGCGCATTATCGCCAGTGATAGTAGGCTCGCTTGATGAATCAGCCCGACTGTTTTTAATAGATTCTTGAAAATAAACGGACAATTTCGTTTCATCACTACGGGTTAATTTACCTTTAGCAATGGGCGTAATTCCTGTACCACCCAATCCATCTCCACCGCCGCCACAAGCCACGAGAAAAACCAAACTTGCGGCCATTAAAGTGATTAAAAATAGCGTTTTTAAAGTTGTTTTCAACAATGAAATATTCATTCTTCTTCCTTATAAATTTTACTTTTTTAGGTTTATTGATCTTCGTGATAAAGATAAAGACCGACATTAATACGTTGTTTTACGCCCTCTTTAGGCATATCACTTATTTTTAATTTTGAAGCACGATCATTAATTATCTTCAGTGTTTTCATCCCTTGCTCTTCAACTAATGTTTGCAATTCAGCCATAGATTCTTCGCTTAAACCATCGTAATACACACAACGTTCAAAAAACTCGGGGGAATTATTTAACAGGTTTTGTGATGCCGCACTCAAGTGATCAGCGATATTAAGACCCATAAAAAATGCTTTTTCATCCTGCCCTTCTTTGGGAATAAACGCATCAATACACAGTTGCACATGATTATTCTTGAGTTTAACCACACCCAGATTGAGCCATTCATCCAAAATAACGCTCGAACGAATATCTTGCTTACACACTGTTTTGACTAACTCATCAAAGTTAGGTTTATTTTTTGATTTTAAAGGCAATAAGAGTGGATCACCCTTGCCATCTAAATAACGGGGTTCCTTTACCCATTTAGAAACTAATTTAACCCCCACATTGACATTTTCTGGCTCATCAACATCGCGATTCAGTTTATGTAAACGCTTAACATCTTTTCGATGAATTCCGGTTAGAAAACTTAAACGCGTCTGGGTTTGTTTTTTGTCTTCAAGACGAAAATGATTATCCGCCACATCAATATAAATTTCTTTAAGCAACTCGGTTAGCTGCGGGAAGGTAACACCTGTTTTAAGCAATAAATGCACAAACGGATATAAAATATTCCGTAACGCTTTAGTAAGCGCAGGAAATGGCTTGATTAAGGTATTTGTGTCTGTCTTTTGAGTCATATTAAATGAAGCATAGCACAGTGAGTGAAAAATTCACTCTTATTATGATTATTGGATAGTATTAATGGGTATTCAGGCTTACACTTTAACCATAAGTATATGTTAGTTAACATATTTTATATACAATCATACATTTGAAAATAATTCACTTTATCTATAATAACATTATGTATTTAACACTACTATCTCTTTATTTTCTTTGAAAATGCCACCAACATACCGCGTAAAATATTCATCTCGCTGCGACTTATTTGAAGCCGCCCGTACAAACGACGTAAACGCGACATCAATAAGCGCGGTTCTTCAGGATCAAGAAACTCTGCTTCAATCATCAGTTTTTCTAAATGATCGTAATAGCCTTGCATATCTTTACTGTTGACTATTTCTTCGCCCTGCTCTTCTTTGCTATCAGCTTCCTTTGTATTTTTTTCAGCCAATAAACTCACACGGCATTCATAAGCCAAAATCTGTACTGCCGATGCGACGTTTAAGGAACTGTAATCAGGGTTTGTGGGAATATGTACAAGATGATGGCAAAAGCTAAGTTCCTCATTCGTCAACCCTGTGCGCTCTCGCCCAAACACTAATGCTACTTTGGCTTCATTATTTTTAATTAATTCGTCATTAACCACTTCCCCACAACGACGTGGCTCGAACACATTCCAGCTTAAACTACGCTCAGAGCGCGCACTTGTGCCAATCACTAACTGACAATCTGCAATGGCATCTTGTAATGTATCAACCACCGTTGCATTGTCGAGCAAATCTTCGGCGCTGGATGCCATAGTATTCGCTTGTTCATCAGGAAACGATTTAGGACTTACCAGACACAAGTCACTGAAACCCATGGTTTTCATCGCGCGTGCGGCTGAACCGATATTGCCGGGGTGCGAGGTATGTACCAATACGACTTTTATATTATTTAACAGATATTTTGACATACCTTCAAGACACTCAATAATTCGAATTCACAAAATAATGATTGAGAACCTTACATGAAATTATGTCAAGAAAAACGGAGAAATTTAGATCTTTTAATTCTCATACCCTTACTTAAAAAACTATTTAGAAAATAAATGATAAGCTTTAGCTAAAAATGGTCTTACATTTAGGTATGTATTCATACCCTTAGAAATAATGCCTTTTTTTAACCAGTGTATTTTATATACTGAATTTACATCGCTTCCAAACTTTGTTTTATAATTATTTTGTGCTTCTGATACCAGTAAATCATAGCGCTTAAAATGATGCTTGATAAAGTTTTTAATCTCCAACATATCAAAAAGAAACATTGGTGAAAATCGTTTATCATCAGAGCTTTTAAAACCACCTAAATAACTATAACAGGTGTTTTTATAATTTAAATTATAAGCCGCCACTATTGGTTTTTCAGCATGATTCATGACTCTTATTTGCATAATATTTTGATTCTTAAAACGTTCACATAGTTTGTAATGAAAACGTTTAAAATAATGTGAATCAAATATATTTCTGCCTGCCGAATCATTCCAACGAGCTCGATGCAATCCTTCAAGTGTTTCAAGACCACTTTTTAAATCATCTACAGATGTAATTTCAACATTACCCGCCTTTTTAATGCGGTTTAACTTCATGCGAAACTGCTTTCTTGTTGATTTACTAAGACCTTGCAAATACTGATCTTCATCCTCTGGAAGATTAATAACAAATTGATTCTCAGAATGATTTTTTAGTGTCACATAACGATCTGTTAGGCATTGACCTAGTTCTTCAAGTATTGAATTTTCATGAACAAGGTTAAAACTCGCAAAATTAAAATTAAGGGTTAATTGAGAAGTACCGTTTAGAATCTCTGAAAATGCGGATATGCTTTGTTTGCGAAATTGTTCTTTGACAATAATATCAGGATAGGCGGTTACTGCGGCATCAGCCTCATTTTCCCCTTCGCCTATTAGTTTTAAGCTTTTAACGAAAGGACTCACCGACTTAATATAAAAAGGAGCTAGTGCAACGAGCTCACCATCATGGTACAAGGTCAAAATAGTAAGTTTGTCTTTGCTTGCTTGATGATAAACTTCCCACCAAGTAAACATCCACTCCCATAAAATAAAGGGATGCGGATTTATTGATTCTCCTACCAGCCTATTCCAATCTTCTTTAAGTGCCTTAAATTCATCTATTGATTGAATACAGGCCACATGCACACCGATATTCTTAGTCATTTTAAAATCATTAAAAGGTACTTCCAAAACTCCAGAAGGTGCAAATTGATTATGTGAAAGATCTAATGTAGTCATCTGTTTATTCGTTAATATTATGAAAATTCCGGCATACTTGATTCATTTAAAGTAACCATTCCACTATCAGCAGTATGATCTAGCTTTAAATTCGTACTGTAGTGAGCGGTGCGTTGCCCATGTTTAATTAGCTTTAATTTATTTAAAATGTAAAAGCTGTAAGATTTTAATGAAGGAATAAGACCATCTCGTTGAAAAGAAGGAGTGTTAAAACCTAGTTTTCTTAGAATAAAATAATTAGCACTATGAACACCAATTAATCTACGTCCTTCTTTTGAACTGTAACTTGTGGTTAACGAAACATTAAATGTTAAGTTTTCAACTCGGTGAGGCGAATGCATTGGCCATGACATGACATCACCGCCCTCTATTTCAAAACTTGTTGCGTGGTCATCAAACTCTTTTTGATAACTTAGCTCTTCATCACCTTCATGGGCAACAACCTTTTCAAGCTCAATTTGAGGTGAAAATTTTTCGCCTCTTGGATAAACCCATACTTTTTTTCTACCTCTGAAATGCCAAAGCATATTGGCTTCAGCATCCAAGTGATAATAAACTTGAATACCAGGTGAAGACAATATAAGCGCACTATATGCAGGTTTTGCTGTTTTTAAATGAGGACAATTTAATCTTAATTTTAGGTATATATTCTCAATAATATCTCTATATTCTTTGCTACTTTTATCGATGTTAATAATATTTATCCAAAAGCGTCCTTTTTTTACAGCTTCTAATATTTCTTTTCCTGAACTATCTGCGATATGGACAGCGTTCCACTCCGTATAATCTTCAGGGTTATACCCCATGGTAAAACACTGCAGCCATTTACGTGGATAGGTATCTAATAACGCAATCAGTGATTCATCACTACATAAATCTAAATCGTGATAATTGTGCTTCAGCCTTTGTAGAGTATGACCAAATTCATCGTAATCCTTAGAATTCCAATCAAATAAAGTTAAATCAGTCGTATGCATTGTTGTCGTTTTATCATCCTTTTTTTGATATCTAAAATATAATTATTAAGTTTTTTGAATAGGATAAAAAAAACAAGTAATAATTGTTATACCACCCATCTGTGGAGATCAGCTGTTAGTCAATTATTAATCCGATCAACTGTATTTATCAGGAAACATGCACACATACATTAACAATTAAAAATATATAAGATATGAAAATAATTTTCGTATTTTCTCTGCAAGGGTTCTAATTTCAACTGCTTTTTTTATTAAGATTTGTTATTTATTATCATATTTATAATATCAAAATCTGCTAGTATCGCACTCTCTTTGTATAGCTAAAAACAGATAATTTAAAATGAATCCAATGCTCAATATGGCTATCAAAGCCGCCCAACAAGCCGGTGACATTATCGCCCGAAGTGCCGATAGAATCGACCAGTTACA
>Ga0209633_10005954_pt1 | contig 10548 bp, 5 predicted proteins | sample Cruoilmetagenom1_FD_187290 | JGI IMG/M metagenome (GOLD analysis project Ga0209633, IMG submission 187290) | Oil polluted marine microbial communities from Coal Oil Point, Santa Barbara, California, USA - Sample 1 (SPAdes) (version 2) | ecosystem: Environmental > Aquatic > Marine > Oil seeps ... | reverse complement strand
GAAAAATGGCACTCAGTCGAGAAAGGTTTTTAAATTGTCAGAATCTCAAAATCAAACAAATGAAAAAATAATCAATAAATCTCATTCATTTAAAAAAATTTCCACCAGGTCATATTATGCAGGAATGCATAGTCTTGCAGTTTTAGTCAATGGTCACGAATTATCTTGTATTGAGTTTCTACTGATTGAATAATACTACTAAGGTTGAGTTGTAGTAGTGTAGTGGCATAGCCGTAGTTTCAATTACTATACTTCTCATTGGGGAAGCCAAATCCTGTATTCAGTTCAAATATGCGTACCCCAATGCTCAACATTGACGAAACCCAAGCCCGGAAATTTAATGACAAAATCAAAAGATAAACACCTTGATTCAGTAGTGCCCACGCCGGCTCATCCTCAGCAGCGCCGAGAACCTTTGCCTTGGCAATCTCCGAAGGTTTATGCCGATGACCCTGAGGCTTCCGCACGGGTAGAAGCTATTTTGGCCAGCCCGAGTTACCGACAGGCCGACCGGGATGTGGATTTTCTTAACACCGATGAGACCCGTGGAGTAAGATTAGAAATTGATTACCTAAAACCCGAGTTACTACTTCAACAGCACGGCATGGAGCATTCGATAGTCGTTTTCGGTGGCACTCGACTACCTGAGCCAGAGGCAACACGCCGCAAAGTTAATATTTTGAAACAATCATTAAAGGCCGACCCTGAGAGTGTCGATTTACGTCGCCGACTCCAGATAGCACAAGCTCTTGAAGAAAAGAGTCGTTATTACCAGGAAGCGCGAGCCTTCGGTCGTCTGGTGGGCGAGTCGGGGAAAGGACCAGAAGACTGCAGTGTGACAATAGTGACGGGCGGGGGCCCAGGTATTATGGAGGCTGCTAATCGGGGTGCCTTCGATGCTGGTGCAAAAAGCGTAGGCCTTAATATTAGTTTGCCTAGTGAACAGTACCCAAATCCCTATATCACGCCTGAACTTTGCTTCCAGTTTCATTATTTTGCTATGCGTAAGCTGCATTTTGTAAAACGGGCCAAAGCGCTGGTCGCTTTTCCGGGTGGCTACGGCACTATGGATGAGTTGTTTGAGACCCTGACTTTAATTCAAACCCGTACTATAGCTCCATTGCCCGTAATACTGGTGGGGGAATCGTTTTGGCGTCGAGCGGTGGACGTAGATTTTCTGGTGGCTGAGGGTATGATCGATGAAGAGGATAGAGAATTGTTCTGGTATGCTGAAACAGCAGAAGAAATCTGGCAAGGGATTCAGGACTGGTATCGTGTTAATGGTAATCCATTATTTAATAATCATAGTGATGGGTAGTCGATGAAAATTTCATTTCATGGTGCAGACAGAGATGTTACCGGTTCCTGTCATTTAGTACATTGCGCAGGTAAACAGATACTGGTTGATTGTGGCCTTTACCAGGGTGGGCGTGAATTGGCGGAAGAGAATCGCAAGCCCTTTGGTTTTGATCCTGCCGAAGTGGATTATCTTCTGCTTACACATGCGCACCTGGATCATTGTGGACGTATTCCTCTATTGGTGCAGCGCGGCTTTCGTGGAGAAATCATCACTACTGCTGCCAGCCGTGAACTGGCAAAATTAGTGATGCTCGATTCCGCGCATTTACATGAAGACGAGGCCGAGAGACAAGAGCGCAAACGTACCCGACATGGTCGAAAAGGGAAGGCAATATCGCCTCTATATACCACGCTGGATGCTTTGAACAGCCTGGATTATTTTGGTCGTACGGCATCATACGGTAGAGCCCTGCAATTGGCTGAAGGCATACAACTTACTTTTATGGATGCGGGCCATATTCTTGGGTCTGCCAGTATCCTGCTGGAACTTGTAGAGGGCGATAAGCAAAAGAGTATAGTTTTTTCTGGTGACCTGGGTTCAAGTGATCGAGTAATTCTACGTGATCCCACACCTTTACCCGAGGTTGATGTTGTGGTGATGGAGACGACTTATGGCGATCGTCTGCACAAACGGTTACAGCCTTCAATTGATGAATTATACACGGCCATCAAAGATACTTTTCGTCGTGGTGGCAATGTAATTATTCCCAGTTTTGCTCTGGAAAGAGCTCAGGAGCTTCTCTATTATCTGCGTGAGGGGATAGACAATGGAGCCTTACCGGCTTCCATGCAGGTGTTTCTCGATTCGCCCATGGCTATCTCTGCTACTGAAATTTTTCGTCGTCATCCCGAGTGTTACGATGAAGAAGCCTGCAATTTATTTCGTAACGGGCAGGATCCCTTTAGTTTCCCAGGATTACATTTTGTCCAACAAACCTCTGACTCAATGGCTTTGAACCGTATTGGTGGCGGTGCGGTCATTATTGCTGGTTCGGGTATGTGCACCGGTGGGCGAGTTCGACATCACCTGAAGCATAATCTGTGGCGAAGTGATAGCAGCGTGGTGTTTGTTGGTTTTGCTGCCCAAGGTACATTGGCACGAAAAATTGTTGATGGAGCTAATAAAGTACGTTTGTTCGGTGAGGAAATCTATGTTCGAGCCCAAATCCATACTATTAATGGTTTCTCGGCACACGCTGATCGAGATGAATTACTGACCTGGCATGGCCAGATAAAACCTGAGCGCACTTTTCTTGTTCACGGTGATGAAGAAGCTATGATAGCCTTTGCCGGGCAGTTGAACGATACCGAAATAATTATGCCCAAACTTCACGAAACCTACATTCTGTAAGCAATGCCAGCAAGTAAGATTGTTTTGTTCATCCATGCAGGCTCAAATCCATGAATTGGTTTAAAAGACAACGAGTGCGATACATCCTTCGCCACCACTCGATAGATTTTGAACTATGGGAAAAAGTACTTCAGGGCAATACAGTTTTTAAAGGTTTATCATCGGTAGATAAAGCACATCTTCGTGAACTTACAACCTTGTTCCTTCATCGTAAAAAGCTTACGGGTGTACAGGGTTTGAAGTTGACGGTAGAGATGGCAGTTAGTGTGGCTGCGCTGGCCTGCTTGCCGATTCTAAAATTGGGGCTTGCCTATTACGATGGCTGGACCGAGATAATTATCTACCCCGGAATATTTCGGGTTAAACGTGAGCAAATTAATTCAGATGGGCTTATTGTTCAGGAAGAGAGGGTGCTCAGTGGGGAAGCCTGGTTGAGAGGGCCGGTAATACTTGCCTGGGAAGAAATAAAAGCCGATTTGCTAAATCCCCAGGTAGGCCATAGCGTAGTTATCCACGAACTGTCACATAAACTTGATATGCTCAATGGCAGCGCGAACGGCATGCCACCTCTGCACATGGACATGGAAAGGCAAGACTGGACCAGGGCATTAAGCCATGCCTTTGAAAGTCTTACTCGGGATCTGTCCCAGCATCGCCGGTCTCACATCAATGCCTATGCGTCTACTTCACCGGCAGAGTTTTTTGCGGTAGTCAGCGAATATTTTTTTATTGCACCTGACAAGTTGCAGCATCATTACCCGACAGTCTATGAGCAGCTGGCTCTGTTCTATCATCAAAACCCTGCAAAACTCTCCGCAGAAATGTTGGCAAATGACTGATCGAAATCTGATAAAAAACTAATGGAAAACGGAAAGAAAAAATGGAAATCACTATGAATCACCAAAGCAAATTGCAGCAGACCATTGCCGACATGGTCGACTCTCGCCGAGGTATTCTGGCGGCCGATGAAAGCAATCCCACCATGGCAAAACGCTTTAAACCCATTGGAGTGGATTCTAACGAGGATACTCGCCGAACATGGCGTAGCCTGATGGCCACTACTCCGGGGTTGGGGCTATATATCAGTGGCATCATCCTGTTTGAAGAAACCCTGGAACAAAAAACTGCTGATGGTAAAACTATTCCAGAAACCGCGTGGGATCAAAACATCGTCCCCGGTATAAAAGTGGATAAGGGTAAAATCCCTTTGGCTCTGTCGCCGGGGGATCTCATCACTGAAGGTCTGGACGGACTGGGCAGGCGATTGCAAACCTATAAAACTCAAGGTGCTCGTTTTGCCAAGTGGCGTGAGGTTTATGCAATAGAGTCCGGAGCACCCAGTCGTCATGGCATCATGGCAAATGCTGAAATGCTGGCGCGCTACGCGGCAGCGTGTCAGGCAGAGGGCATAGTACCGATTGTGGAGCCGGAGGTATTAATGGATGGCAACCACGATATTGATCGACATGCCGATGTTACGGAGCAGGTGATTACTGCAGTATTCCAGGCATTGCATCAACATAATGTGCGTCTGGAATACATGCTACTTAAACCCAATATGGTTTTACCAGGCAAAGACTGTCGTCGTGCTGAGCCTGAAGAAGTTGCCGAAGCAACCCTGAAGGTATTACGCCGCACCGTGCCTGTTGCTGTGCCAAGTATTAATTTTCTCTCAGGTGGCCAGGGCCCTGAAGAAGCCACAGCCAATCTTAATGCCATTAATCAGTTATGTGACAACCCACCCTGGCAATTGAGCATTTCCTATGGTCGAGCCTTGCAACAAACTGCGCTGCAGGTCTGGAATGGTAAGGAAGAGAATGTTCCTGCTGCCCAGCAGGCCTTACTTAAACGAGCCCGGCTGAACAGTTTAGCACGAGAAGGAAAATACAATGCGGCCATGGAAGGGGAGGAGTGACTTTGTAGCTATGGGGGAATTGTGGGTAGCCATTTTGCTATCCATTATTTCGCTTATTTTTTTCCCCTTTTTTTGCACTCTCCACTTACTGTGAGACTATCAGCACTTCTATAGTTTAGAATTTACCTATCACGTTAATAAATAATCCCTGGCTGTCGAAATCCAGATCGGTCAGATCATCGGAAAAATCGGTAAAGTTATAACCAGCGCCAAGTTTTAAGTGCTCTCCAACATGTCGATAAATCCCGAAAAGCATACCGCTACGGCGATCGGCTGCATCGGGAAGATCCAGTAATCGGGCCTCTATTAAAGCATCCCAACGGTGGATGAAGTGCCAATCAGCTCTTAAGACATAGAGGGATGCATTACTGCTGAAAAATTCTGGATCGTCTCGGCTATGGCTAACTTGACCAAGTCGGTAAGCGTATTTTCCACCCAGACTCCAGCGTTGTGTCAGATCGTAAACTGTATCGAATGAAATAATATGACTTTTTTGAATATATTCTGCTGCAGTGTTTGAAATAGTGGTCTGATCTACGCTGGGCAAATTATATAAATAGGTGTATTTAATCAGTGTATTGAGCGCGTCGTGTGCCACTGGTCGATAAGCATAGCCTAATACGGCTTCAGTAAAATCGCCATCGTAAAAATCGCCCATTGAGCTTTCGCTGGTAGAGTAATTTAGCTTGCCGATCAATCGCCAATCAGGATTTAATTGATATTTGAGACTGTTTTTCAATAACCATGTGACTCGCTCCGAGTGGCTGGTATCGGGTTGTTCGGTATCATCTATACGGTATTCGAGGGCGCCCGCGTACATTAGATCATCAAATTTATAACCTACATTTGTACTAAAGGCAGTACGGCTAATTTCTGCTGCAGTGATGTTGTCTTCCAGGGTGCCCACATCAATATTGCTGCCAAAATTAAGATGATCTGTTGCAGCCAGGTCGAAGCCAAAACTGTGAGTGAGGCCAGAAGGCGCATCGCCATGAGTATATCTTTCTTCAACATATATATCTGCGCTGTCAGAATAACGAGTTTTTAATCCGCTGGCCAAGTTGCCAATTTGAGCTTTAACGCCGTTGTCTATTCGTTCATTTTCAAGAGCGTAACTAGTGTATAGGTTGGTGTTGTCACTCATTTGATAATTGGTACCCAGTAGTGCCCTGGTTCCAATATCGCCCGATGAAAATTCACCATTTAGTTTTAACCTGTCATTGATTCTGTGGCCACCACCAATACCAAGTCGGTCATTGTCTTCGCGGTTACCCGATGTATTTAGTGTTTCCTGTGCAAACCCATAGGCGTACCATCTTTCTTTTGTATCATAAGATAGTTTTAGTGCCAGGTCTGAACGGCTGCCTTGTTGTTGGGTGAGTGGTACTACTGGAGAGTTATCGGTACGTTTGTTATTACGCAGTCCGGTGCCAATGGCCCAGCGACTATTCATTTGGTAATCCACATCCAGTTCTAATGCTTCAGTATCAAGTCCCTGGTTCTGGGTTTTGGCATCGGCTATCACTCTTACTGTGATGGCATCAGCCACAGGTACTGTCAGGGATGCTCCGGTTTGAGTGGTGTCGGTTTGGGCGAGTAAGCCTGGTGTTGCATAACCGCCATCCAGTTGTTGATTGTAGAAAGTAAGCTTGCCTTTCATGCCATCAATCACGTCTTCAAAGCGCACACTGGCATCAATGCTCTGTCCTTTGGCTTTAACGTCTATATCTGATGGCAATGCTGCTTCATCAAAAGTGTAACCGCCATCATTTGAAAGCTGCGATGAAGAATTCGATCCCTGGCTATTAGACTGTTCCAGTCTCAACCAGGTGCCGGAATTTTTTCTAATGGTCAGATCTACTCCATGTAGATTTGATTCATTGCCAGTGGATTCTTGTTGGTTTGTGGTGATCCCCAGTTTTACCAGGTCACCCAACCAGTAATGAGCTCGACTACCTGTTGCAATGTTATTTAATTCTTCAAACCCTGGGGCGTATTCATATCGTATTACAAGGAAGAGTTGCTGAGTGCCTGAAGCACCAGGATCAACATTGGACGTATTGCTGCCAAAGGCACTCAAGGGTTCGTTGAGCATAATGCGGCCTTGAAGATAATCAATATCGTAATCGAGACCATAGTTCAGGTTGGTAACGCCGAGTATCAGTCCAGATACTGCATCGCGGGTTTCTACGCGAATACGTTCGGATCCCTGACGAATATTCTGGCGATGAATAAAGTAGAGTGAACCACTGGTACCACGGAACTCATCACGCCCGGCAACAGTACCTGGTTCAGCAGCAAAGCCATTGACCTTAAATTGTTTTTCACCAAAACTAGTAACATTGTCAGATTCAAAATTGATATTTGCGCCGTAAAGACTGCGGTCAACATGTGCTAAATTGTTATCGGTGTAAGATACATCAAAACTTCCCCATAGACCGTAGTTCTGGTTTTTTTCAAGTTTGGCATAGAGTTTTCCTGCAGTGGGGGCATCTTCTTCTACGGTGCTGTCATCACCATAAGTTGGGTAATAGTAATCTTGATCCATGCGACGAAACAAACTATCGGGCGACTTGTTCAAAAATCCGGAGAATAATTCATTCACGGGGCCTTCTCGAGAATCGGCACTGGCGGTTAAGGCCCAATCATTTTCAAATGATCCTTTGGTGTAAAATGCCAACCTGCCATCCACATTTAAATCATTGTCGTAATGAGCTGTATCACCCGTGACAAGTGCGGCTGGACCATTAGTGTTGTCTTTGCTAATTGTCAGATCGGCTATTGCAACATGGAACCAATCGCTTTCCTTAAGTTCCAGGTCACGAAGAAATACTTCACCGCTACCGGAATCATCGAGCACCGACACTTCAACCGTGTGTTGATTTGCGGGTAAAATCATTTCGCTGGCGAATTCACCGTTCTCACTTACAGGTACAGTATGACCGGCAAACCAGACAGAATGATTTTCGGGTATGTGACTTCCGTTGACTTTTACCAAGCCGCCATTGATGGGAATATTATTAATAACCAGACGGTTTTCACCAAAACCAATTTGCATTTCAAGATTAATATCGTTTTCACTGATATCACTTTTCAGTTGGTCTACAACCCATAGGGTTTGGCTTCTGGTTTCATCAAAATTACCCTCTTTATCGTACACTCGTAATACATATTTTAATTCAATGCCTGGTGCTGAATAGTTATCTAAAGAATACTGCCATTTAGCATCGCCATCTTTATTCATAGGAATGACAGAAATTGGTTTGTCGCGTGTGGATTGATTGATGTTAAACAGTCGTACTTCAGCTTTGTTGATATAGGCTGGATAATTACTGTATAGATGGAAATTTGCCTGGTTTTCGATGCTGTCGGTATCGACATTATCCAGAGCAGCAATGACGTTTGGCCATGCCGTGACATTCAATCTGGGTTTAATGTTGAGACTGTCGAACCTGAATTGAATTTGCGCTTTTTCCAGGGCAACATCGGTGCAGCGTTGCACGTCTGGTATGTTTTTACCTGGGTCATTAAGCGGTTGTCCATCAACAGAAATACGCATCAGGTTCAGGGCATAAGGGTTTTTGGTAATGACTTCTCTGTCAATGCGTTTTATTTCCAGACCTTCATTGTCATCAAGCAGGGCCAGTTCATCATAGACTACTTTAACCTCGACTTTAGATCGGTCAAATTCAATAAAACCAGTATTCACCACATCAGTCGTTTGTACAAAGCCGCGGCCTTCAAATTCGACTTGTTTATCGACCAGGCTCAGCTCTTCTTTGATGTGTTCCATCACTCTGCGTGCTCGCGCAGTAGATAGCCCAATATCATCGCCATATACCATGGCGGTTCTTCGGCTTAAGCGCTTGTTGTTTGTATAACCAATAAACTTCAGGCGTACATTAGTTTTGTCGCTGATGCTTTCCATAATGCGTTGTAAGCGTTGAGCATATCCACCCGGGATAATCGGTTTTCCTTTGTTAATATAAACAGGTTTGATATCACCATCTGGAGGATTATATTCACGTTCAACGGTTTCTGCTGCGGAAGATTCCGGGCATATCTGAGGCTCTTCGGCAAGTTCTTCCAGTTGATCGTCATACCAGAATTCAACTTCAATACGACGGTTAATTGATCGACCTTTTTCGGAATCATTGGATGCTAGGGGTTTGCTTGCACCTTTGCCAGTGCTGGAAATAGCCGAGTTCTGTAACTTGAAAGTTTCCTGGAGTGCCAGAGCAATACGTCGAGCCCTGGCTTTTGACAGGCTGATATGATTGCCATAAATACGTGCATCTCTTCCCGTTAAGGGCATGTTATCAGTATAGGCTATAAGCCGTATCTGAACGTTGCGCTTATCACTTAGATTGTGCAGTGCTTGATTAAGTTGCTGTAAGAATTGCTTAGGCAGCTCTGAGACACTGTCATCGTAACGCATGGGTGGTATCAGGTTTTTAATTTTTGCCCGTCGTGAATGTCCGTCCTTGTAACGAATTTTACAAACTGTTTCCGTACGGCAGACCATGATGCGTTTTAATTTTTGATCTATCTCGATTTTTTTATCTACCATTTTTTCGTGGATTTCATCGTACCATACTTGTACTTCCACTCGGCGGTTTTTGGAACGTCCAGCTTTGGTTCTGTTGCTGGCTACTGGCTTTGCATCGCCGAAACCTTCGTAGGAAATGGATTCGGGTGCTAATCCCAGCGCTACCTGGAAAAATTCTGCAGTGGTACCTGCTCGTTCTTTTGAAAGCTCAAAGTTGCTACCGTATTTTTCTTTAGCAGCTCTTTTTAATTTCACGTTGTCGCTATGGCCAATAAAATGCAATCTGACGTTAACCCGATCTTCCATGCTATTGAGTATTTCACGAAGTTTATTTACATATTCTTCAGGAATATCAGCCTTGCCAGATTTAAACAGTATTGGTGGTACTAAATCTTTTAATTTTTTTGTTTCAGCTGTTTTTTCCAAAACTTTTTTGTCTTCAAATTTAATTTCCTCATGAGTTTCTTCGATAAATTGCTTCCATGGAATCAATTTTTGATTCAGGGGCAAGAGTTGCTCTGTATTAGTGTTGAGTATGGATGTTTCCGTTACATTTTGGCTAGAGTCATAGTTAACCGATTTAGTTTGTTCAGATTCGGCTGCAGTTAAAGGTAATGCAGCTGCAACACACAGGACCAGGGGAATCGCTTTTAAATATTTGTGCAAGCTTAAAAAGTGACAGTATTTCATTGGAAGCCTCCTTTTTCAGGTGGGCCACCAAGACGCCAGAAGACTTCTGTTTCAATATTTAATTGATAGGTGCTTACCGGTTTCCATTGTTCGTTAATAAGTTTTTTGAGTGCTTTTATACGTTTATTTACCAGACTTTGTTTTTCTACATCAGCCAGATATGCAATACGTAAGATTGATGGTTCTTTACGAAATTGTTCGATCAACAAGCCTATGCGTGGCAACCATTGTGGGCGCATTGTTACTGAGTCGGGTTCGAAGACACCGTCACTTACATCCAAGGTCACTACATGGTGGATAGTGGCACCAAAATTAAATTTGGCAATTTTACCGCGAGTCAGGGTTTGTACTCGTGGGTTTTCAGTAGTAATGCGATAACCACTTGGTAATGATCTGTCGTCAAGTTTCAGTATAAAATTACTTCCTCGTTGTTCATTGGGTACTGCAGCACAGGTTATATGGAAGCGTCCGTGTTTGTCGGTGGTGATCAACAAACCTCTAGCGGTGGCGAGGCGTGCATTGGAGATACCCGGTTCTTCTGGGTCCTGCTTGCCGTTAAGGTTTTTGTCATCAAAAACTTTACCGATAATATCGGAGCAGTCGAAGGTAGGATCTGGAACAACTCTGACCGTAGCGTGGGCTTCCTGTGAAATGTTGTCAGCAATCAATGTACTGAACACGTTG
>Ga0209633_10005953_pt1 | contig 10550 bp, 9 predicted proteins | sample Cruoilmetagenom1_FD_187290 | JGI IMG/M metagenome (GOLD analysis project Ga0209633, IMG submission 187290) | Oil polluted marine microbial communities from Coal Oil Point, Santa Barbara, California, USA - Sample 1 (SPAdes) (version 2) | ecosystem: Environmental > Aquatic > Marine > Oil seeps ... | reverse complement strand
CTTCCAAGGCAAGCAGACGCAAGGGCGCAAGATAATATCCTGTTGTTGCCTCTTCGAGTTGTTTAAGTGCTGTGTAGGTTTTTCCTGAGTTGGTAGGCCCTACATGAAAGACTATCTTACGTTTGAGTTCACGGGCAAGAGGAAAAAGGTTTTTAAAATCACGTATGGTCTTAGCCAGTAACTCTTCGCGTTTCTGTTTGGCAAGTAAGGGCTTAATGTACTCACCAAAATGAAAGAGTATCCGTCTTTTACTTTTTTCTTTGAATTTTAATGTCGTTGATGATCGGACCTGAGGTTCCACAAAACGTACAACAAACTCATGGAGTGTCTCTTCTGAAATATCCAGTTTCTCGCTTTCTTCCTGCATGTCTTCAATCACATCGTTTATAGCGACTTTAAAGTGAGCCAAAAGGTCATCATTCACCCGGTTTATATCTTCTTTTACAGGTGGCTCCTGACCTCTCCAAATGAGATTATAAAAGAAAGGCTTTTCATAAGATACAGAAGTGTCATAATAGAGAATCGTACCAAATAGATCATGGTTTTTTTCTTTCTCAATAATAATGTGATCTGTACTTTCAAAGACTTCATACTTATCACTAATGTTAACTAATATTTTTTCGACTGTTTCTAATGATACAGGTGCGTGGTAGAGTAAGGTTTCAGGAGGCATTGTTTTGAGTGCATGGTTAATCTCACCCTCTGTTAAATAGGGGTGTTCAGTCTCTTTTAACTGTGTAAGAAAATGCTCTAGTTCAAGCGATTTTTTTGTAGTGGTCTCCTCTTTTATGGCAGTCAGTTTTAGGAGTAGTTGTGTTTCATCAAGTTCCCAGAGATCATCCATCCCCAAGGACTCAGTTTTACATAAAAGTAACTTGTTAAAATCATAACTATTTAATGCAAAGGTAAAGCTGTGGTAAAACTCCATTTCATTGTTGGTATTGAACTGTACATCTAGTGATTTCTCAAGCGAAGAAAGTTTTGATTTTATACGTAGATACCCCAATTTAGAGAGTACTTTCTCTTCTGTTATTTTTGCACTTTTAACATCTATGAACGCCTCTAACACAAGGTTTTCTTCGTGTTTGCTATGTTTAACCTCATTTAAGAGTTGAAGGATCTTTTCAACTTTATCCAAAGGACGTTTTTCTCTGCCTCCCTGATGCACCGATCTATAACTTTGCGTAAGATAAGAGACGATCATCTCTCTGGTACCTGCACCTTCTTCACTCCATACACGTCTGAGTGTACGTATCATATCTTCACGGCTGTGTTCAGGAAGGGTGATCTCAAGCAGCATGATGAGTTCTATGAGTTTGTCATCATCTACCGTAGTAATCCCTTCATCAAACGGCTGACCGTTAAAGTAATTTCGTATTTTATTGTTGAGTTTTATGAGATATTTTTTCTTTTTCTTTGCCATAGTAAAAGTATACCTATATTAGTTAATAGGATAATTGAATATTTACTATTATAAAATGTTAGAACCTGTCTGTTATTACTGACCCACTAACATTTTAATTTAATTTCATCTCCTAAAACACATATAGGTATAAATAACAGTGTTACTATACAAAAGGTATATCTCCTAAGGTGCGTGAAAGTTCCATGTTCTATTGTTTCTCTAGTTTTGTCACGCCAAGACCGGTATCTATGGGGTATCCGGCTTTTGCCCAGCCTTTAAGTCCACCTTGTAGGCTTACAACATTTTTATATCCCATTTTTCTTAATGTCTGTGCTGCAAAGGCACTGCGACCTCCATTTCTGCAATAGGTCACGATCATAATATCTTTGTCATCAATGAGATAAAGTATTTTAAACTCAAGGTTTCCTCGGGTAATAGCAAAAAAATCATCCGCTTTGATCTTACCTTCTGCTCTGAGATTTTCTTCACGTACATCAAGCATAATGATATCTTCATGATCATCAAGTAAGTTTTTAAGTTTTTTGGCTGTGATCTCTCCTGAAGCTTTTTTTGCTTCTTCAACCAACTTGTCTGTTTCCGGGTATCCTGCCACCATAGGAGAAGACCCCAATAATAGTATGATTGCCAACTGCATTATTCTACTCATCATTTTTCCTTTTGGTCTATTTAACTACTTAGGCATCATATGAAAGTAAATTATAATATGGTATGTACTTTAATCTACGGTGATGATATCCACTATCTCTACACCATCACACTCTTTTTTGATACGTTTATGTTTGCGTGCATCTTCTTCTGCAAATTCAAGTAAGTCTGCGAAATCATCTTTACTTACAGAAAATTCAAATACTTCTTTTTTTGTTTTGATAGTGACTTGTGTATCTTCTTTTTGTGAAAGTACCAAATTTCTAAGCCCCGAAGCAAATTCACTCTTAATGGCTTTTATCACCTTTTCATTAGCAAGTATTTCTGTCAAACTTAGCTCTTCACTCACATCATTTTTACACATAATAGTGTAACTTACGTTTATCATACCTTCCACCTTAACCTCCTATATGTATGAAGTTATCATAATCTATTTTAAACGTTTCCTAAGAAAATATGTCAAATTGACATATTTTTTAATAGTTCAATTAAAATATTTTATTTAATTGAACTATTATATAATAATTAGTAATAATAAAGGAAGGGGAAATGCAAAAAATACTATTTATATTATTGTTTAGTTTTATTACTAACACTGATATAGTTGTAAGTATTCAAGAGCGACAGGAGATCTATTGACGCTCTCCTAGAATAGGCTGTATTCTTCTTTAATGGTATTTAAGATACTTTTATCAGCATTATAAATAAAGGCGTAATTATAGTGGATCGTCTTGAGAAGTTCACGTACTTCTTCTTCACTTTTAAACCAGTGAGGGTGATCAATGCCCGGTACTTTTGTCTTTGGTGGTGTAAGGACAACACTTTTAACCCACATATTACTTCGCATGACATATTCTCTGGCTTTAGCAATGTCTGGAAGGTTATCGGTAAATATCACTACCTGATCACTTTTACTGGCTTGGGTACTTCGGAGTTTAGTATCGATAAAAACAGGGAGGAAGTGTTTAGTATATTTGATACGATCCATAGTGTAGGGGAGGTCATGGATATTACAAAAGTCTACTGCACGTAAGAGGTACTCTAAATGAAAAGGAATTAACTCTTTTTCCTGATAGACAAACCCATCTACTTTATAAGTACTCTTAAAGAGGGTATCAGAGACAAGATAACCGTCTACTTCTCTGTTTATTTTTTCTATGTCCGGTTGAATAAGCTTCATGAGTTCTTTGTCTGTACCCACAAAAAGAGTGGAGTCAGAATTTAGTATCTGTTCAAAAGCTTTTCGCCAGTCATTAGGGATAAAAGAGATATTTCCTTTATGTTTAATGATCATTTTAAGGAATGTAAGTTCATGTTCCAAGAGCAAGTAAAACTTTGCTTCTTTTTTGATGATAACATAACGTATGAGTTTAAAGGCGGCAAGTTTGATATCTGAGACTTTTATCCAGGCGATCTCTTCATCTTTCCTGACAATGTTTTCATCATCATATACGATAGCATATGCCCCATTAGCTATAGCCTGGTCAATCTCTTCCTGATTTGAGGAGAAGAAAAGATCACCATGTTCCACCTTTGAATAGAACACTGTAGCTGCTTCTATAGCATGTATCTTTGGTGAGTTTGTAAGTACGCCTTCTGTAAGGTTTAAGATATCTTCAATTTTCATAATGAGCCTCCTAACCTATGTTAGTTCCAGCCGTTTTTGGCTTTTCAGGACGTATCATACAAAGTCCATTTTCATCTTTAGCTGCGAGAAGCATTCCTTCACTTCTAAGACCCATGAGTTTTGCCGGTTTGAGGTTTGCAACAACACAGACCTGTGTTTCTAACATGTCTTCTGCAGAATACCACTCTTTGATACCCGCAACCACTTGTCTAGGTGTCTCTTCACCTACATCAACTTGTAGCAAAAGAAGTTTTTTACTTTTTGGAACTTCTTCAGCTTTAACGACCGTACCAACTTTAAGTGAAGTTTGAAAGAATTGGTCAATGCCTATAAGTGCTATGCCTTCTGTTTCGTCTTCAGCCTTTTTATCTTTTTTAGTATCTGGCTTCTTCTCTTCAACTTTTTTATCTATAGGTTCCATTTGCGTAAGAAGAGGTTCTTCTATACGAGGGAAAAGAGGGTCTATTTTTTCTAAAGTAAATGGTGCTAAAAGTGCTGTACCTTTTGCAAGTTTAGTCCAATTTTCATTGTCTATAGTGAAATGTAATGCATTGGAAATTTTTGTACAAACAGCAGGCATCACAGGATAAAGCATCACAGATACTTTTGCTAAAATGGCAGCAATGAGACCATTAAGAGCCATCGCTTCTTCTTCTTTGCCTTCTTTCATGAGTGTCCAGGGTTGGTACATGTCTATGGCTTTATTGGCTACGGTCAGTGGTCTCCAAAGTTCTTCAAGGTAACGGTGGATCTGCATCTCATAGAGCAGGGGTTCTAGTTTTTCAAGTGAAGCATGTACTTCATCTAACTCTGCCTGATAGTATTTAGCTACATTGCTAGAGTCTACCTTACCATCAAAGTATTTCCCAGACATACCGATGAGACGATTAAGTAGATTTCCAAGGTCATTCCCAAGGTCTGAATTGATTCTGTCTATAAGTGCCTTCTGAGAAAAGTCACCATCTCCGCCAAAAGGTACTTCTCTTAGCATGAAGTAACGGAAGTTATCAAGTCCATAGGCATCTGCTACTTCTCTGGGGTTGACAACATTACCTTTAGACTTGGACATTTTCTCACCATCACGTGTCCACCAGCCATGCGCAGCAATATGTTTAGGTAATGGAAGGTCAAGACTCATGAGGAAAGCAGGCCAGTAGATAGCATGGAAACGTAAAATGTCTTTACCTATCAGTTGTACACGTGAGGGCCAGAAGTCCATATTTTTATCATCTGTACCATAACCCAATGCAGTAACATAGTTCATAAGCGCATCAAGCCATACATACATGACATGTTTAGGATCATTTAAGTCCTCAGGAAGTTTTACTCCCCAGTCAAAAGAGGTTCTGGTAATAGAAAGATCTGTAAGCCCACCCTCTACAAAACGGATCACTTCGTTTCTTTTAGATCTAGGCAAAATGAAGTCTGGATGGTCTTCATAGTATTGAAGCAATCTATCTTGATAGTTTGAGAGTCTAAAGAAATAACTCTCTTCTTCAACCACTGTGGTACTCTTTCCACATTCGGGACAGAACTCATCATCTACCAGTTGGATTGCAGGAAAAAATGTTTCACAAGAGATACAGTAATGCCCTTTGTAGGTATCTTTATAGATATCTCCGTTAGTGTGCATCGTTGAAAATGCTTTTTGTACGCCTTTCATATGATCTGCATCTGTGGTTCTGATAAATTTATCATAAGAGATATCAAAGTCATCCCAGAGGTTTTTAAAGGTAGCAGATATTTCATCGGCATACGCTTGTGTGCTTTTACCTCTTGATTTAGCGGCTTCTTCTATTTTCTGACCGTGTTCATCAGTACCGGTAAGAAAAAAAGTTTCGAGTCCAGACAGACGAGAATAACGTGCAAGTGTATCTGCAATAATAGTAGTATAAGCATGACCGATATGGGCAATGTCGTTAACATAGTAAATTGGGGTTGTGATATAGGCTTTTTCGCAAGACATGAATGTTCCTTAAACAAATGAGTTTGTAGAGTAATTTTGGAAGATATCTTAACAAAATAGTGCTGTGTTTTTGGTGATATTATGAAATAATAAATTTTATGGTTATAATATTCTATATATTAAAGGCAAAATGAAAAGGTAGTCAGATGGATAGGGATCCAAAAGAATATTTTAAGATAGATGAACTTACTGAAAAAGAGAATTATAGTAAGGAAGAAAAACAAATCATTATGGATAGATTGAATGAGGAGAGACTCATTCATCAGCGTGTAAGAGAGAGATTAGACGGTAAGATAAAAGAATATTCAGAAGATGAAAAAAGTGAGATCTTAAGTTTACTCAATGAACAGAGATTAAGCAAACAAAAACGTAAGGAAATTGAACGTAAGCGTATTGAAAAGAAAGAAAAATATAAATTTGTTTCTAAAGAATTTTATAAATTTACTAAGATGGAACGGGAGTATTTCATTGAGGTAAAAGAGTGTGAAGATCTTTCAAGCAGACCCAAACTCGTTAGTCTGTATTACAGGACTTTTGAAGAGTTTAAAAAGAAAGATGTATTGATAAAAACTGAGATTTATTCCGAACACTTTTTTATCTCTTATAATCCAATACGTGTCTATTTCAAGACATACGCGCTTGAAGATGAGAAGTAAAAAGTACCGATGTATTATGTTTATATCGTGAAATGTGCTGATGAGACACTCTATACTGGTATAGCTACAGGGTTAAATCGTAGAATTGAAGAGCATAACAGTTCGGATAAAGGTGCAAAATATACACGAGTAAGACGACCTGTTACATTAGTGTACAACGAGGAATACCCAGACAGAAGTACAGCTTCAAAACGTGAATATGAAATAAAAAAGAAAATGAATAGAGCTGAAAAGTTAGCACTCATAAGAAGTGTAAACAATTAGTTGAGTGAGTATTTTCTGGTAACGAGCCGTGTTTAATAAAATTACATTTTTTTAAAGATATAAACTCTCAGAGCTAATTATTGTTTAGCTTTAACCCAAAAAATATTTATCAGAGAAACTTATCATTAAAATAATTAGAATTCAATTTATGATGACTAAAAATACGTTATTATTAAGGTATTAATATTCCTTAAGGGAAAGGATCGAAATTGTTTACCAAACTCTATATATTCTTCTTGCTTCTTTTCAATATACTTTATGCAGAACCTATAGTGAAGATCAATACATCAGCAGTTTCTATAGATGAATTTAAAATGGGTTATTTTATTGACAAATCGGAAACGATGTCTTTTGATAAGGTACAACAACAAAAATTCACTCAAGGCTCCAATAACCTTACTTTGGGTATCACAGCTAATGTAACATGGGTTAAAATAATCTTAGTTAACGATACTAACAGTAATAAGGAACTTTTTCTTCATAATGCAGTTGCCTATCATGCAGAAGCAATACACTTTTATGAAGTGGAAGATAATACGCTACTAAATAATATAAGGTTTGAACCCCGTCATTATGTAAATACAGAAAAAATGGATGGTGCTGAAGCGCTTTATAGGGTAAAGCTAGAACCAGGGCAGACTAAAAGTATCTATATGCAGTCCCATTTTTTAGCTTATCAACTTATAGAACTTAGTATTTATGATCAAAAAGACTCTATAGAAGACCTCGTTCACAGGTATATGCCTATTGTGATCTTGTTCAGTATATTAACTACGTTAGCACTTTATTATTTTATTTTATACATATCTGCAGGATATAAAGAGTATATCTACTACTCTCTTTACCTTATTAGTTCCGCGGTTTTTATAGCCTATTGTTATGGAATGGTTTCGCACTATTTCCATCTCTATGGTGAGTGGGGATTAAAGTTAAATGCATTGGCTATTGTCTCTCCTATCTTTTTGGCGTTATTTATAAAGTCAATTTTTAAGACAAAAGAAAACTATCCATTACAAAATAAGTTTATCAACTCAATTGTTGTATTGTTCTCACTCACTTATCTTTATAGTTTTATTAAGTATTATCAGGCGATTGAATTCACTTCAGTACTATTTTTCTATTTTCTTATTGTCATGCTGTGGGTCAGCATATCTCTTTATAAACAAAATGCACCCTTGATCAAATATTTTTTCATCGCACATATCTTTTATCTTTTGTTTAGTTTTATCGCTATTTTGTTCTATAATAATGCTATAGCATATAATTATCTTACTTCTCATTCCATAGCCATAGGAACTATGTTTGAAGCGCTTATACTTGGCTTTCTTGTTTCCTACCGTATTAGACTTTTAGAATCAGATAATGAGCACAAAGGGAAAATTATTTTAATTGACCCTATGACTACACTTTATAATAAAAGTCATTTTGTAGAGAGACTGGATAAAGAACTCCTTATCCATCGTCGTGATAAAACGGGACTTACATTGATGATCATAGATATTGATTATTTTAAAGAGTATAACGATAATTATGGACACTTGGAAGGGGATAAGACCCTGATACGAGTAGCCAAAAGTTTACAGAATTCACTCAAAAGACCTACGGACATGGCCTTTAGAGTTGGTGGTGAAGAGTTTGCCGTTTTATGTACAGGTATGGAAGAGAGTATGGCCTTATCTTTTGCAAATAAATTGAGAACAAATATAGAAGACTTAAAAATAAAACATAGAAAAAGCACTGTCTATAAATATATTACTGTTTCCATAGGATTATATACTGTTCCTCCTCATTATATGAGTAGTCAGGATCAGATCTATAGACATGCTGACAGTGCTTTATATGAAGCAAAATCAACAGGAAGAAATCGCGTTATATCTTATCAGGAGTAGTACTTACTTCTCTTTTATTCTGTCTGAATATAGGTACAAATATTTTAATTATGCTTGTGTGGTTTCAAAGGTATTCAGATTTTAAAAAGAGTGCTGGATGGTATATCCCGGCGAGTACCGGGAAAGAAGTGAAGTAAAAACTTAATGACTAGTCTGGCTTAATTCTTTCAAATTTTGTACCTTCCATTGTAAAGCTTCCCATAAGTCCTTTAGAGTCAAAGACAAATGCAACCATTTCATCTTTAAAGTCTATATCATCGAGTTCTTCTTTTGAATTCCATTCTGCTACAGCGATCTTACCATCGACATCTGTTTCCCATTCGTCATCATTCAGAAGAAATTCGTTGAGTGCAGCATCTGTATTGAATGCAATGATCATTGAACTCTCCTGCATACCCATCTGAAAACCTACAGATGCTGCAGTGATACGATAATATCCCTTAGTCGTACGTCCGACTCTAAGTACACCTTCTCCATATTTACCGCCTACAAAAAAACCTGCTTCTTTGATGGAAGGAAATACTAGAAATGCTTTTGCTTTAACTAAAAAGGGGTCTCCACCTTTAACCTCGTCAATAAATTTATTGATAGCCATGTTTGCATCATGGTCTAGTTCTTTAGCAGATTCTGCCATAGAGAATGTACTTAATCCTATAAGTAGTGTAAACAATATCACCTTGAACTTAGTGTTTGTCATCTTTGATTCCTTTTATATTTGAAATGAAAAATATTATATCATAGAAATGTAGAGTATTGAGTAATAGTAAAAGAGGGGAGGGCGTCGAATTTAAGTAGATGTAAGCGCATTCTCGTTCCCATCGAGAGGATGGAAACGAGAAGTGATAGAAGTTTTATCCTCTACTGCCTTGACCACCATTACGGCTGTCACGTCCTCCACCAGAGCGTCCATTTCTTCCATTACGGTTACCACCGCCACCTGAACGGTTCCCACGGTATCCACCACCGCCTCCGCCACCACCACGTCTACGGTTACGACCACTGCCTCCGCCGCCATTACCACGATTTTGCATAGCTCTTTCTATAAGTAGTTCAATCTCTTCAAGACCAAGACCAATGTTGTCTTTTCCTTTTACAAAGTTTTCTTCTTGTACTAATGAGGCAAGAAGATGCGCGATAGTCACGATGTCAAGGTCATGCTGAAGTGTTTTAACAAGGTTTATAGCATTTTCTGTTACTTTAGTATCAGCTATTTTAGAGATGAGTTCATCTGCACGGTTATTTTGTACTTCCATACGAGTAGGGATGACTTGAGTAACCATTTTAGTACCTACGTCTTTTTCGATACGTTTAATGGTTCTAAGTTCATTTGGACTTACCAGTGTAATAGCCTCACCCGTTTTACCAGCACGACCTGTACGACCGATACGGTGTACATAAGATTCAGAATCAAAAGGAATATGGTAGTTAAATACATGTGTAACATCATTGACATCAAGACCACGTGCTGCAACATCTGTAGCGATGAAAATATCAATACCACCTTGTTTAAATGCACGTATAGTCACTTCTCTTTGTTTCTGCTCCATATCACCATGTAGTCCAGAGACTTTAAATCCTTGAGCTGTCATGTGTGCTACGAGTCTATCTACCTCTTTTTTCATACGACAGAAAATGATACACTTGGTTGGGTTTTTATAGTCTATGAGTCTTACTAACGCATCATCTCTTTCTCTCTCTTGTACCACATAATATAGTTGTGTGATCTTAGTATTTGTCTTTTCAGACTTTGTGATGGAAACAGTTTTTGGGTTATCTAAAATTTGCTCTGCAAGTTTTCTAATAGCATTTGGCATTGTGGCTGAGAACATAAGTGTTTGACGTACTTTTGGAAGAAAAGTAAAGATGTTTTTGATCTCATCCAGGAAACCCATATCTAGCATTTCATCTGCTTCATCCAAAATGACAAAACTAGGGTTTATCTTGATCTTCCCTGACATAAGTAAGTCTTGAAGTCTACCTGGCGTAGCTACTACGATAGAAGCTTGTTTGATACGGTCTATCTGTTTACCATAAGGTGTACCACCATAAACGGTAGCTGTTTTAAGACCACTTTTTT
>Ga0209633_10005952_pt1 | contig 10550 bp, 6 predicted proteins | sample Cruoilmetagenom1_FD_187290 | JGI IMG/M metagenome (GOLD analysis project Ga0209633, IMG submission 187290) | Oil polluted marine microbial communities from Coal Oil Point, Santa Barbara, California, USA - Sample 1 (SPAdes) (version 2) | ecosystem: Environmental > Aquatic > Marine > Oil seeps ... | reverse complement strand
GGTTTGCGGCGTCCCCTGCATGTGCATCATAATAATCGGAACTGCATATTTTGCAGCAATATTCACCATGTCAGGATCATTTTTCATGGCGCTGATATCGTTTATAATGGAAGCTCCGGATTCCAGCGCATGCCTCGCTACATCCGCTTTTGTTGTATCTATGGAAATTGGAATCCGTATCTTTTTTGCAAGCCGCTCAATAACGGGTACAACCCGCTCAATTTCGTCTGATGATGAGACTGGTTTGGAAAATGGACGTGTCGATTCACCACCAACATCTATTATATCCGCTCCCTCTGCGACTAAATGTTCTGCGTAATTTAACGCATCATCACAGGAAAAAAAATTACCACCATCTGAAAAAGAATCGGGTGTAACATTTAAAATACCCATTATCCGGGTTTTATTTCCTAGTTCCAGAGTATAATTATCCCACTCAATAATATATTCCGGTTTGCTCATGCCTGAGTATCATCTTCCGAATCAGATTCAGAATTATTTTTCAGGGCCTGTTTAAATTCCGGTTTCATGGAAAGGATCAGATTGTCAAGCTCAGCGCCCATAACAGTTTCTTTTTCGAGAAGCAGTTCAGCCAGCTTATGCAAAATATCCAGGTTCTCATTCAACACCTTCTGTGCTGTAGCGTAAGCTTTTGTGATCAGGCCGTTGATCTCATTATCGATCTTTCTTGCGGTCTCCTCGGAATAATCTCTATGCTGGGATATTTCCCGTCCTAAAAAAATCTGCTCCTCATCCTTTGCATATGACAAAGGACCGAGTTTTTCACTCATACCCCATGACCGTACCATTTTTTGAGCAATTTCTGTGGCCTGTTTGATATCATTGGAAGCGCCGGTGCTGATTCGCTTAAAAATAATCTCTTCTGCCACTCGCCCTCCAAAGGCTACGGAAAGTTCATTCTCAAGCTGATCTTTAAACTTGAAATCCCTTTCTTCCGGCAAAAACCAGGTCACACCGGCTGCCCGTCCCCTTGGAATAATGGTTATCTTGTTAACCGCATCTGTTTCAGGTAAAAGTCGGGCCACAAGGGCATGGCCGCCTTCATGGTAGGCCGTAATTTTTCGATCCTCTTCCTTGACTACCTTTGATTTACGCTCAAGCCCCATATAAACCTTATCCTTGGCATCTTCCAAATCCACCATGCCGACTTTTTCTTTATCCCTTTTAGCCGCCAGCAGAGCTGCCTCGTTAACCAGATTTTCAAGATCAGCTCCTGAAAAACCGGGAGTTCCTTTTGCAAGCACGACAATATCTACGTCAGAATCGACCGGTATTTTTTCTATATATACTTTGAATATCTCTTTCCGGCCTTTTATATCCGGAAGAGGAACGACCACCTGACGGTCAAAGCGCCCTGGACGTAACAACGCAGGGTCGAGTACATCAGGCCGGTTGGTTGCGGAAATAAGTATAACTCCTTCATTCGATTCAAAGCCGTCCATTTCTACCAGAAGCTGGTTTAAGGTCTGCTCTCTTTCATCGTGGCCACCGCCCAGGCCGGCACCCCTGTGCCTTCCCACCGCATCAATCTCATCTATAAAAATTATGCAGGGCGCATTCTTTTTCCCCTGGGTAAAGAGATCCCTGACTCTGGATGCTCCTACTCCAACGAACATCTCAACAAAATCCGAACCGCTAATGCTGAAAAAAGGGACATCAGCCTCTCCCGCAATAGCTCTTGCCAGCAGAGTCTTGCCTGTGCCGGGAGATCCCATTAAAAGTACACCTTTTGGTATTCGCCCTCCCAGACGTGTAAATTTTTTAGGTTCTTTTAAAAAAGCAATTATTTCCTGAAGCTCTTCCTTGGCCTCATCAATACCTGCCACATCTTTAAAAGTAACTTTGTCCAACTGATCTGAAAGGAGTCGTGCCCGACTCTTTCCAAAAGACATGGCTTTGCCGCCTCCGGACTGCATCTGGCGCATGAAAAAAATCCAGACACCTATAAGCACAATCATGGGAAACCATGAAATAAAAACCGACATATACCAGGGCGACTCAATAGGAGGCTTTACATTAATCCCCACTCCCTTTGATCGTAATGTTTTTATTAAATCTCCGTCCTCCGGAGCAAAAACTTTAAAGCGGCCCCCGTTAATATCAATAATATACAGCTCCTGATCCTGTATAGTAACATTCCTTATCCTATCTGATTCAACCATTGAAAGAAAATCGGAATAATTGATATTAGTGTCCGCCACCTGAGGCTGGTTAAAAAGATTATACAACATAATCATCATTAATGTTATAACAATCCATAAGGACAGGTTTTTATAAAAAGAATTCAAATAAACTTACCTCCTGTAATCTATATGCGTCTGCTTGGAAAAGTTATTTCGTCCCCGTTCCTAAAGTTATTTAATTTCTATATTTTAATCATTATTAATTATTTGGCAAGCAAAATGCGGCAGTAGTTCAACCTTGAGTACTTTCACTGTTGAATCCTTGATTTTTGCAGATTCATCAATCTGATGCCCCGCAAGCCATATTATTTTTTCTTTGTTAAGCAAAACCGGTGTGCAGGCGCGGTCTTGCCTGGGTACTTTTTTATTAATAAAATATTTTTTTACCTTTTGGGTGCCGCTGCACCCCAAGGGACGAAAGCGATCGCCAGGCATCAAATTTCTCACCATCAATGGAAAGTTTAAAGCATCCATATCAAAAAAAGCTGTTTTTTTCTTGTGATTACGCAAATTGACAGTACGCATATTTTCCACAACTGTAAATTTTATACTGATAGCCAGCCTGTCCGGCAATAATAAGAAAGAACCTCCTGATTCAGGCTGCTGAACCATATATACAAATACCGGTAATGATTTTAGCTGCATCTTTTCTTCTTTTGAAACAAACAAAATACCATAGCTCCTCTGAATCCTGATTCCCACCGGCAGATCAAGATTCCATGATGAAGAACCGTTTTTAAGCAGATTAATTATAGAATTAATATGAGCAAAGGTTATACTTTTAAGATTTCCTTTTACAATCTTGACTGCCTGTCTTAAGACTCGTCTCAATGCGGCAACATCAATAGATTCAATTCCCACGATTGAAAGCCCTATCCTGCTTTCATTCCTTAATTGCTTATTTTTTTCAAAAATAGAATTTGTTAAATCATCTATCCATTTTTCTTCATCACTGACGATTGCAGAAAGCCTGTTAAGTGCTTCGGTTACTCCCGGGTTATATAATTTTTTTAACTCGGGAATTAAATTATAACGAATACGATTCCTGAGCAGACTGGTGTCATAATTCGACTGATCTACAACATATTCTATATGTTGTTCTTTTAAAAATAATAATATATCTGCTCTGGTTAATTTTATTAAAGGACGAATAACAAGCTGTTTACTGCCGAAAATTTTTCTGACAGGTGGTATTCCGGAGATACCCTTATGACCGGATCCACGTAAAATATTCATTAAAACAAGTTCGGCATTGTCATCGGAATGATGACCTGTAGCAATTCTATCAAAACCATAACGTTCAGCCGTTTCGCTGAAAAAAGAGTACCTTACGCGCCGTGCCGCATCTTCCAGGGATAAACGATTGTTTCTCTGATATTGCAGCACATTTTTTTTGCTTAGATAAAAAGAAAGATTGAGTCTCCGTGCCATTAACTCAACAAATAAAGCATCATTATCAGATTCCTGCCCTCTTAAAGTATGGTTCAGGTGCGCAATTCCCAATTTTAATGAAAATATTTCAGACAATTCAAGCATAACATGGAGCAAAGCTACAGAATCAGGGCCGCCTGAAACAGCTACAAGCAGAGTATCTCCAGAGTGCAGCATATCATAATCAGATATGGTTTTTTTAACAGAATTAAAAAATTTAATCCTGTCATTTTTATTGTTGTGCGCTGGTATATAATTTTCTAACACTTATGCTCTGTCGGGTACAATGAGAAATAAAAGAAAGTTTTACCTTTAAATACTATTTCATATTTATGTTGTATTTGCAAGGAACGAGAAGGAACAGGGACGAAATATTTTTAAAAAAATAGAATCTTGGAAAATATTTTTTTTTAAATCATATCTACTTTTACTCTTGAAAAAAAAAATTACTGTTTTATAATATTAAATGGTTGTGCTAAGTGGGGAGTTAGCGGTGCCCTTTTCCCGAAATCCGCTTATGCGGGGCTGAATTCCCCCTCAAGGGTTTCCTACTGAATTTTATTAGCTGCTTGAGCCGGACACCATGTAACAAACGTTCATGAACCTCGTCAGGTCCGGGAGGAAGCAGCGATAAGTGATACTGTTTGTGTCGTGGATTGATCCCGGCCAATAAGCGGCTTTAGATATTCAGGAAAATTCGACAGGGGGTGCACAACCATACTTCTTCTTCCTGTAATTTTTCATTCGATTCCTCCCTATTCCTGACTTCTTAAATTATAGATTTTGGTGAAAAATAGATTTTTATGCCTGAAAATCTATCATTACCAGCTTGACATTGCTTTATATATCATTATTTTTTTGGTAAATTCTTAGTTAAAATACCGTTTCGCTCTGATTGGCATATGATTAAGATAAACAACTTTGGACTAAATAACTTGCGCAAATAAGCGCACAGATTTACCTAAGACAGGGAGAAAAATCTGTTGATAACGAAAATAATAAAAAATAAAAAAAATATTGAGTCTTCTACCGTTGACTTGAAAAATGACAAAAAATTAAAATCCGATAAATCTGATTCAAATAAAAAGAATGAAAACAAAAAAAAAGAATCAGTTGATTTACTGGAACAATTAAAATCTGAAAAAGAATCCGCCCAGTTAGAAGCCAAAGAATCATATGACAAACTTTTAAGGATTTCGGCTGAATTCGATAATTACAAAAAACGGTCTGCACGTGAAATGGATGAATTTAGAAAATTTGCAAATGAATCGCTCCTTATAAAACTGCTGCCCGTTGTGGATAATCTTGAACGTGCCATAAACTTGATTAAGGAAAAAGAATCTTCTAAAAATGGAATGGTCGAAGGAATAGAGCTGACTTTAAAGGAAATTATCAATGTTTTAGATTCCTTCAATGTCAAATCGTTTAAATCTTTAAACAAGACTTTTGATCCTAATTTTCATCAGGCAATCATGCAGGAAGAGACTGAAGATGTACAGGAGAATATTGTCATCAAGGAATTCCAGAAAGGTTATATGATCAAAAATCGATTGATCAGGCCTGCGATGGTAGTAGTCTCCAAAGCAAAAAACAATAAATCCGATAATTCATAAAAAAACAAATATAATGCAAGGAGGAAACAGATGGGTAAAGTGATAGGCATAGATTTAGGGACCACGAACTCTTGTGTCGCAATAATGGAAGCTGGCGATGCAAAGGTTATTACTAATCCCGAAGGGGGCAGGACAACGCCATCAATAGTCGCTGTCTCAGAGACCGGCGAACGTCTTATTGGCCAAATTGCCAAAAGACAGGCGATTACAAACCCTGAAAATACGGTTTTTGCTGTAAAAAGGTTAATCGGTCGAAAATATGATTCGGATGTGGTTCAGAATGATATAAAAGTACTTCCATATAAAATCGAAAAAGCATCTAACGGCGATATTCGTATTAAACTTCGTAAAGACCAGAACAGTCCTGCCCAGATTTCATCATTTATTCTTGCTAACATAAAAAAGACTGCTGAGGAATATCTTGGCGAATCTGTTACAGATGCTGTAATTACAGTTCCAGCATATTTTAACGACAGCCAGAGGCAGGCTACCAAGGATGCCGGCAAAATTGCAGGCCTCAATGTTTTAAGAATCATAAATGAACCTACCGCTGCATCACTTGCTTATGGACTCGACAAGAAAACCGAAGAAAAAATAGCTGTATTTGACCTTGGCGGAGGAACATTTGATGTTTCAATTCTTGAGATAGGCGAAGGAGTCTTTGAAGTTAAATCAACTAACGGCGACACACATCTGGGCGGAGAAGATTTTGATCTTCGGGTAATAAACTACCTTGCAGATGAATTCAAAAAAGATCAGGGGATTGATGTAAGAAACGACAAAATGGCTCTGCAAAGATTAAAAGAAGCTGCGGAAAAAGCCAAAATGGAGCTTTCCACATCCCTGGAAACGGATGTGAACCTTCCATTTATCACTGCAGATACAAGCGGCCCCAAACATTTGAATATTAAAATTACCAGGGCCAAACTCGAAGCTCTTATTAGCGATTTGCTGATAAATCTGGAAAGACCATGTTTAACAGCTTTAAAAGATGCAAAATTAACAGCAAAAGATATTGACGAAATTGTGCTGGTTGGCGGAATGACACGCATGCCGGCCGTGCAGGAACGTGTAAAAAAGATTTTTGGTAAGGACCCCCATAAAGGTGTTAATCCGGATGAAGTAGTTGCTCTGGGCGCTGCCATACAGGGAGGCGTTTTAAAAGGAGACGTAAAGGATGTTTTACTCCTTGACGTAACCCCCCTTTCCCTGGGGATAGAGACTCTGGGCGGAGTGATGACCAGATTGATAGAAAAAAATACTACTATTCCAACCAAAAAGAGTCAAACTTTCTCAACCGCAGCGGATAGTCAGCCCGCAGTTTCAATCCATGTGCTGCAGGGTGAACGTGAAATGGCTTCGTCTAATAAAACTCTGGGACGTTTTGAACTGGTCGGCATTCCTCCGGCACCGCGCGGCGTACCCCAGATAGAAGTAACCTTTGATATAGATGCAAACGGCATTGTTAATGTATCGGCTAAAGATCTGGCTACCGGAAAAGAGCAATCGATTCAGATTACGGCATCTTCAGGCTTGTCAAAAGAAGAAATTGACGCTCTGGTTAAGGATGCGGAGCTTCATGCTGAAGAAGATAAAACGAAAAAAGAACTTATTGAGGCCCGTAATGCGGCTGACAGCCTGATCTATTCAACCGAAAAATCGCTAAAAGATCTTGGGGATAAGGTTGATGCAGATATCAAAAAGAACGTGGATGACATGGTTCCACGTCTTAAAACAGCTATGGAATCTGAAGATACGGAAGAGATTAAACGTCTCACCGAAGAATTATCCCAGGCAGCCCACAAGCTGGCAGAGGCGATGTATAAAAATGCCTCTCAGAATGCAGGAGAGCAGGCGGGACCCGGCGGGCCAGAAGCAGGACAGCAAGGAGGAGGAGGGGCATCAGCACCGCCTGATGATGACATTGTAGATGCTGATTTTGAAGAAGTCAAAGATGATAAAAAATAGTTTAGATTTTTTACAATAATTCGTCCTCGTTCATTAGGATCTAGGACGAATTAACTTCCCCTTATTTTTTTTCACGTTCCTTGGTTACCGATGTTTCAAATTTAAGATTATACTTTTCGATTCTGGAATGTAAGGTGGGTCTGGAAAGGCCAAGAAGTTTAGCTGCGCGGGAACGGTTCCCACCGGCTATATTAAGCGCTTCTTTTATTAGAATGCTTGCAAAACGATCCATGCAGGTATCAAACATTTTTTCCATGGGTCTGGCAGTTAATTCATGACGTATAAATTGTTTAATAATTTGAATCGCATTTTTTACGTCGCCGTTTTGATCAAGGTTTTTTTCGCTTATCGCCTGGATAATATCATCATTGCAGAGCGGAGTGCCACGGTTAAATATCAATATTTTTTGAATGATATTGCCAAGTTCTCTAACATTCCCCGGCCAGGAATAATTAGTTAGTGCTGAAATTGCTTTTTTGGTAATTCCTGGGTTTTCAATTCTCAGTTCGGTCGCATATCCGGAAAGAAAATATTCAGCCAAAAGGGAAATATCATCTGGTCGTTCACACAGCGGGGGAAGCCAGATGGTAACCACCTTAAGGCGATAATATAGATCTTCCCGAAAACGACCGGCTGCCAGGGCTGCCTCCAAATCTCTGTTGGTTGCGGCAATAATCCGAACATCTACAGGAATGGTTTCACGCCCTCCAAGCCGTTCTATGCTTTTTTCCTGAAGTAAGCGTAATATTTTAGCCTGGAGACTTATTGGCATGTCACCAATTTCATCAAGAAAAATTGTTCCGCCGTGAGCTTGCTCAATCTTTCCTACACGTCGATGGACGGCTCCGGTAAAAGCTCCTTTTTCATATCCGAACAGTTCGCTTTCAAGCAGGTTTTTCGGAATAGCCACGCAGTTTATTATAAGAAACGGCTTATCTAACCGCAGACTGTGTTGGTATACGGCTCGGGCAACAAGTTCTTTTCCGGTTCCGGAATCTCCCCTGATCAGTACTGAAACATCTGTTGAAGATACTCGTCCGATCGCCTTGTATACTTCCTGCATTAAACCGCTGCGTCCTATAATTGCTTCCCGCAAGGTTTTATCAGGAGCTGCGTCCATCTCCACTGGAGAACGCATGAAACGACCAGCTTCCAAAGCTTGTTTTATTATAGTCAACATCTCAGGTATATCAAACGGTTTGAGGAGATAATCGAAAGCTCCCATTTTGGTAGCTTCTATGGCGGTTTCAGTAGTGCCGTATGCCGTCATGATAATTACGGGCAGCTTTGGTTCTATATCATGTATCGCTTTAAAGGTTTCCAGCCCGTTCATTCCCGGCAATTTCATGTCAAGTATAACCAGATCCGGAAAATTCTTATTAACCATTTCCAGGCCCATCTCACCGGAAGAAGCAGTTTCTATATCATATCCCTCTTCAATCAAAAGCTTGTTAAAACTTTTTCTGAGCTGGGCATCGTCGTCAATAATTAGAATAATGCTCAAGAGTTGGGTCCTTTTTTCAAAAGGGTAATGATGAAACTGGCACCCTGGCCATTTTTTGATAAAACCTCAAGCGTACCGCCATGTTCTTTAATAATACGTTCGACAATACTCAATCCAAGGCCGGTTCCTTCCTCCTTGGTAGTAAAAAAAGGCTGAAAAATTTTATCCTGAATCGATTCGGGTATCCCAGGGCCGTTATCACTTATTTTAAGGATTATGACATTACCAAGGGACTTTATGAAATCCTCCTTTTCATCTATTTCAATCATACCGCCTCCGTCCATGGCCTGACAGGCATTAATGACAAGATTAACAATAACCTCCTTGAGCTGCTCAGGATCAGCCTCAATTTTCGGAAGTGGCTGTTTGCGGACAACCTTGATTTTTACATCATACGATTTTAAACGATGTTCCAGCAACTGAATGACAATATCTACAATCATCGAAGGGCTGATCTGCTGTACCTTTAATTTTGGGGGACGAGAAAATTCAAGAAAATTTTGTAAAATAGTATCAATATGGCGAATCTCTTCCGAGATAACTTCAAAATCTTCTTTCTGGGTTAAGGATAAATCAAGATAACGACTCAGAGAAAATATTCGCATTTTTACCGAAGTAAAAGGATTTCGAATGCTATGCGCCATCCCTGCGGCCAACGTTCCCACCATAGCCATTTTTTCTGCCTGTTGAAGGTGTTCCCGGCTTTTTTCAAGCTCCCAGTTGGTTTGATCAATATCATTAATAAGGCCTCTGACACTACTTCGGAGAGAATTTATTTCATTTCCGGGCATATCAAGCCCTTCAGTTTTGTTAACCTCTTCTGCTAAACTTCTAACCGGTCCCAGTATATATTTTGCAAGAAGAATCACCAAAAACAGAGCCAGGAAAAACTCTATGAATATGGCGGAGATGGCGATGATTCTGAGATTTTCGGCTCGGAAGGAACTTTCATTTTTTGCCTGAATAATGCATTTTGTGTGAATCCTTTTATATTGACCACATAAATCAAGAATAGTAAAAAAGCGTTTGCGTACTTTTTTGTGGAGTTTAGCCCCTGTTACATATTCACCAGCTTTATAGAGAGCTATAACCTGATCCTTGGCAATAATATATTGCTTATATTCCAGGGAAATAAGGTCAACGGTTTTTTTTTGTTCTTCGCTGTCCACAAGCATTCGGACATGATTAAGCCGTTGTTTGAAAATCTGCCGGTACTCTCCCAGTTTTCGGAGCCATTCCGGATCAGAATCAAGAAAATAGTAAGAAACAAAGCCCTTTTGATTTACAAGAGCTGTTTCCAGTTCCTGGGCAGCCTGATAAGCAGCCAGATTTTTATCAATAACGGAAGTTAAAAGCCCTTCAATCCGATATGTGTACCAGACCATCACCAGCCCGCCAGCAAACGTGATTAAAGCAAGACTTGCTAAAATAAGATATATTCTGCTGCGAAGAGTTATTTTTTTTAACATTATTTATGGTCTATACGCCTGTGGCGTTAATGAAATTTCAGGGTTTAAGGAACGGGGACGAAATAACTTCCCCAAGCAGGCGCACAGATTTAGGGTTCGCTTTGTTCGATTTCAAAGTACAAAAGTTGCAAGAATAGCGAGCTATTTCAAGATTTTTGTACTTTGAGATCGGGCAAAGATGGCCTGAAGCTGTGATGCATAGTTGGGGAAGTTAATTCGTCCTCGTTCCTTAGGAACGGGGACGAAATAACTTCCCCAAGTAGGCGCACAGATTTAGGGTTCGCTTTGTTCGATTTCAAAGTACAAAAAAGGATAAATAAAAGATGGCAAATTTAATATCTATTCTCCCTCCTAATGTCAA
>Ga0209633_10005950_pt1 | contig 10551 bp, 10 predicted proteins | sample Cruoilmetagenom1_FD_187290 | JGI IMG/M metagenome (GOLD analysis project Ga0209633, IMG submission 187290) | Oil polluted marine microbial communities from Coal Oil Point, Santa Barbara, California, USA - Sample 1 (SPAdes) (version 2) | ecosystem: Environmental > Aquatic > Marine > Oil seeps ... | reverse complement strand
AGGTGACGGCAGGCCAGATGAGGCATAATACCCATCCCAGCGCCATAGATCGCCATCTGTGCTCACAAGGCGCTGCCCCAGTGATAATTGTTTGGCGGTCTCTTCGCCCTTGCTGCTATCAACAACGCCAATTTGGCTTAGTCGCGCTGCAAGCTGCTGGGGGGCGCGCACAAAATCAGCAAGGCTTGGCACACCATTTGGCAAAGCAGCGCTTGGCGTCGCCGCGCCGCGCCAGCTTAGGGGCAAATTATCATCAAGGCCCGCGTCAAGGTCTTCGCCAAACGCCGCAGCGAGCGCTGCTTCATAGCCTTTTTTCACGCTCACTTTTTCAAGCGCCGAAACCCACTCGCTATCATCGCGTGAATTATTGACAACGGCCTGGAGGGCATTTTGCGTGGCGCGTGCGGAGGTTAGTTTTTGTTTCGCGTCTGATAACTCATCGCGAACATTACGCTCAGCCGTTTCGGAGGCTTGTTTTGCGGTAAGCGCTGCTTGCTCATCGTCACGGGCTTTCGCAAGGGCGCTGGCCGCCCCCTCAAGAGACGCCGAGAATAAGTTAAGAGCGCCACTGCCCACGTTATCTTCATCAAAACCGTTAAGACTTGAGCGGACATTTGATATTTCGCGCTCTAAGTTTGATTTGCGGGCGCTGGCTTGAGCGGCCTCACGCTGGGCGCTCGCCGTTTGCGCGGATAGTGTTGCGATCTGCCTGTTAAGCTCACCAACTAAAGTTTCAACATTTGTGCGTAGTTCTTGGGCTGCGGCCGCCTCATTTTGAGCCTGCGCAATCGCCTCACTTGTATCCTTAACAGATTTCAAGCTGCCCAGCTCCTCGCTAAGCTTTTCGCTAGCGCTGGCGGCGTCGGTGACAATGCCTTCTTCGCGTTCAATATCGCCCTTCAAAAAGTCGAGGCGGGCTTCTAGTTTTTTAATTTCGCTTTCGGCAGCCTGCGCGTCTTGATCAAGCGCGTCCTTGGCAGCATTGAGGCGCCCGCAAACGGCGGCGGCAACAATTTGCTCTTCGCGGTGTGGTTCTAGCTTGGCCGTGATTGTCGCGACCTGGGTTGACTGGTGCGCCACTTGCGCTGTTAAATCTTGAACTAAGGTTTCGTTGTCTGTCAAGATTTGCGTATTATCTGTAAGCGCAGTAATGGCCAGTTCCCAGCGCTTAATCCAAAGTAAAGCCTTGTACTCACGAATTTCGCCTGCAAGTTTTTTATAACGTGCGGCCTGCCGTGATTGGCGGCGTAAGGATAAAAGCTGCCCTTCAATCTGGCCTAAAATATCATCAAGCCTATCGAGATTGTTCTCGGCAGCGCGCAAGCGAAGCTCTGCTTCATGGCGGCGAGAATGTAATCCAGAAATGCCTGCGGCCTCTTCAAGAATGCGGCGGCGATTGGACGGCTTAGCTGAAATCAGCTCGTTAATTTGTCCCTGGCGAACCAAGGCGGGTGAATTTGCGCCCGTAGACGCATCGGCGAATAAAAGCTGCACATCTTTTGCGCGCACGGTTTTGCCGTTGACTTTATATTTCGAGCCCGCGCCTTTGGTAATGAGGCGCGAGATTTCTAGCTCGTCATTATCATTGAACATAGACGGCGCAATGCGGGCGCTATTGTTTATTTTGAGGGTAACGCTAGCTTGCCCGCGCCCAGGGCGGGTTTTGGTTCCGTTAAAGATAACGTCGTCCATAGCCGCGCCGCGCATGGCTTTGGCAGAGTTTGCTCCCATAACCCAACGGATGGCTTCGAGAAGATTTGATTTACCGCAGCCGTTTGGGCCGACAACGCCAGTAAGGCCCGGTTCGATCTGAAACAAAGTCGGCTCTACAAAAGACTTAAAGCCAACCAGTTTTATAGATTCGAAACTTAAAGACCCCACGGCGACCCTAGTGACCGTCGCCCGCTGGGGCGTCTTCAGTCTTTTCAGCCGTCTCAGGCGCAGGTTCGCCTAGTGTTTCGGCAAAGGCTTTATCGAAACTCTCTATATCATATAAATTTTCAGTTACTTTGCCATTGATGATGAAGGTCGGCGTGCTATTAACGCCCAATCTTGAACCATGATCAATAACTTTAACGAGGCGTGCACGCTCTTCGGTGTCTGCCATACAGGCATCAAAATCCACGCCAGCAGTTTTTGCGAGCCTTGTATATTCGCCTTTTATATCGCTAGACGTCAGGATGTCACGTTGGCGCTTAAATTGCAGGTGAATAATGTCAAAGAACTTTTCTTCATCCGCACAGTTAGCAATCAAATGCCCAGCCATAGCTAAATCCGCCGGCGGCGTTGGGAATTCACGAAAAATATAACGAACCTTGCCCGTTTCGACATATTTCTTTTCAAATTGCGGCCAGACGGCATTGCTCCAATTCGCGCAATGCCCGCACGTCACAGACGCGTATTCGACAACAGTGATCGGCGCATCAGGGCTGCCCATAACATGGTCTCCAGGGACATCATAGCTTGAAGTTCCATCGCTGGCTGTGCTCGGCGACGCGCTTTTTTTATCTCCGCACGCAGAAAGTAGCACTGCACCTAAGGTGCAAAGCGCGGCAGTTTTTACAAGCGAATCGAATCTGAAATTAACAATCATAACGTAGTCTCCCAATTTGGGCCGTAATGGCAAGAATTTATAAAGTTTTTGTTAAGGTTTAGCTGTGGGTAAATTTGTTTATTTTGTAGGAACAGGCGTGTAACCGCGCGCAAGCAGACCATCTAAGTGTTTCTTAAGGTGGGGCATATCGGGGTTTTCTTTGAAAACTTTGCCATCAATAATGAAAAAAGGCACACCCGTCAGGCCTGCAGCCCCTGCCAATTGGTTGACTTTACTTATTCTCGCGAGGCCTTCCTCATTGGAAAAGCACTCAAACATTTGGTCTTGATCTTCTAGCCCTGCACGTTTGGCTATCGTTAGGTATTTCTCTAAATGCTTTCCTTCTTTAATACTGCCGATAATCGCGTCTTGCTCTTTCATTTGATACTCGATCATATCAAAATATTGGTCTTCGGGCGCGCAATTGGCGAGCATGAAACCTGCTTGTGCAAAATCTGCCGGCGCGGTCGGGAGCTCCCGAAACACAATCCGCAAACTGCCATTATCAACATATTGCGTATTAAGCTCAGGCCAAACGGTTTCAAACCAGTGGGCGCAATGGGGACAGGTTACAGACGCAAAAATAATCATTGTTACTGGCGCGCCAGCTTGGCCTTTTACATGATCGCCCGCTATTTCAGCAAATGTACCTGCGGGCAGCGCAGTTTTCTCAGGTTTATCAGCAGCTAGTATTTTAGTCGACTGTGCGTGAGCAGGTATGTTCGTGCAAAACATAGCAAAAAGCGAGACAAGTAATGTTGAAAATTTCATAATAGTATTCCTGCTATCGTTTTTTAACTTGTGCTCCGAGAGCGTCTAGAGCCGATTGTAAACTATTTTCATGTGGGTTTGCTAGGTCTGTTCGCACATCAGTTTTTGAAGGTACTGTGTTTTGGTCTTTTTTGACGGGCGCTGTTAGGCGGCCCTGTATGATTTTTAGTTTGGTAACGCTGCCCTGCCCTAAATATTGGTTGATTTTCCTAAGAAGCTGCGCTGCATTTGCGCTTAGCAAGGCGGCGGCTGGTCCTTTAGCTTCGACGAGCAAGCTTTTACTACCTTGTGGGCCACGTAAGTTCACTGGCTTTGACAATGCCGCCCATTTATCTCCTACAATTTCTGGCCAGTGCGTGCGAAGTCCGCTAATGCCTTGACCAAATTTTTTAGACAGCGGACGCATAAGCTTGTTAACAGCCGCATTGGCTGGCGGCGCATGCCGGTATTGACGACGACCCCGATTACGTTCCAAATAGGCAATAATGCGTCCGCGCGCGGCTCGTTTATCGGCACTGGGCTCATTTAAGGATTTACGAACGTCTTTCATCGCGGCACAATTAACGAAAATCACAGGAACGTCCAGTTTTTTCATATGAAATCTTCGAAAGAAACACACAAATTACGCCAAGCACTTCTTGCATGGTACGACAAGGAGAAGCGTACCTTGCCATGGCGTATCCGCCCTGAGGATAGAACGGCTGGGGCCGTAGCTGATCCATACAAGATTTGGCTTTCAGAGATTATGTGCCAACAAACGACAACAAAGGCAGCAAGCGCCTATTGGCATAAATTCTTAAAGCTTTGGCCAAAAATAGATAATTTAGCGAGCGCGCCCAGAGATGACATTCTTACGGCTTGGGCTGGGCTTGGTTATTATGCCCGCGCCCGAAACCTTCATAAATGCGCGCAACTGATCTGTAGCGAGTATAATGGGGCGTTTCCAGATACTGAAGCGGAGCTTTTAAGGCTACCAGGTGTTGGCCCGTATTCCGCAGCTGCGATCGCAGGGATATGTTATGGGGAGGCAACCAATGTTGTTGACGGCAATGTTGAACGGGTCATATCGCGAATGTTTTGCGTGGAAACACTTTTGCCAAAAGCTAAGCCAAAAATTCGCGTGCTTGCCTCCAGTTTAGCAGATGCAAGTCGTCCTGGCGATTACGCACAAGCTTTGATGGATTTAGGCGCGCATATTTGCAAACCTAAAAACCCAAAATGTGAAATTTGCCCATGGAGTTTTGCCTGCGAAGCCAGCATATCTGGAAATATGGAAAACTACCCTAGGCGGCGACCAAAACCGGCGCGGCCTGTTCGCTATGGGGCGGCATTTTTCATCAAAAACAACTCATGTATTTGGCTTAGAAAAAGATCCGAAAATGGTTTGCTCGGTGGGATGGTGGAGTTACCAGGTACAGACTGGACGTCCAACAAGCCCAGCATAGATGTGTGGCTTTCCCAGGCACCAATTAAAAGTAATTGGCATTGCATCGATGGTAGTGTGAAACATGTGTTCACACATTTCACACTATACCTTACCGTTTTTACAGCATGCGCAGACGAAGAAAATTTCGAAATTAGTGCTAATTTGAACAAAATTAATGACTATGCATTGCCAAGTTTAATGCGCAAAGCTATCTCACTCGCACACCCTTAAGCTCGCTAAGTCACAATAGCCCTATCCGTAGTTCTACGCCAATTTACTCCATCTGAAAACGCAAGCACTGCGCCGCCCGCTTCATTGTTGATGTAAACAATGGCCCCGGCCCCCGATGTAATGGCTGATGGTTGAGCCCCAACACTATATGTAGGAACTTTGAACGGAATAAGGCTTTCTGTGCTCGCCCCACCGCTATTGATTCTAAAGCGCGTTCCGCCGCCTTGGGCAAAAGAAATAGGTGCGTTATTTCCATAGGTAATAAATTCTATCCCATCACTATAATGTGTTAAAAATGAGAATCTGGAGGTACCGTTTGAACCAAGCCCCATCCAAACTTTTTCACTTCCAGCCCCGTCTCTAAAAGACACTATACCAGAGTGAGCATTTCCAACGCCGCCAGTATCTTCCACAATTAAAGACGGATTATTGCGGCTTACGCTTAGATTTCCATTAATATTTGTACTGCCGCCAACATTTGCAAATGTAATTCGGTCCGACCCATTCACACGAATCTTCCCAAGATTTGTAAAACAATTATAGGACAGTTCAAAATGCTCTAGGCTTGGTGATTGCGCGTCATACATACCGATCAGTATCTCATCTTCTGTGTCTGATATGAGTTTAAATGAAGGTGTATTGGTCGCGTGAATTGTAACCTTCCCACTTAGGTCCTTCACATCCCCTAAGGATACATTACCTGTGTCTTTATCAATGATAATACCATTGTGAAATGTACTGCCATCAGGGCTGACTTTAAAATGGAAGTCATCATCTCCTGTAAGGCCTACTTCGCTACGTCCCGAAAACCCAGTCTGATATAGGACTGCGGCGGTATCTGAAGCAGAATTTTTATTAAGCTTAAGCTGATGACCTGCACCGTCATGGTTAAACAAACTTGCTGAACTGGACAGAGCTAATTTATTGATAGTATCGGCTTGCGCGTTAATGCCAACAAAGTTTAGGTTTTGCGTGTCAATATCTGCGCCGACTGGATGCCATGCCTGTCCGTCCCAAACCTGTAAAACGCTTTCATCTTCAATCCATGTTTGCCAACCTATCTGCGGGGAAAAATACGCCCAACTCCCATCCTGAAAAGTTGTAATTTGGCCATCTTTATCTTGCCAGCTACCGCTAGCTGTTTCTGCAATATAATATCTGTCACCCTCTTCTGGTACTTGTGGCGGCGATGATAGGGCACGGCTTTTTAGACTAAGCTGCACAAGCGCATCGAGCGCTCTAATGGCTTCGTTATGGGTGACGTGTTTTTGCGCTTGCGCAGGCGCAATAAAGGGGAGTTTTAGATTTGGGGTAATAAATGACATAGTGCCTCGCTTAAAGTTAAGTTTGGCCTTAGCTTATGTCATAAAGAAAACCCTATAATGGATTAGGCGTTTTCCCCCATAGACTCGCGGATTTTAGCACGAAGTGAATCAATTGGCACCAGAGCCGTAGACTGGCCATTGCCCTGTTCATAATGCCAATATATCCAACCATTACAGGCGGGCGCATTTTGCACATGAGCACCCATTTTGTGGATAGAGCCGCTGGCGTCATCCACAGCAATGCTGCCATCTGCGCGCACGCTCGCGGTGATGCGGCCATTGGGCGAGTAAAGTGTATCACCAGGGTTTAACAGGCCGCGCTCGACGACTGATCCAAAGGCAACGCGGGGCTCGGCCCGTTTTGACGGCGTAACCTTAATGGCGACGCCGCTTCCTGTGGTGATTTTGTCTATGCGCCGTTTTGCGTGCACGATATAGTCTTCGTCGCGTTCAAACCCAATAAAATCGCGTCCGAGCTTTTTGGCAACCGCGCCCGTCGTGCCTGTGCCAAAGAACGGGTCTGCGACAACATCGCCTGGATTTGTTGATGATAATATTACGCGGTGCAACAAACTTTCTGGTTTTTGGGTCGGATGTGCTTTGGTGCCATCCGATTTTTTTAGGCGCTCGGCACCCGTGCAAATAGGCAATGTCCAGTCAGAACGCATTTGTACGCCGTCATTCATCATTTTCATGGCGTCATAGTTAAATGTTGGCTTAGCATCTTCGGTTTTTGTCGCCCAGATTAGGGTTTCATGAGCATTTGTGAACCGTGTTCCGCGAAAATTGGGCATGGGATTGGTTTTGCGCCAGATAATATCATTTCTGATCCAAAACCCTTGGTCTTGCAAAATACCGCCCACGCGGAAAATGTTGTGATAGGAGCCAATAACCCAAATCGCGCCATTGGGCTTGAGCAGGCGCCGCGCCGCATTGAGCCAATCATGGGTGAATAAATCATAGGCGTCCATCGTGTCAAAGCGGTCCCACTCCTCGGTAACGCCATTTACGACGGAATTATCGGGACGGCTTAGATTTCCGCCAAGCTGTAAATTATAAGGCGGATCCGCAAAGACCAAATCCACACTAGCTTCAGGCAAAGCGTTCATATTATCGACGCAGTCGCCTTGCACGATCTGGTTTAGGGGTAGTTTTTTCATTTTTATTGTCCCTTTGGCGGTTCGAATAGGCGGCTCGAATCAGTTTCGAATCATCTTGAAGGGCAAGGTTCGACTTAAATGGTTCACTAAAGTTTAATGACGCGCGTAAGTCTATGGAATTGTTACATTTTTAACTTTTTGTAAACTTAGGTTAACGTGGCTTTTACGGGGCCGAAAGAACGCCTGTGTATCGGGCAAGCCCCTAAATTTGCCAAAAAAGTGCGGTGCGCTTGGGTTGGATACCCCTTGTGCTGTCCAAATTCGTAACCTGGAAAGCGCAGGTCAGCGTTTTTCATTATCCTGTCGCGCATCACCTTGGCAATGATGGAGGCAGCCGCAATTGAGAGGCTTTTGGCGTCTCCTTTGATGATTGTTTGGCTAGGCATGCTAAAATAAGGGGGGCGGTTGCCATCAATGAGCACGGCGGCGGGTTTTAAGGGCAAATCTGCGGCAGCGCGCTGCATGGCAATCATGGTCGCGGCGAGCACATTGATACGGTCAATTTCTTCGGGCTCAGCAATGCCAACACCGTAAATGGCGCTCGCAGTGATTTGATCATATAGTATTTCGCGCCTGTTTTCGGATAATTTTTTGCTGTCATTAAGCCCTTTGGGGATATTTTTGGGGTCCAATATGACCGCCCCTGCAACAACAGGGCCTGCTAGCGGGCCACGGCCTGCCTCATCAATACCCGCCACAGGGCCCGTATATTTAGATTCGTACTGCCAATCGGGTTTGGACATATATTACTGGCCTGTTTTTTGCTTGTTTTGAACTTTATTCAGAATACTTACAGAAAATTACAGTTAAAGGTCTTTTTTCAGACAAAATATTTTGCTAAGAGACACTAACACTAAATAAGGAGTTTAAAATGGGATTGAAAACAATAAGTGCAGGCTTGGTTCTAGCCGCAATGACAGCCGCTGTATCAACGAGCGCGCTTGCTGGTACGAAAATTAAAAATGCGAGCGATTGCGAATTTGAAGGCGGCACAATGACAAATGTGAAGGGCAGTGATTACTGCCTCGTGCAAATCCGCCCCGCAGAATATACTGGCGAAGAGTATGATGGCAATCAGCTCGGCGTCACAGATTGCCCAGGTGACAAACTAAATAAAGGTGTGTTTTGCATGTACCCCGTGACAATACGCAAACAAACACCTGCCCCAGTTGCGCCAACGCCAGGCATTGCTGACCAAACAGGCGCGCTTCTAGGCGACGGCGCGGATGCGTCCATAAAAAATAAAGCTGGCGCGGCGATTGTGAAAAATGAAATCACTGGCGACGATAAAAGCACGGCAGACGTTCTTGTCGATGTTGTCAAAGACGAAGCTAAGAAAAAAGCTGAAGACGAAGCCAAAAAAGCAGCTGGTAGCTTGTTGGGCGACAAATAGACGTTTTTTCTCTCTTTATACTTTTTAAAAGCTCCGCGCCGTCGGGGCTTTTTTTGTGACTTGCCAGCGCGCATGAAAACAGGGACAAAGCCCCCATGTTATCAATCGTTATTCCCACGCTAAATGCGCAAAACTATTTGCCGGACCTGCTCGCGCAAGTGGGCGGGTTTGCGGATGAAATTGTTGTGAGTGATGGCGGCTCTTTGGACGCGACATTATCTATTGCGCTGATGGCTGGCGCGCGCCTTGCCGTAGGCTGTAAAGGCCGCGGCTGGCAATTGGCGCGCGGGGCGCAGTGGGCTTCGATAGACAAAGCGAATGATGATTGGCTGTTATTTTTACACGCAGATACAGTGCTGGATGATGGCTGGCGAAAAGCTGTGAGAGCGCATATTGAGGATTACGCGACCAAAGCCGGGTTTTTTAAATTTCGCGTTGATGATAAAGGCTTCAAGCCGCGGCTGATGGAGTTTTTAGTAGGGCTAAGGTGTACATTTTTGCACCTTCCTTATGGGGACCAAGGGCTTCTGATTTCACGCACTTTATATGAAGATATTGGCGGCTTTCCCAAATGGGCGCTATTTGAAGACGTGGCCATTATAAGAGCCTTAAAACGCCGCCGCCTGCGCCCGCTTGGCGCGGCCATTTTGACCAACCCTGAACGTTATCAAAGCGGCGGCTATTTTCGGCGCGGCATCAAAAACCTAAGCTTGCTCTTGCGGTTTTTTATGGGCGCTGACCCCGAGCGCCTAAACAGGTCATACACAAAATGAAACCCGTTTTAATGATTTTCGTTAAAGCCCCGATTATGGGCAAAGCCAAGACGCGGCTGGCGGCAGGAATTGGCAAAGTACACGCACAAAGGGTCTACCGTGCCATGTGCGCCAAAGTGTTCAAAGAATGTATATCACCTCAGTGGCAAACATATTTATATGTCACGCCTGATGATTGTGCTCATAAAAATTATGGCGGCAACTGGCCTGCACACTTGCCGAGAATTTCCCAAGGCCCAGGCGGACTGACAGAACGCAAAGCAAAACTCTATACCTATAAAGGGCCTTTAATCGCTATCGGTACTGACATTCCACAGCTAAAAAACCGCGACATAGCCCGAGGTTTTAAAGCCCTTAAAACCCATGATGCCGTATTTGGCCCAGCCTCTGATGGTGGATTTTGGCTCATTGGGTTAATCGGCCCTGCAAAGACAGGTTTATTTGAAGGCATAAGGTGGTCACATCCTGATACGCTGGTGGATATGAAGAGAAAAATCGACGGATCTATCGCCTATGTGAATACCTATACAGATGTTGACAACGCCCGCGACTTCGCCCTTGTTAAAGCGCAGATATACGGGCTTTAATGGCCAAAAGGTCAAGCCACGCCTGTTTCTTTAGCTCTGGCCTTCGCAGTAGAAATGCGGGGTGATAGAGCGGCATAGCTGGTATTTTAGTGCCGCTAATATCCAGCTCTTGCCACTGCCCTCTGGTTTTCATGATCCCCGTTTTACCGGTGAGCGCTTGCAAGGAAATACCGCCAACAATGATGACCAATTTAGGCGCGGCGAGCTCTATGTGCCGAGCGATAAACGGCGCGCATAATGCAAGCTCTTCTTCCGTGGGGTTGCGGTTTACTGGTGGCCGCCAATTACATAC
>Ga0209633_10005949_pt1 | contig 10553 bp, 10 predicted proteins | sample Cruoilmetagenom1_FD_187290 | JGI IMG/M metagenome (GOLD analysis project Ga0209633, IMG submission 187290) | Oil polluted marine microbial communities from Coal Oil Point, Santa Barbara, California, USA - Sample 1 (SPAdes) (version 2) | ecosystem: Environmental > Aquatic > Marine > Oil seeps ... | reverse complement strand
AAAGCCCATCTCACTCAAACTACTAGCAGGCAGTTCCTTTTGCCAAGTCGGCTTTTTACCATTCTCTTCTAAAGGTTGAATCACAATAGATGCGCAATGCGCCATTAATAGTTCATAAACCCGGTAAGGAGTTTCCCCCCCACCATCTAAATAAAATTCTAATTTATTCAGAGCCAGCGCTTTAAATTCAACACCAGGAGGTACTTTCAATTGAACTTGAATAGCTGATTTAACAGACTCAGAAGAACGATTATAAATCTCAGCCTCTCCAGTACGAAGGTATTTAACTTCTTCAATACTAAGTGGCCATAAATTAACTTCTTGAGACGTTCGATAATCGCAACGAGTACGCATACCTTCACTTAAAGAGCTACGTAATCGAGTACCCCTTGGAATAGTAAATCCCTCTTCATCCAAAGCACCTTCAAGATCAGGTTTAAAATTCATGATTGCCATAGAGGGCGTAGGTGCTAGATAATGGGGATATACCATATCCAAAAGATTCTGGGTGAAATTAGGGAACTCTGCATCTAACTTAAGCTGGATACGTGCCGAAAGAAAAGCAAAACCTTCTAATAATCTTTCTACATAAGGATCCGCACATTCAAAACCGCCTAAATCAAGACGTTCAGCCACCCCCGGATAACGCTCAGCGAACTCCTTACCCATACCACGGACAAATTGGAGTTCTTTTTCATAATACTTGAGCATTTCTGGATGCATCTATTTTTCCTCTAATTTTGTGATAATACCTTAGCGAAAGGTTACAAATCGTCAACTGCTATATTTCCACTTTCCAAATCCATCTGTGTCATTAAATGCAAATGTACAGGTACGGGATCTTTCCAAATATCACCACTTATTTCAAAAGCCAAAGAATTATTACCCATACTCTCTTCGTCTTCACGAACTCTCACCTCTAGCGTTTTAGAAATTATTCGTGGTTCAAAACGAAGTATTGTCTGCTTTATAATTCCTGCTAAATCTATTACATCTATACTGGATGCAGTTTTACCGGTTAGATCAGGCAAACCATAATTCAATACTGAGGACTCTATTTCAGCATAACTTTCTTTTAGTAACTCATCCTCACACATATTACTTGTATTGAATAACCAAGTGAGGTCGCGTTTAACGCAATCAGTTATATTATCTAAAGTTCCTATCGATTTTTGTAAATAAAGCAGTTGCCCTCGCTGGGTCTTTAACTCATCTAACCATTCTTTTCTTTGCTGTTTTGTTGTTTCTGCATCGTCACTTGATAATTTTTTCTCAAGTGCATTAACTTTTTGCAGACTAATTTCTAGGGTGCTGCTCATATATTCATTATCCGTTACCCTATCTAGCAACGAAGGCAAAAATTGAGGTTTACTGGATTTCGAAGAGCCTTTACGCATAATAAGAAAGTACTAACCTGCAGAAGAAACTTGTTCAAAATAGACATCTCTTACATCAAGAAGCGAATAATCATTTGCATCAGTAGTGAACAATCTTTGCCCAAATCCTATAAAGCTACCTTCTTTTTTTTCAATCCACTCAGTTTTTCGAGAAAGTGCTAATTGAGCGTTTTGTTCAGCAGAAAAAGGATATCGCGTCGGTATCAAAACAAATGATTCACCCTCTGTCGCCCATTGAATATGAGCTGGCATCCAAACGAAGTCTCTTAGATTTTCAGGAGCCTCAATGGCAATTCGTTTCATATTGGCAAAAGAAACCCATCGATACTGACCCTCCACAAACACTTCTAATAAAGGTCCAAGCCTGGTATCCGCATCAGCTATCCACTCGAAGGCATCACCATTTATAGTTCCAGCCGTAGTTGGTGCTTTTTCTAGAGCTTGAGTCCGAAGCTTATTCGAATCAGACTCATTATTTTCTGATAATGATTTTAGCGATTGTATGATTAGTGCTTGCCACTCATCGGGTTGCCCCACAAAAACAGGATTATGTTTCCCTATAAAAACGTCTTCTCGAAATAATTCACATTCAATCGCTGCTCGATATTCATGGACCATTGCCAAGGTACTTACATCCATTTTAGCAATGACATCGAGCTGCTTAGCAGCCCGATCCCATGAACCAAGTATGGCTAATAACTGAAATAAGAATATTCGATGTTTTACATTTGCAGCATCTAAACGAATTTGATTTTGGATACTTTCCAAACTGCTTTTTAAATCACCATCACGCAGAAACTGTTCATGTTCCATAAAAATATCCTTCAATTTCATCTAAAGTCTGTAAGTTTAAATAAAGTTTAGATTATGCACCTTTATTAGTTGCTAAACTCCAACTCTTAATAACATCAGCCTGCTTTTTACCCATATGATCATGAGGAGTAAATATCCATTCTACTTCCGTATACCCCATTGTTAAAGTCTCTTGAGGTTTCATACCTTCACCACCACCAACAGATATATTCGATATTGCTGCTTTTTTAAATTTGTATTTCTGATAAACAGCCTGTTCACCGTTAAGTGACATTGCTAAATGTATTTCAACCTCTTCGAATATTGTACCTGCTGCACACTCATAGTTTAAAAGAGGTGATGATGCATCCATAACTTTAGAACAAGAAAATGGTTCAAAGCTAGCCCTTGCAGTTGCTGTCGACCCCTGTCCACTACCCATTGATACTGGATTCATTACTCCTAAGCTAAAACTATCAAATTCAATCCAATCTTTATGATCTTCATCCGTACTTTCACCCTTTATTTTTAAGCCTTCAATGTTCATAAATACTGCCATCTTGTACTCCTTGTAATTTCATTATTGATAAAATTTAAAAATACTAACTTTTTTCTGAAGGTAGGCGTGATACTAATCTCAACGATACTGACAATCCTTCTAATTGATAGTGTGGTCTTAAGAAGAATTGAGAAGAATAATATCCGGGATTACCTTCTACTTCTTTTACTACTACTTCAGCAGCGGCCAAAGGTCTTTTCGCTTTAGCTGCATCTGATGCAGTTTCGGGATTAGGCTCAACATAATTCATTACCCAATCATTAAGCCAGGATTCCATATCGCTGCGCTCTTTAAATGAGCCTACTTTGTCACGCACAATCGCTTTTAAATAATGAGCAAAGCGACAGGTTGCAAACAAATAAGGCAATCTTGCAGATAAATTTGCATTAGCGGTTGCATCAGGATCATCATATTCTGCTGGCTTTTGTAGTGACTGTGCACCGATAAATGCGGCAAAATCACTGTTTTTCTTGTGAATTAATGGCATGAAACCATTTTTAGCTAACTCAGCTTCACGTCTATCACTAATAGCTATTTCAGTCGGGCATTTCATATCTACGCCACCATCATCCGTAGGGAAAGTATGCGTCGGCAAACCTTCTACAGCTCCACCCGATTCAACTCCGCGTATGCGTGAACACCAACCATAATGCTTAAAAGATGAATTGATATTAGTAGCCATAGCATAAGCAGCATTAGCCCAAGCATATTTACTATGATCCGTTCCTTCAACATCCTCCTCAAAGGCAAACTCTTCTACAGGATTGGTATTAGCACCATAAGGTTGGCGCGAAAGAAAACGAGGCATTGCCATTGCAAGATATCGTGAATCCTCTGATTCTCTCAAAGACCTCCAACCTGCATACTCAGCAGTACCAAAAATCTTGGTTAAATCTCTTGGGTTACTCAATTCCTGCCAGCTTTCCATATTCAATAGTGACGGAGCGGGTGCTGTAATAAATGGCGCATGAGATGCTGAAGAAATTTCGGCTATCTGTCCTAATAATTCAACATCTGGTGGAGAATGATCAAAATAATAATCACCCACTAATGAACCATAAGGCTCCCCACCTAATTGACCATACTCTTGTTCATAAATTTGCTTGAATATGGGACTTTGATCCCAAGCTACGCCTTTGTATTTTTTGAGTGTTTTATGTAGATCTTTTTTCGAGATATTCATCACTCTGATTTTTAACATCTCATCTGTTTCAGTATTATTGACTAAATAACTCAGACCTCTCCAGCTACTCTCCAGTTTTTGATAATCTTCATGATGTAAAATTAAATTTATCTGTTCAGTCATCTTGCGATCTAATTCCGCAATCATTGATTCAATTGAGCGAATGGAGTCATCTGAAATTAATCCAGTCTGTCCCAAAGCTTGTTCGGCTAAGGTTTTAACTGCATTTTCTACAGCTTCTTTTGCACGTTCCGTTTTAGGTTTGAATTCTTTATCCAGCAAGCTTGAAAAGTCACTTGCCTCAACAGTTTCGACCTGAGCTTGTTCAGTGCTTTGTTTTTTTGATGTTGGCATGATTATGACTCCTCTTCTTCAGTTGAATTATCTGAAGCTGCTGGATTAGCTTCTGAACTAAGAGCTTGAAGAAGAGCAGGATCATTTAGTGCTTTTGTTATTAATTCTTCTGCGCCCGATTTTCCGTCCATATAGGTCAATAGATTTGATAGTTGTGTTCTTGCCTGTAAGAGCTTATCGATTGAATCTACTTTTTTTGCTATCGCTCCAGGGGAAAAATCTTCCATATTCTCAAAACTAAGATCAACACTCATATTTCCTTCACCCGTTAAAGTATTGGGCACTTGAAATGCAACTCTTGGTTTCATTGCTTTTAATCTATCATCGAAATTATCAACATCAATCTCCAAAAATTTTCTATCAGCTACAGGCTCCAGAGGTTCTGCTGGTTTTCCTGACAGATCAGACATAACTCCCATAACAAATGGCAACTGAACTTTTTTTTCAGCACCATACAATTCTACGTCGTACTCTATCTGTACGCGTGGGGCTCTATTCCTTGCAATAAACTTTTGACTGCTCTGCTTTGCCATAATCTTCCTCTCTATTACAGACTTTCTGTTGATGGGGGACTTCTAATAGTGTTTTAGATATGGATTTTGTCAAAAATTGCTTAGATATCCATATGTGCAAATAATACTAAGTTAATTAGTTTTATGGTTCTGTGACTTATTTCACAAAAAAATGAAATCGAGGATTTTTAAAGTGCTTGAACAGCTCTTTAATTCTATTTTGTAATTCCATATAGCTAAGTAGTTATATATAAATTGCTTAAAAAAGTGTCTAATACTTCTAGTCAACCCCTACTTTTCGACGAGTTTTTTTAACCAATAAGAAAGATAAATTGACAACAAAAGATAACAAAAAAAACAGCATATATTAAAAGATGAGGCAAAATGACATTATCCCCCGATTATATAAAGTGTATTGATGTAACAAGACAAGGTGCAGCAGATTGCCAGCATTGCGCAATTCGCAAATATGATTTACTGGCGAATCTAGATGCTACTAAACATGCAGAGCTTTTGAAGCGTATCGTGCAGTTTCGTTATGCTAAAAAAAGGGTAATTTTTGTTGAAAATTCACCAGCGGAAGCGATGTATGTCGTTAGAAAAGGGCTAGTCAAATTAGAAGAAACTTTGAATGATGGAAGTACGCGAATTATCAGAGTAGTAAAAAAAGGAGGTGTCGTTGGCTTAGAATCCTTTCTTGATAATGGTCAATGTTATGATCAAACCGCTATTGCTTTACAAGAAACTGAGATTTGCCGAATTCCTTACGAAGTAGTTAAGATCCTTCTTCAAGTTGAATCCGAATTTTATAAAGCGGTTCTCAAAGAGTGGCATATACAAATGGAATCGACTAATCGTGTTATTGTCGAATTTTCTACTGGCACACTGAAAAAGCGACTAGCCTCAGCTTTGTTAATGTTAATTGAAGAAGCTAACCATAACTCTCAGATCGAAATTGAAATGATCCATATTGATGATATGGCTGCTTTAACGGGTGTGACAAGAGAATCAGTGAGTCGCGTTATTTCTGAGTTTAAGCGACAACAAATTCTAATTAAAAGTGGCCCCGGAAAAATGCGCTTTGATGAAAGATCATTACGCGAAATTGCCGAGTACTCTTCTGACTAATCTCCTTTAATTTATTTATTCTTGAAGTCTGGTTTTCTCTTTTCAATAAACGCATTCATTCCTTCTTTTTGGTCTTTCAAAGCAAAGGTTGAATAGAATAAATTTCTCTCTGTTTTAACGCCCTGAGTTAGGGTTGTTTCATAAGCCACATCTACGGCTTCTTTTGCTAAACAAACAACGGGTTGAGAATAAGAGGCGATGGTTCCAGCTATTTCAAGTACTTCTTCCAAAAAGTTTTCTAGAGGTACTATACGAGATACCAGACCTGATCGCTCTGCCTCTTTCGCGCCCATCATACGGCCTGTTAAACACATATCCATTGCTTTTGATTTACCTACAAGGCGCGTCAAGCGTTGCGTTCCACCTGCTCCTGGGATCGTGCCTATTTTAATTTCAGGTTGTCCAAATTGCGCATTATCAGCGGCGATAATAAAGTCACACATCATCGAAATCTCACAACCACCACCTAATGCATAACCTGCCACCGCTGCAATGACAGGCTTTCGGCAAGTGGTAATACGCTCCCAACCATCTGTGATGAATTGTTCTCTATAGATAGCTTCAAAGTCTTTATTTTTAATTTCAGTAAGGTCTGCACCGGCAGAAAACGCTTTATCACTGCCAGTAATCACAATCGCACCAATTTCAGGATTACTTTCAAAATCATCCAACGCAATGCTTAACTCATCTGCCAACTCCTGGCACAACGCATTGTAATGAGAAGGACGATCTAATGTGATTAGACCGACGTTATTCTTTTGTTCACTCTTGATATTATTAAAACTCATTTTTACTCCCTCTAAAAAATTATTGTATTTACACTATCTATATTTATGGATTTATAACCATCATCGAAGCTTGCATTAAGGAAACCAGTTTAGCTTCGTTATCGACATTTTTGTGCGCATGTACATCGCCACTTGCAATCATAATAGTTCGTCCTGGTTTTATGACTTTTCCACTCGCAATAAAAAAATCACCTATGGCAGGTGAAGCAAAGTTACTCTTAAATTCTATTGTTAACACTCTCGCGTCATCAGGCATTAACGTCATTGCAGCATAACCGCACGCACTATCAACAATTGTTGTTATTACCCCAGCATGAATAAACCCATCTTGCTGGCTTAAACCTTTTTTAAAAGGTAATTTTATAGTTACTTCTCCAGGCTCAATACTTTCAATGGTTGCACCAATCGTTGACATGATTGTTTGCTTTAAAAAACTTTCAGTTACTTTCTGTCTTATCTGATCAAATTCAGCACTCATTTATTTACCTTACTCTCACAGTTTCTCGACTTGTTTGATTAATGTCAGATTGATAGAAGAACCTAATAGATTAAAAAGTCACCCCCCTACTTTGAAGCACTTTTTTTAATTACATAATTTCTGTTGTTAGAGCTTATGTAAATTAATCCATTCTTAAAACTTGACTAAAACACATCCTACCCTAGAATTACGTTTACGTAAACGTCACTTAGAAACACAATTCACTCTAATAATTAATGAACTATAGTTATTCAAAGTCTGTGTATTTTATATAAATAGATGTCGTTTTCTTTAGCTATTAATAATGCTAGTTTTAAAAACAATACCTGAGCCTTTAGAGTAATCTTTTCATGAGTAAATCTTCTTTTTTTGATCCGCAAACTATTGCATTACATACAGGCTATCAACCTGACTCTGAACACGGCAGTCGTGCAGTCCCAATCTACCAAACAACCAGTTATGCATTCCAAGATGTATCGCATGGTGCGGCCCTATTCAATGTCGAACGTGGTGGTCACATATATAGTCGTATGACCAATCCAACCGTTGCAGTATTAGAGCAACGTTTAGCAGCGCTTGAAGGTGGAGTTGCTTGTGTATGTACGGCATCTGGTATGAGTGCGCTGTTTACTACATTCGCTAGTCTCTGCTCTGCCGGAGATCATATTGTATCCGCAGCACAAATTTACGGTTCTACTGCAACATTACTCGGTCACACTCTCAGACGATTTGGTATCGAAACAACCTTTGTCGATGTAAACGACCACGATGGCATCAAGGCGGCTATACAGGAAAACACAAAATTACTCTTTTGTGAAACCATAGGTAACCCGAGTCTTGATATAGCTGATATCCCAGCTTTATCTAAAATTGGTAAAGAATTTCATTTACCGTTAATAGTAGATGCAACATTTTCTACTCCTGTATTACAAAACCCCATTTCTCAAGGTGCAAACGTAGTCGTTCATTCATTGACTAAGTGGATCGGGGGAAGTGGTAATTCAATTGGTGGAGCTATTGTTGATGGCGGAAATTTTGAATGGGGTGATCCAGATAAAGACCGTCAATTCCCAACAGTTTGTGAACCCTATGCACCCTTCCATGGAATTAACTTTTATGAAGAGTTCGGCCCTAGCGCCTTCTCGATGCGTATTCGTGCAGAATCTATGCGTGATTTTGGTTCGACCTTAAGTCCTCAGAATGCATTCTATTTACTCCAAGGTTTAGAAAGTCTTTCATTACGAATGCCAAAGCATGTAGAAAATGCAGAGAATCTTGCACAATGGTTACTGAAAAACGAAGCGGTAGATTGGGTCAATCACCCAAGTCTAGACAGTCACCCTAATCAAGACTTAGCAAAAGAGTTACTTCCAAATGGTGCCGGTTCAATCCTTAGTTTTGGCGTTAAAGGCGGTCGAGAAGCGGGAGCGGCGTTTATGGATGCACTCCAGCTAGCAACCAATTTAGCAAATGTAGGAGATTCACGCACACTAGTGCTGCATCCCGGCTCTACAACACATTCAAGGATGGATGCAGAAGCAATGAAAGCAGCTGGCATTAGCGAAGATCTGATTCGTGTATCGGTGGGTATCGAATCACTTCGTGATATCAAAGGTGATTTCTCACTTGGCCTAAGAGCAGCTCAGAAAGTTGTTAAAACACAGGGAGAATAACAATGTATCTGACTTTAAATAACGAAAAAACATATGTAACTAATGGTGGTAAAGAGTTCGATAAAAGCCTGCCTACTGTTGTATTTCTTCATGGCAGTGGACTAGATCATAGAAGCTGGGCTTTGCAGACTCGTTGGTTTGCGTTCCATGGCTACAGTGTTATTGCACCTGATTTCCCGGGTCATAGTCTGTCCAAAGGTAAAGCCTTGGATAGCATAGAAGCAATGGCTGAATGGTTATGGCAATTATTGGATGAGATGGATGTGAAAGAATGTAGCCTCGTGGGACATTCACAAGGTGGTCTAGTGGCTCTTGAAGCTGCTGCAACCCAACCAGAAAGAGTTAGTTCGATTAGCTTAATCGGATGTGCTGCCGCGATCCCTGTTAATGAACATTTATTAGGACTCGCAGAAAGTGATCAACCTGCCGCAGTCGATGCCATGTTGACGTGGGGATTTGGTGAAGCGTATCAATTCGGGCGTTCACACGTACCTGGGCAAGCACCCATAGGCATTGGTTGGCAAATCATGTGTAACAACCCTTTACATGCCGATCTATCAGCGTGTCAAAAATACACCAATGGTGAAAATGCGGCGAAGAAAATCTCAGCTCCAGCACAATTAATTTTGGCACAAGGTGACCGCATGACTCCCATCAAAATGGGACGAGGTTTATCTTCCCAATTACATAATCTAGTTTCTCAAGTAGAGCTAGACAAAGTCGGTCACATGATCCCCATAGAAGCACCCGAAAAATGCTTAGCCGAGCTTCAACAATTTATTACGAACATCTAATAGAACACGTTTTATAGGAAATTATCGATACATGAGTACTTTCAAAAAAGTAGCCGTAATTGGTGCTGGCACAATGGGTGCAGGCATTGCAGGACAAGTAGCAAACGCAGGAATCGAAGTATTACTTTTAGACTTACCTAGTGGAAGCAGTGAAAGTGATGACGTTAACGCTGTCGCAAGAAAAGGTCTTGAGCGTATCAGTGACCCCGATCAACCTGGGCTACTTGATGAAACGGTCGCAGAGCGTATCGAACTGGGAAATATTCGAGATGATTTACACAGAGTTTCCGAGTGTGACTGGATTGCAGAGGCGGTAGTTGAAAGACTCAATATAAAACACGATTTATACCGCGACCTTGCAGAGCATATGCAAGACGATGCATTACTCACCTCAAATACGTCAACCATTCCGATTAAACTATTAACCGAAGGCATGTCGAGTGATTTAAAACAGCGTTTTGCCATCACCCACTTTTTTAACCCAGTACGTTTTATGCGTTTACTAGAGTTAGTGAGCGGGGAAGAAACTAACCTCGAAATCATGAAACGATTAGAGGATTTCGCTGAAGAAAAACTAGGTAAAGGCGTTGTGAATTGTTCAGACACACCTGGTTTCCTCGCTAATCGTGTCGGTTGTTATGCCATTCAGTTTGCTTTGCATGAAGCGTTTAATCGCGGCATAAAACCACAAATTGCAGATGCTCTATTCGGTCGTCCTATGGGAATTCCTAAGACGGGTGTTTTCGGACTATACGATCTGATTGGTATCGACTTAATGTCTGATGTAGCAAAAAGCCTGGAAAGTATTCTCCCTGAGAATGATGCTTTTCACGCGGTAGCACAACCAATTCCCTTAATGACCCAAATGATCGCTAATGGTCAAACTGGTAACAAA
>Ga0209633_10005948_pt1 | contig 10554 bp, 9 predicted proteins | sample Cruoilmetagenom1_FD_187290 | JGI IMG/M metagenome (GOLD analysis project Ga0209633, IMG submission 187290) | Oil polluted marine microbial communities from Coal Oil Point, Santa Barbara, California, USA - Sample 1 (SPAdes) (version 2) | ecosystem: Environmental > Aquatic > Marine > Oil seeps ... | reverse complement strand
ATCCGGCGTATGTGGAGGGAAAAAATGAATGCAAGGCGTATTGTTGTGCTCGGCACTTTGGATACAAAAGGTGAACAGGTAGGGTTTTTAAAAGACTGTATTGAGAAAAGAGGACATAAGGCCATTATTGTTGATTTGAGCATGGGAGGAGCTCCCCTGTTTAGGGCCGAGGTAACGCCTGAAGAGATCGCTCAGGCAGGAGGGAAAACACTTGAACAGGTCAGCGCTTTGGGGAACAGGGCCGCAATGACCGAAATAATGGAAAAAGGGGCCGCCGAGAAAATAGGGGAGCTGCTTGTGCAGGGAAACGTACAGGGAATCATTGCAGTCGGCGGTATTAGCATGGCTTTGATGGGATCGCACATAATGCGGGTTGCTCCTTTTGGCATTCCTAAGATCATTGTATGTCCGGCGGCCATGCCCGCTTATGTGGGGCAATGGTTCGGCACCATGGATATTGCCGTCATGCAGTCTATACTGGAGTTCGCTGGGCTTAATGATTTACTTAAAAACGCGTTGGCCCGGGCTGCCGGCGCAATCTGCGGGATGGCTGAAGAGATTCCGCCCATAAAGGAACTCAAACTTCCTAAAGGGTCTATTGCCATAACCCAATTTGGGTTTTCCGAGAATTGCGCCCGTTATGTGAGGGAGTATTTGGAGGAAATTGGGTATACGGTGCTTCCATTCCATGCACAAGGAGTGAGTGATCAGGCGATGGACAACCTGATTGAACAAGGTTTTTTTGACGGGGTTATTGATATTGTTCCGGCCGGGGTTATTGAGGAGATTTTCGAGGGTAACCGCCCAGCCGGCCCTAACCGGCTTGAGGCTGCGGGCAAAAGGGGAATTCCACAGGTTATTGCTCCATGCTCCATTAACCTTACGGGATGCGGTCCTACAAGAAAGCACCCCGAGCGATATGAGGGACGACCCACAATAAAAATCGATGAATTGAGAGCCGTGACCCGATACAGCACTGATGAGATGGTGGCAGCCGCAAAAATATACGCTGAGAAATTGAACAATGCCAAAGGGCCTGTCAAAATCATCTTTCCCTTGCGAGGGTGGTCTTCGTTTGATCGGGAAGGCTCTGTTCTTTATAATCCGAAAGAGGACATGGTTTTTGTTAAAGAGTTAAAGGAACAGCTAAAACCAGCAATCGAGACTGAAGAAATCGACTACAATCTGGAAGATCCGGCTTATGCCAGAGCATTGGTCCACAGCTTGGATGCAATGATGAAAAATAGATGATACCTTTGTTATACTGATGATGAGAAGAAGAGTGGAGAATGAAAGGCATCGATCTGGTCGCAGAGCTGATGGCTATATCAGCAATTACAGCCCCTAAGAGTAAAGGCGAGAATTTCGTTCAGGTCAATATCATCAGGGGAGAGGACTTGAAAAAAATAGCTAAGGCGATGGTGCCTTTTGGTGAAAGATTTAACAAAAAAGGCTTTGAGCGGGAGGCCAAGCAGATGGAAGACTGCGAGGCTGTGGTTTTGATCGGACTCAAAGACGCTCCTCCCACCGGTTTGAACTGTGGAGCCTGCGGGTGGCAGGATTGTGAGACTATGGCATCCTGCGAATCTAAGGAAGTGGAATTCAAAGGGCCCATATGTGCTTTAAGGCTTCTTGACATGGGAATTGCTCTTGGCTCTTCAGTAAAGACGGCCAGTATGCTTAACGTAGACAACAGAATCATGTACAGGATCGGCGCCGTCGCCCGTTACATAGAATTGGTGGATTGGGATTTTGTTATGGGGATACCACTCTCTGTTGCAGGAAAAAACATCTTCTTCGACAGGCGGTCTTAACATAGGATATATGATGCTGAGAAGAGTGAGACTTTGGATAAGCTCTTCTCTTTACGGGAGAAATGAAACATGGATAGGGCCAATCTATGTAAACGCAAGATGGGAAAGAATCTAATATTTATCTGCATAGAAAATCGTTTCAGAAGCGTGGCAGCCGAATATCTTTTTCGAAAAATGCTCTTGGATAATGATGCAGATCCGGCCGGGAAAATCAATGTCCAATCAGCGGGATTTTTGAATAAGACTTTTTGGTCCTTTACTAAGAGACACAAAATATCACTTTCTCATCCCATATATAGGAAGAGAGCTCCTGATCGGGTCAGGGAGATCCTATTAAACGACTACGGACTCAACGTGTCAAGCCATATCTCGAGACATTTGAAGAGAGATATGGTTAAGAATACCGATATGATTATAACATTTTCGCTCTTGCAAAAAGCTGACCTGGGTGAGTTATTTCCTGAACTGAGGCTGAAAATATTCCAGGCCGGGGAATCCTTCGAAGACGGTGATGAAGTTTATCAATCCTGGAACGATGTGACCATGTATCCGCATGATGATAACTTATTCAGACATGTCTATGAAAACCCAAAAGTCGTCAGGAGGATGGTAGCCGATATCCATGATTGCCTTATCAGAATGTATCAGGATATTTTGAATTATTTAAAGGATGTTTGAGGCCATGTTTCTGGCTTAATCAACTTAGATAGTCAAATGTTTGGAGATCGAAATGACAAAACTTCAGGAAGGTTGGTCAAAGCAATGGGATTCAAAACTACTTTTTGAAAAGTGGACCGGCATGATAGGGCCAACAGAGGAGGTAGAAAATATGGGCACTGTCTTCTCAGAGCATATTGCCCTCACCTTTGCCTCGTCTCTGGCAATAGACCGCTTCAGGAAAAATGCCGGCCCTCGTCAGGTAAAAAGTCCGCAAATAGGATTAACGCATAATCTAGGAGGTGGAGTTCCGTAAGGAATACTTACAGGGTCGATCGAAAGGGAATGATTAGTAAAAAAACTTAATGTGGAGGTAAGAATATGCGAGAACGACGGTTTTGGAACGAAGAGATAGAGACTTTATCTCAGGAAGAACTCAGGGAGATCCAGTGGCAGAAGCTCCAGAAGCAAATCAAATATTGTTTTCACAATTCCGACTTTTACCGGCGAAAGTTCGTCGATGCCGGCGCCTATCCTGAGGACATTAAGTCCATTGAGGATTTTCGGCAGCTTCCAACGTTCCTCACTAAGGAGGAAGATCGTCAAAGTCAGGAGCAGTCGAGAGAGAAGTATGGACATCCCTTTGGGTTAAACTTGTGTGCAAACCCCCGGAATATACGTGCTGTTCATTCTACATCGGGCACTACGGGCGTGCCGACATTTTACGCGTATACCCAACATGATCTTGAGGTGCAGAATGAGGTCTTGGCGAGAGGGTTTTGGCGCCTTGGTTTTCGGCCCGGCGATCGTGTTATTCACGGTTTCGGGCTCAGTATGTGGCTTGGCGGTCTTGCTATCATTCGTGGTTTGGAGCATCTTGGTTGTCTGGTTTTCCCCGTGGGCGCCGAGGGTGGAACAGAGCGGTTTCTGAATTTCATGAAGCTGGGGAAGCCCAAGTATATGACATGTACGCCGTCATTTGCTGAATACCTGATCCGCAAAGCTCCGGACGTGTTGGGGATGGATGTCGAGGAGTTGGGCATCAAGAAAATAGTCACTGCCGGAGAGCCCGGCGCCGGCCTTCCTGAAGTACGCAAGTTGATTGAAGGGGCGTATGGTTGCAGGCTCTATGACGGTGCCGGCGGTCCTTGGGGAATGTGGACTGCTTCGTGTGATGCGCCGGAATATCAGGGGCTGCACTGTTTTAGTGAGGATTACTGCCCGCAGGTTTTTGACTTGATGGATACGGAAACAAAGAAGCCCATAGACCTGGTGGAGGGAGCTGTAGGTGAAATAGTGATGACCGCATTAGAGTGGGAGGCTTCTCCGCCCATGCGTTATGCCCTGGGCGATGTTTATCAGGTTGCCCTCAGCCGGTGCCCCCATTGTGGGCATCCGTGGCCACGTTTTAAATTTTTCGGCAGGGTAGATGATCTGCTCATCGTCAAGGGAGTAAATACTTATCCGGCAGGGGTTCGTGATGTGGTGATGTCCTTCGTGCCCAGAGTTACGGGTGAGATGCGAATTGTACTTGAAACGCCTCCTCCGAGGGTGGTACCGCCTCTGAAGATGAAAGTGGAATATGGCGTCGACGTTTCGGATACGGATTTGGATAGTCTGAAGAAAGAAATTGAGTCGGCTATTGGCAAAAAATTACGCGTAACACCCAAAATAGAGATGGTGCCGCCTAACAGTTTGCCCAGGGATCCGGCCAAGAAGCTGCAGCTCCTTGAAAAGCGGTACAAAAAAAGTGATCAATGAGGTTAAAAAACCAGGAAAGAGGGCGGGACTAACCAAGGGATGAGAAAGGGGGGGTATTATGAGGAAGGTGTTATTCGTTTGTACCGTTAATCGCTGGCGCAGTCCTATGGCGGAATATCTTTTCCGGAACATACTGGAAAAGAGTGGCGGTGATGTTTATGAGGAGGTTGAAGCTTCATCCGCCGGGATCATTCTCGATGAAGAAAAAGAGGAACTAATAAAAAAAGGGATAGGCCTCCCTGCCCCCGTTTTTGGTTACAAGCCTTTGGCGTGCGTCATGCTCTATTTGATGAAGCGGGGAATTGATTCGTCCATGCACACGTCAAGGGAGTTGTCGGAAAAAATGATGGACAATGCGGATCTGGTTGTTTCCGTGGTCGATAAACATAAAAACGCGATTATTAGAACCTACCCGAACCAAAGAGACAAAGTTTTCAGCCTGGAGGAGCTTTCGAGACCGTTCAACCTTCCTGTAATGACTGATGAACCACCCGGACTGATGCCGCCCGATAAATTTTGTATGCTTGAATGTGACCATTGGGAAGTTACGGATAAAGCTGTGTCGATGATTGAGGAAAGGCTGGAGGAGGCCATGAACGGTATTTTGGGTCTTTTGGGTTTGGATAAGGTGCATTTGTAATTATATATTGACACTACCGTACCAAAATCCGGATTGTTTGCTTGGGTGGTATTTTCACCAAACGGTAATTAAATGGAGGATTTAGTCTTATGGCTGTAGATAACCATACTTGCTATTCATATGATGAGACGACTGACTTGAGCAAAATTGCTTACTGGGTTTATGTTGCTCCTGATACGCCCCTTGGGCATCCTCGATCCCCCATGTTTGATTGGATGTTTATGAATTTAAGCAATTGGGGGTTCAAATATGCTTGCGATAAGCTATCTATGCCCAATACCAAAGGTATAGCTTTCAGGTCATACCACGGCTACAAATTGATGACCGTTCTTTTACCGACATCGGTTGAAGAGGCTAAGAAACGAACTGATGCGTACAGGCCGGCTATACGGCACCTGATCGAAAACTATGATCAGCTTTGGGCTGAAGCAAAGGCGACGTTGCTGGGTTATACTGAAAAGCCCAAGAAGATGGATTTTGACAAGGCCTGCTGGTTTGATCTGGCGGAGCTTCTCAGCGAGAGAATTGATGCTGAACGAGAGATGTATAAAATACATCACTATTTTACGGAAGGCCTTGGCCTGATATTCGCTCACTTTGGGAGGATTTGCTCTAAATTGTTAGGTGTTGGTGAGTCAGACCCCTTATTTAGGAATCTCCTATCCGGATTGGACAATGATAGCTACAAGGTTGATAGGGGGTTGCACCGTCTTTCGGTTAAGGCTGATGAATTGGGCCTACGTGATATTCTGCTGCAAAATAAGCCCGAGGAAGTTATTTCGAGCATGTCGAACAGTGACGCCGGAAGGCAATGGGTGAAGGAACTCAGCGATTTTCTCCATACACATGGGTGGAGATGCCATTTGAATATGGAATATATGTCACCGAGTTGGTTTGAAAAACCTGCATTACCGATACATGATATCCAACAATATTTGAGGGAAGGATCTGTTTTTGCATTAGACGAAAGCCGTTCTAAAAAAGCACGGCAAAGGGAAAAAGCTGAAGAAGAGTTAATTTCCAAGGTCCCTGTGGGGCAAAGGGATTGGTTTAAGATTTTCATCAAAATGGCCCAGAACCTTCAGGTGTGGAGAGGGGAACATGCATACTATTGCGAGGAGTACCAATATGCGATGACTCGCTATGTCCTGATGGGAATTGGCAAACGACTTTCGCGGGTTGGGTGTATTGAAGACCCTGAGGATATCTTTTTTTTGATACCGGAGGAAATTTATAAAGCAATACTCTCTGCCCCGGAAGGAGGCAGCCTCGATTCGACAACGAAGAGGCGTAAAGAGTTATGGGAAGAGAATAAAAAAATCACCCCTCCGCCTCTTATAGCCAGAGTTAGCCAGGAAGCAGTGGAAAGGCTTATCCTAAAATCTAATGATCCGGTTGCCTTAAATCTGCTTACAGGGAAGGTGGTCGCGGAAAGTGGAGGCCAAAAAGGCGATTTTGTAGGTGATGTTGTTTCTCGGGGTATGGCGGAGGGTACTGCACGAGTAATATATTCTGAGACAGAGCTGAGAGAACTTCAAAAAGGTGAGATTCTGGTTGTCCCGACGCTTGTGCATGGCTTCGAATCAACCTTTGGTTGGGTTAAGGGTGTGGTAGCAGATAGTGGTGGTGTTGGATTGTCAGATGCCTCTATTGCAATTCTAGCGAGGGATTATGGTATCCCGATTATTACAAATGTTGTTGACGGTACATCAAAGATTCGGACAGGACAACGAATAAGGGTTGATGGCAATCTTGGAACAGTGGATATTCAGGATGCTTTGGACGGCAAGAAAATTCTTATCGTGGATGATGAGCCTGATGTTTTGGAGACATTGGTGGAATTGCTCCCCATGTGTAACGTAATAACAGCCGGTACATTCGGTGAAGCGGAAAAGTTATTGGAATCCAATAGTTTTGACGTTGCTATTTTGGATATTATGGGAGTCAATGGCTATGAACTGTTGCAGATTGCAAATGCCAAAAAGATATTAGCTGTTATGCTGACCGCCCATGCACTGTCACTTGAAGATACTGTGAAATCTTTCAAAAAAGGAGCAGCATATTATATCCCTAAAGACGAAATGGCCAATATCGAAGCCTTTTTAAATGATGTCTTAAAAAGAGATGCGAAAAACAAACATTTTGGGCGGCGGTGGTATGATAGATTTGCGATTTTCTATGAAAAGCGATTTGGCCCCGGTTGGCAAAATAAGTACGATGAGTTCTGGGATATCTTTCTGGGTGAAGATCGGCTTGGGTAGTAAAAAGGAGAGATGTGGATCACATGGCGGATTTGAGAAGATGGAGAAGTTATTTCGGGTGCACCCCCAAGGGGGAAGGAGGTGGGGTAGTTATGGTTTAAATAGTGGGGTAGTCGAATAGAGTGGGGGATTTCACATGAGTCAATTATCTAATGCAGACGGAGGGAAAGATCATGCCTGATTATGAAATTAATTTGCCGCATTTTAATTTTGATGAAAAAACAGACCTGGAAAAATTTAAATTCTGGGTTTTGGATAAAACGCACTCCGGTGATGGGGCTACACCTTTTTTTATGTGGTGTTGGATGATTGACTATGTGGGTTTGGGGACTCAGAAGGGCGCAGAGATATTAAGCGTTCCAACCACCCGGGGAATGGATTGGAGGACAAAAAATGGCGCTTTTTATATGAGAACACTCGCCGTAATGGACGAGGAAGAACAGAAGAAGCGGGAGAAACTCTATCGGGAAAGGATACGACCGTTTATTGAGGATATCGATAAAGTATGGGAGGAAGAATATAAGGAAAAACTGTTTGGTATGTATGAACGTTTCTATGCCGTTGACTTGGCAGTGTTGAGTGATATTGAACTGCTCAAACTCTGGGAAGAGCTTGTGAGGCCGATTCACCAGTTTAGCGCAGAGTGCCATTTTGTCTTCGGTTATCCGTTTTTCTCTGTCCCCAGGATATTCTGGGATGGATGTAAGGAATTTGGAATTGAACCTTATGATCCGCTGAGCATGGCGCTTCTCCAGGGCGTAGGAAATAAGCTGGTGGAATGTGACATGAAGATATGGAATCTCTCACGGCGGGTGAAGGATCTTGGGCTTACAGACATATTTGACAATAGCACCAATTCCGAGGAGATCAAAAGGAAACTGAGCGAGAGTGCGAATGGAAAAATGTGGTTAAAGGAACTGGATGAATTTTTAAGCGAATATGGTTATAGGATGGTAAAGATTTTTGAGGTTAATACTCCGAGCTGGTTTGAGGATCAAACGCCTGTTTTTAACCAGATTAAAATAGATCTTTCTCTCGATGATAGCGAAGACCCAGCCCTCCGGCTTGAGGAGCAGATCGCAAAGAGGCAAGCTGCAGAAAAGGAGTTTTTTGAAAGGATTCCTGAAGATAAAAAGGCCTACATGGAAGTTCTTCTGAGGGCTGCACAAAAATGCTCCCGATGGTGTGACGAACACGACTTTTATCTGGATATGCAAACCTGGACCATCCTGAGATTATGGGCCATGGAAGTGGGCAGGCGTTTTGTCAAGAGCGGGTCTATTGACCAGACGGACGACATTTTTCTATTCGTGCCTGAGGAAATTTTGAAGATGTTTATCTGTGCATCCTACTATGATCTGCGCAATATTGTTAAAGAGCGTCGCGCTGTATATGAAGAAAATCGGAGAAGGATTCAGGAGGAAGAAGGATATCTGCCGCCGGCTTTGGCCTCACCGGACGTTGGGATGGAAGAGATAGGCCGGATAACGTTTATGGATGGCATATTGGCCTCTCTTGGTATTACCGAGCCCCCATTGGAGCATGAAGGTATTGAATACGATATGGCGGGGAACCCCGGGTCGCCGGGTGAAGGAGAGGGCACAGTTAGGATCGTCTTGACGGATAAGGACCTGTTGAAGGTAAAAAAAGGAGATATTGTCGTCACGCCATTGATGCTTGCAACCTGGTCCATGGTATTTCCCCTGATCAATGGATTGGTCGTTGAAGCGGGCGGTATCTTAAACCATGGCTCAATTCTTGGACGCGAATACGGAAAGCCGGTGGTGGTCAACATTTTAGAGGGCACCAAAAAGCTCAAGGAGGGACAAAGGATAAAGATTGACGGGAGCAAGGGGTTGATCTGGTTTTTGGACAAATGAGTACGGGCTGAAAACTTGCCAGCGAATTAAAGCCAGTCAGGAAACGCCGTGAAACGGCGCTTCCTGACCGGATGCCGATGCAGAGTGGCCCAATTAGCGATGGAGATCCCTTCCCTCGAAATCTTCACTTCCCTATAAGCGAGGTCAACGAAATAAAGGGGCCCCTGAACCGTGAACTCCGAACCTGTGCATGCTCATGATAAATGGAGGAGATAATGTCTCTAAAATCGATTTACTGGTTTGATAAATTAGGGAAAGAACTTAATGACAGGGTTGGTAAAAAATGTGCAAACCTTGGTGAGATGACAAAAAGGGGGATGAGGGTTCCGCCGGGTTTTGCCCTGTCACTTGATGTTTATCAGGACTTTATGGACGGGAGCCGGGCTGCCGTTGAGATACGGGAATATCTGCGTGATGCATTCCCTGATGGTCTTCAAACCATTGCTGATTTTCAGGAGTCTAGCAAGTCTATTCGTGCCATCGTAGAGTCAAAAGAGATACCGGATGAAATCCGGGAAGATATTCTTGTGCATTATAGTGGTTTATGCAAAAAAGTCGGCATGGATAATGTCGCAGTCTCTGTGCGCTCTGCCGGAGTTGTAAGCCACCCCGGCCAATATGAAACCATTTTAAACGTCAAGGGGGAAAAGCCTCTTATAAATGAGATAAAAAGGGTCTGGTCGAGTACGTTTGTTGCCCGTGCCATTTCATATCGTGTTCAAGAGGGATTGCCGGTTGAAAACGATCCAATCGGTGTGGCTATATTGAAAATGGTCCATGCACGTTCCGCCGGCATCTGTTTCACGGCTGATCCCAATACGGGAGATGATTCAGTTGTCATAATCGAAGGTAATTGGGGTCTTGGCGAAAGTGTTGTCAGCGGCGCCGCTACCCCTGATATATTTACTGTTCTCAAGAAAAACCTAGAAATTAAGGGAAAGACAATCTGCAAAAAATTGCAGAAGGTCTCATTCTCTGAAAATGGAACCATTGAAGAAGAGATTAAGCACAAGGAACAGGAAATCCCCTGTTTAACCGATGAAGAGGTAATCGAGTTGGCACGATCAGCTATCTCCTTGGAAAAACAACTAGGCGTTCCTCAGGATATGGAGTGGGCAGTAGATGAAGATTTTCAGGGAATAGAGAGCATTTTTTGGCTACAAACCAGGCCGGCTGTTATTAGTGCTAAGGCAAACCCTTTGGATATGGTGATAGATTTATTAATTGATTCCGGTAAAGTTTGATGGAATCGTAGACGCTTACGATGCACGGTTCCTTAGGTATGCTCAAAATACGAGATTTTCTGCATGGTCAGGAACGGACCGTTATCATGGCTTCCGGCAATAAAAAACATGAAACGGACATCGTTTAGAATACGTCATGGCGTAAAAACAAAGAGGGGATTACGAAATTCTATGAAAAAAACTGTCCTGATTATTTCAACATTAGATACCAAGGAGCAGGAGACCCTGTACCTCAAAGAAAAAATAGAGTCTCTGGGTATAGAATCCCTATTGATGGATATTTCCATGCGGGGTGAA
>Ga0209633_10005947_pt1 | contig 10554 bp, 8 predicted proteins | sample Cruoilmetagenom1_FD_187290 | JGI IMG/M metagenome (GOLD analysis project Ga0209633, IMG submission 187290) | Oil polluted marine microbial communities from Coal Oil Point, Santa Barbara, California, USA - Sample 1 (SPAdes) (version 2) | ecosystem: Environmental > Aquatic > Marine > Oil seeps ... | reverse complement strand
AGGCTGGACTTAACCAATTAGGTTTAGAAGTAAAACTTATTGATGTTGATGGTAATGTAATTGAGAAGGAATTAAAAACACCGAAGAAAGCAGAAACTCAAATTACTAACTAACTCTTATTGTATATAATAAAACCGGCTGTTAGTTTTACAGCCGGTTTTATATTGTTAAAATTTAATACTCGCCTAACTCAATGAATCCCTTAGATACCAAAAAGCTATCCTTTTTTCATCAAGATCAAATCCGCTAAAATATGACCACTTTCTTCCAAAAATGGATCTTCAATTTTTAAGGTTTTTTTGGTTACTTCTTTTTTATCAATTATTTCTATTGTTTCAAACTTTGCTCTTTCTTCCTCTCTAAGTTTTCGTTTTTCTTCTCTTTTCTCTCTTTCGGTTTTTCGTTTTTCTTCATTTAACGAAAACTCTTTTTTATCTTTTTGAATTTTATATTCTTCAATATCATCTATCAAATAATTAAACTCAGGCTCTTTAATAATTCTATCTTGATGTTTTGTAATAAGTTTAGAAATTGCTTTTGACATATTTCCATATTTCTTAAAGTTTGTTGATTTAATTCTGTCATACTTCAACGCACTTAGTTGAGCACTTTCTCCTGACTCGCTTGGGTCAGTAAAAGTTGGAAATGAAACGTCTGGAATTACGCCCAAGTTTTGTGTGCTATTTCCATTTATTCTATAAAACTTTGCAATGGTTAATTTTAATTGTCCACTTTGATCTCCAGCTGATGGCACAAATTTATCAAGTCCAATTAGATTTTGTACGGTTCCTTTTCCATATGTTTGTTCACCAACAACTACTCCTCTTCCATAATCTTGAATAGCACCTGAAAAAATTTCTGATGCTGAAGCACTATATTTATTAACCATAACGGCTAAAGGTCCATCATAAATTATTTTTGGATCTTCATCATTTTGAACTTCAATTGCACCAGTAGAATTTTTCACCTGAACAACTGGGCCATCTTCAATGAACAAACCTGTTAACGACACAGCTTCATCTAATGAACCGCCGCCATTGTTTCTTAAGTCAATCAGTAAGCCATCAACATGTTCTTCTTTTAATTCAGCAATCAGTTTTTTTACATCTCGTGTTGTACTTCTGTAATCTGTTTCACCCCTTCTTCGCGCATTAAAATCAATATAAAAACCCGGAATAGTTACTACGCCCAATTTATAATCAACATTGTTTTCGTTTATTGTAATAACTTTTTTTTGTGCTGCTTGTTCTTCAAGTTTTACTTTTTCACGAACAATAGAAATTGTATCCGGTAACGCATCAACACCTTGATCTTTTTTGTATATCGCTAAACGCACTGTTGTTCCTTTGTCTCCTCTTATTAAATGAACAACATCATCTATTCTCCAACCAATCACATCTACAATTTCTTCATTACCTTGTCCTACTCCAATTATTTGATCATCAGCGTGAATATTATCAGCCTTAAATGCTGGCCCACCCGGAACAATACTTACAACTTTTGTATAATCGTTTTCTGTTCTAAGCGTTGCTCCAATTCCTTCTAAAGAAAGCTTCATTCTTATGTCAAACGCTTCAGAGGTGCTTGGAGCAAGATAATTTGAATGTGGGTCTATTGCGTCGGCAAATGAATTTAAGTAAAGCTCAAAAACATCTTCTGACTTATACTGCAAAATTGCTTTGTGGTAGTTTTTATATCTTTTTGCTAATGTCTCTTTTATTTTATCCCACTCTTTTCCCGAAAGCTTTAAACTTAATGCTTCGTTCTTTAATTTCTTTTTCCACAGATTATTTAGCTCTTCGGTTGTTGTTGCCCAACCCTCTTTTTCTCTATCAACTATGTACGTTTCATCTAAAGTATAATCAAACTCTGTTTCTAATCGTTTAAGAATAAACTTAACTCGTTCACCCATGTTTTGTTTAAATGTGTTAAATATTTTATATGCTGGGAGTAGCTTGCCTAAATACAGATTTTCATCCAAACTATATCTATATTTTTCAAATTCTTTAAAATCTTTTTCTAAAAAATATAATTTATTATAGTCTAAGCGTTTTATATAATTGTCAAACACAACTGAAGAAAGAGAATCATTTAAATCAATTTTTTTATAATGATATCTTGAAAGAAGTCGAGTTATCATTTTATTAATTTGAGGATGATATTCTAATGGTTCTATAACCTTGGTTGAATCTATTATATTGTTCTGAGCTAGCAGCTCATCACTTTGAGAGTTTTTGCAATTACTAAAGATTAGTATGGAGAATAATATAATTAAGAAGTTTTTCATTAAGTTTATCCTGACCTTATGTTTTTGTTATGCTTTATTACAACCCAAACAAATTATTGTTTCGATGAAAAGTAATTTATAGAAAAATTAACATTTCGCAAATTTAATAAAACCTTTTTTAAGTTTATGGATTTAGAACTAATTAGAGAGTACTGTTTATCAAAACCATCCGTAACTGAAAGCACTCCTTTTGATGAAACAACTTTGGTATTTAAAGTTATTAATAAAATGTTTTGTTTGTTAAATCCCAATCCACCATTTAGTATAAATTTAAAATATTTGCCGGAAAAAGCTATAGAGCTTAGGGAAGAGTATGAGGAAATTTGTCCTGGTTTTCATATGAATAAAAAACATTGGAACACTGTAGAGCTAGAGGGAAACTTATCTTGGGAATTAATTAAGGAAATGATTGATGATTCATATAAGTTGGTTGTTGATAAAACGTCCAAAAAGGATAGGAAAAATTTGTAGAATAGATTGCTCGCAATCTGTTTATATATTATCGCAGATTGCAAGCAATCTACGTTACAAAAAATGATAATTGTCCGGAGCATAAAGCTCCGAACTATTATCGGCATTCATTAACTAACTAAAGGATTATATTCCTAATTCTAACTTGTTTTTTAAACCACTAACTATTTTGTTTAGGGACACATCTTTAGAAGCTAATTTTTCAATATTATTACAAGCATGTATTACTGTTGAGTGGTCTCTGCCGCCAAACTGAAGTCCAATTGTTTTTAGAGATGATTGTGTTAAGGTTTTTGATAAATACATTGCAACCTGTCTGGCCAATACAACTTCTTTTTTTCTGTTTTTCTCTCTAACCTTATTATCATCAACATCAAATTCTTTACAAACTAACTTGGTTATGTTATCAATAGAAATACTTATTTCTCTTTTTGTTGTTGAAATTTCATCTATTGTTTTTCTTGCCAATTCAAAATCAACAGGTGTAGATGTTAATGATGAGTTTGCCAAAAGTTTAATTAGGCAACCTTCCAACTCTCTAATGTTTGATGTAATATTATAAGCAATTAAGTCTAAAATTTCGTTTGTAAGATCAATTCCAAAATTATCGCTTTTGTTTTTAAGTATTGCAATTCTCGTTTCAAAGTCAGGAGGTTGAACATCAACTGTTAATCCCCAATTAAACCTTGAAAGCAATCTTTCATTCATTCCAACTATTTCTTTAGGTGGTTTATCGCTGGAGAGAATTATTTGTTTTCTTGACTGATGAAGATTATTAAAAATATGAAATAAAAGATCCTGAGTTTTTTCTCTACCTGACAAAAACTGAATATCATCTATAATTAAAACATCTATACTGTTATAACGTTTAGAAAACTTTGCTGTTGTGTTAGATTGAATTGATTCAACAAACTGTGTTGTAAAATTATCAGCAGAAATATAAATTATTTTTTTTTCTGGATATTTTGAAAGAATAGTATTTCCAATTGCCTGAACAAGATGTGTTTTTCCTAATCCAACTCCACCATATATAAAAAGAGGATTAAAGGTTGTTTCTCCAGGGTTTTCAGAAATTGCAATTGCTGCAGCTCGTGCTAATGCATTTCCTTCGCCTTTTACATAATTATTAAATTGATAGTGAGGGTTTAGATTATTTTCAAAAGTATTTTCAACAACTTCTTTGGGTTCACTTATTACTACTTTATTTTCTGTCTGTTCAGAAAACAAATCCAAGATGTCACTTTCTTCTTCTTCGCTAATTATATAAACTAATTTTCCTTCTTTTCCCAATACCTGTTCAACAGTATTGTTTATCAATGTATTGTAATGTTGATCTATCCACTCAACAAAATAATCGTTTGGAACTAGCACTTTTAATTCGCTACCATTTAAACTTATTGGCTTCAGTGGTAAAAACCAACTGCTATAAGAAAGGTTTGGTATACTGCTTTTAATCGTCAATAGGAACTCTTTCCAAACCTTGGAAGAATCGGGGGTTTTGTTTTTCAATATTTTTTTCTTATTTATTTTTAAGTTATCCACAGAAATAATTCTTGTTTTTGAGCTAAAAAGAAACTAATTATTTTACAAATTTTACTAACTAAGCAATAATTACAAAAAAAACGCTAATTTTTGATTTAATCAGCTAAGGTCTTGTTATTTAATGTGTTATACCTTTTTACGTTAAGTGTTGGGTTTAATTAAAGAGCTAATTTATCGTTTTATGAATTAAGATTAAGAGTTTTTGGGTTTCACGAAACAAAGTTATCAACACGTTATCAACATTAAATTTTATTCGCTGCTCACAATGAAAATAGGGTTAATTTTTAATATGAGCAAATTAATTAAGGAACTATTTTCTAATTCGTTTAGTTACAATAAATTAAACTTTTCACTTAAAATATAATGTTCATTTTATTACTTTTGGGGAGTATTTTGAGACCAAAAAAGAGAATTATTTATTCTGTGCAAATTAATTATTAAATAAGTTTGTAATTGATTGTTTTATAATAAAATAAACTTTTTGTCTAATAGATATCATTCAATATATTAGATTTTGTGGAATATTATTCTAAACATTAAAAATATAAAAGGCGGTTAATGTGAAAGTAGTTGTAACTGGTGGTGCAGGATTTATTGGAAGTCATATAGTTGAGCATTGGTATGAAAAAGGTGCAGATGTTCATATTCTTGATAGTTTAAGATCTGGATACGAAAAAAACATAAATAACTTTAGTAATGTTGTTTTTCAGAAAGGAAGCATAACAGACAAAAATTTAACAAATAGTGTTATTGAAGGTGCGGATTATGTTTTCAACTTAGCTGCTTTGGTTTCTGTTCCTGAATCTTTAGAAAAAACAGATGAATGTATTGATATAAACGTAAAAGGATTATTAAATATTTTAGATGCATCCAAAGAACATGGCGTTAAAAAAGTAGTTCATTCAAGTTCAGCAGCAATTTATGGAGATGATCCAAGGCTTCCTAAAGATATTAGTATGCGACCAAAACCTCAAACGCCTTATGGAATTACAAAACTTGATGGTGAATATTATTTACAAATGTATTATGAGCAATATGGGTTGCCAACAACTTCATTAAGATATTTTAATGTCTTTGGTCCACGACAAGATCCTAAAAGTCAGTATGCTGCAGCTATTCCAATTTTTGTTTTTAAGGCATTAAAAAATGAGACAATAACTATTTATGGTGATGGTGAACAAACTAGAGATTTTGTTTATGTTAAGGATGTAGTTAAAGCCAATGTCTTGGCGGCTGAAAGTAATGGAGTAGCTGGCGTTTTTAATGTTGCTAACGAAAACGCAATAACAATTAAAAACTTGGCAGAATTAATAATAAAAACTACAAACTCAAAAAGTGAAATTTTGTTTGAAGATGAACGCCCTGGTGATATTAAACACAGTCTTGCTTCAATAAAGGAAACGAGAGAAACTCTTAAATTTGAACCTTCGTTTGATCTTATAAGTTCTCTTGAAACCACAATTAAATATTTCCAAAACCTTAATCAATAGTTTATGAGTAAAAAAAATATTCTCGTAGTTTTTACTGGCGGAACTTTCTCTATGAAAATAGACGAAAAAACCGGTGGTGCAATTCCTTTTTTTCATGGTGAAGAATTAATTGAAATGATTCCTGAAACAGGTAAAATGGCTAATATATCAATTTACAATTTTGGTAATTTTCCTGGTCCTCACATGACTCCGGAAAAAATGTTGGACTTATCAAAAATTGTAAATGAAAATATTATTAGAGATGATGTTGATGGAATTATAGTAACGCATGGTACTGACACCTTAGAAGAAACCGCTTACTTGCTAGACTTAACCATTAACTCCCCAAAACCAATAGTTGTAATTGGAGCAATGAAAACAAGTTCTGAAGAAGATTGGGATGGACCAAAAAACTTACTTGATGCTATTCGTATTTGCAACAATAAAAATAGTAAAGGCATGGGAGTTTTGGTTTGCTTAAATGGAGAAATAAATGCAGCTAGCGAAGTAACAAAAACTCACACTGAAAATGTTGAAACATTTCATAGCTTAAATTTTGGTTCTCTTGGTTTTGTTGATAAAGAAATGGTTTGGTTTAACAGAACTCCAAAAAAATTAGAGTGTATTCAAACAAAAAATCTTTCTGGTAATGTTGATATAATAAAAGTATATGCCGGAATGAAAGATAGGTTATTTAAAATGTCTGCCGATTCAAATATTGACGGACTTATTGTTGAGGCGCTTGGAGTTGGAAATGTTCCACCTCCGGCGTTTGAAGGAATTAAATATGTTGTAGATAAAAACATTCCTGTTGTTTTAGTTTCAAGATGCCCAATGGGAGAAACGCTTGACACTTATAGTTATGAGGGTGCCGGAAAGTGGATAAAAGAGCTTGGTGTAATTTTTACTGATTACCTAAATGGACAAAAAGCTAGAATAAAACTTATGCTTGCTTTAGGTAAAGGTGTTAATGGAGAAGAGTTAAGAAAATTATTTGAGAATAATGAAAAATAAAAAGGGAAAATTGTGTTAAAAAATATATTGATAATATCTTGGTTGTTTTGCTCACTTCTTGTTTCACAAGACTTTAATTTTGTAGCAATGTCTGATAGTAGAGGAATAAATAATGGAGTAAACGATACTGTGCTTACTGCTTTAGTTGATCACATTTTGGAAAACCAAAAAGAAGCAAAGTTCTTAGTATTTGCTGGTGATTTAGTTGATGGAACAAAAGATAATCCTGATAAAACTTATGGTCAGCTTTTACATTGGAAAGATGTAATGACTCCAATTTACGAAAACCCAAATATGGTTTGGCCAAAAATTTGGCCGGTTATTGGAAATCACGAAGCACAACATCCAGAAGATGAAGATAACTTTAGAAAAGCTTTTCCTAATGTATATAATAATGGACCTGATGACGAAAAAGGTTTATCTTATTCTTTTGATTTTAACAACACTCATTTTACGTTTGTTTCTACCGATAGATGGTTTTACGGTGATCCTAATGATCCAAGCGATGACAGAAGAGATTGGCATTATGTAAAACATATTGACTGGCTTGAAGAAGATCTTCGCTTAGCTAATGAAAGAGGCGTTGATCATATTTTTATTGTAAGTCATGATATGATTTATCCAGTTGGTGGACATTTACATGACGGACTTCCTAACCTTGGAAGAAGATTTAATGGCATCATGGATTCTACTAAAACATGGTTTATGAATAGAAGACAAAAAGTAATTGATATTTTAAAAACATATAACGTTGATACACATATTTGTGGTCACGAACATTTGTATTCTAGACAAATAGTTAATGGTACTTATGAAATTATTGCTGGAAGTGCAGGTGCTCCATTATATAATTTTAATCCTGTTTATAGAGAAGATGCAGATACACATTTTCCATGGGAAGAAATGAGTTACTCTGCCGCCATTCCTTATTATAAAGCTTTAGATTACAGTTATGGTCCAGGTAAAAAATCACAAGCCACTGAAAACTTTGTTGGAAAACGAGCATTTAATTATGTTGTTTTTGATGTGCAAAAAGATACAATTTTTGTAGAAACGTATGGAGCATTTACAAATAAAGATTTTGGCTCCGTAATGGATACAGAAATTAAATTGATTGATAAATTTGAAATGGTGAAGTAAGGTTTGGGGTTTTATAACTCCAAAAATAGTTGTAGTTCTTTTATTCCAATTAACGCTTTGTCAGATAAATTTATTTTACGAACTTCGTGTTTTTTTAAAGTTTCGTTTTCTAACTGAAAGTTTGAGTTGCTTTTATTTACAATTAAGTTTTCTATAGAAATATTTACTTCATTTAATTTTTCTATTATACTTTCTGCTTCTGTTTGAGAAAGTATATCTGTATTAATAACTAAATTTATTTTTGTGTTTTTACTTTTAAATATTTCTTCCGTTTTTATATAGTCTTCTTGTTGCTTATTTAGTTTTAATAATATTTTATCATTTTCAATTTCTGTTGTTCCAAATTTAATTTTTGAAACTATTTCTTTTTTCTCTTTTATTTTTGTCCGAAGAGAAATTAGTTTATTTATCCAAACTAAAGAAATAGATGGAAGCTTAAAAAATCTTAAAGCCAATGCTGTTGGTGGCATATCAAAAATTATAATGTCCTTATCAGAATATTTATTATTAATATCTTGGAAGGCTATTAATATTCCATACTCTTCAATTCCTGGTGAATCTTTTAGAATTTTAAATTCATCAAGAAGATTAAATGCTGATAAATAAGTGTTTGATTTTATCAAGTCATTTTTAACTTCACTTAAGTATTTTTTAATCTTTTCAGAAATATTTATTTCTAGAACCGAAAGGTTTGGGATTATATTTTTAGGTTTTGTACTGAGTGGTGTTTGGAAGATATCAGATAAATTATGTGCTGGATCTAGAGACACTAATAAAACACTTTTATTTTTTGAAAGTTCTATTGCGGTAAGTGACGAAACCGTAGATTTACCAACTCCTCCTTTACCTACGAAGAATTGTATCTTTCTATCATTAACTTCTTTCATAAAATGAAATATACTAAACTGAAGCTAGTTGTCATTGCGAAACTTCTGCCTTTTAGAAGTTGTGGCAATCTGTTAAGTGGGCTTAATAACTAAAAGATGATGCAATTCTTCCAAAAACTTTCGTAACACAATGACTAATTTTTTGTTTGTCATTTCCGAAAGTTTTTATCGGAATTCCATTGTTAATCTTTCCTGGATTATCAGTCAAGCTAAGAAAGACAAACTGGAAAAATAAAAACTTACCTTATTTTTTTCCATTATAAATAATTTTTCTAATCGAGTCAAATTGTAAATAAGGATAATCTACACGAATTTTTTCTATTGCATCTCCAGCACTAACTTCTAATTCTCTAAGATTATCAAATCTTTTTCTAATTTTATAGTCTCTAACAGACTTCGTGTTTATTAAACCACGTGTATTTAATATATCATATATTTCATCAGAAATTAATTCTGCTAATGGGTTATTTATTTTATCTAAGCTCATAATATCTCCTTTCAAGATTTTATAACTATATAGACTTTTCTAAATACAATATGTTCCATTAATTTCAAATTATTTGTCATTTTGCTTACACTCGTACGTTTTAAAATAAAAAAGGAATACCTTTTGAGTACTCCTTTTTCTACTAACTTTTGAAATTTTAGTTGTCTTTTGTGCCGGAATCTCATAACATCTAATAGATTCCGGTATTCCAAAAAAACTGGAAACCGGAATGACACAATATAAAAAATTACTCAGCTGTCACGGACCATTTCGTGACAATTAACCTTTATATATTATTCTATGGGAGAAATTATTGATAACCAAACAAGAACCCAGAAGCTATTTAATTTTCAATTTATCTTTTATTTCTTTTGGTATTACATCTTTGTGTACAAGTATTGCTATTGTCTTTAATCGTACATATTGCTTTGACATATACCAATAACCATCATATATTTTATTTTTAGTTCCCCAAGAGTTTTTTGTATAATAAAACTTTGTACCTTCTTGGTTCACAGCTATTCCTACTATATTCATTAGGTGATCGTCCGTTACATCAAAATTTTCAAATGCTTTTTGTCTATCTTCTTGAGTAATTTGTTTTTCCTTTATCAACTCATTTATTTCTTTTATTTCGTCACTTTCCGGAATTAACGCAATACCTTCTTTTTTATAAAAATTATCCTTTCCTGTATCTCCATCCCAAGCAATTGAATAACCTTTTTTGATTGAGTTATCCATAATTGAAATTAATTCATTTACTGGAATGTTATAATATTCACTATTTGTCCAGTTATCTGGAAGTTGTAAATTAAATTTTTCATAAAATGGTTGATGAGTATAAGAAGTTAATTCAATGTAATTATCAGAATCTATTCCTAACTCTTTTGCAAAGCTTTTGGGTGTATAATTTTTTCCCTTATATTCAAAATTTTGAGGTGGTGTGCCTAAATAAACATTTAAAACAGCTTCAAGAGATTTCTTCCAACTCGTTGTTATTTTTTCTTTACTATTCAGAACTCCATCTAAAAGACCTTGTAATACTGAGGACATTTCTGCTTGGTTATGATAATCTAAACCTATATTCTTTCCGGAATAAACTTCTTCCGGAACTAACCCATATTTATTAATCACATCAAAAACATCATGAGCTTGTCCTCCACTTCCAAAATTACTAGTTCCGTGGTATCTAATATATTTTTCTGCCATTGGAACTAGTTTGTGTCTGACCGTAAACATTTCAGAAAAATATATTAG
>Ga0209633_10005946_pt1 | contig 10555 bp, 10 predicted proteins | sample Cruoilmetagenom1_FD_187290 | JGI IMG/M metagenome (GOLD analysis project Ga0209633, IMG submission 187290) | Oil polluted marine microbial communities from Coal Oil Point, Santa Barbara, California, USA - Sample 1 (SPAdes) (version 2) | ecosystem: Environmental > Aquatic > Marine > Oil seeps ... | reverse complement strand
AAAAGCCATAACCCCTTGATTTTATTACTGGTGCCGAAGGGGAGACTCGAACTCCCACGAGGATACCCCCACTAGACCCTGAACCTAGCGCGTCTACCAATTCCGCCACTTCGGCAAGTGCGCTAAAATATGAACGCTGAGCCGGTTTTTGTCAAGGCTTTCTTGTCTCAGTGAAGAAAAAAATGAACCTCTGTTGTGTTTATGAAGATTTATAGAAAAATTGAAGAGATTAAACAGCCATTTTTCAAGGCATGTGTGACGATTGGAAATTTTGATGGGGTTCACTTCGGTCACCAGCAGCTCTTTTCCAGGGTTGTGGAAAATGCGCGGAAGAGAGGGGGGACAAGTGTTGCAATAACCTTTGATCCTCACCCGTTACGGGTACTTCTGCCCGGTGGGATTAAACTCATTTCAACATGTGATCAAAAGATCGAACTCATTGAAATGGCCGGAATTGATGTCCTGCTGATTATTCCTTTTACCCGGGAGTTTGCCAAGACAACAGCGGAATCCTTTGTTGCTGATCTGCTGGTAAAAAGGATTGGTCTGCAGGAGTTGGTTGTTGGCTATGATTATGCCTTTGGCAAGGGAAGAAGCGGGAATATTGATTTTCTCAAAAAGCAGGGGGAGTTTTATGGTTTTCCTGTGACGGTGATCGAGCCATATTATGAGCAGAATGAGCTGGTAAGTTCATCAAAGATACGCCAGCTTGTGGTTGAGGGGAAGATGGCGGAGGCCAGGTCTCTTTTGGGACGACATTATCAGATCCGCGGGATTGTCCAGACAGGTAAACAGCGGGGCGGGAAGGAGGTCGGATTTCCAACCGCTAACCTCAAGTTTGATGAGGAAGATCTGGTGCCAAGACATGGTGTTTATGTGACACAGGTCATCTGCGATGGTAAATGCTATGGAGGAGTCCTGAATATAGGGTACAACCCGACGTTCGGAGAAGAGCAGCTGGTGGCGGAGACTCATATTTTTGATTTTAACAAGGATATTTATGGAAGGCCTATAAAAATTAATCTCCTGCAATTCTTGAGAAGTGAGAGGAAATTCTCCGGCGTGCAGGAGCTGGCCGAGCAGATTGGTAGAGATGTGTTGAAGGCAAAGCAGGTTTTGGCTAATCATAAGAAGGATCTGGCGGTGTCATGTACGGGACGGTTTAATCGTTAAATCATTTTTGTTTCCGTTTTTCTTCTTGCAAGAAAAGTGATGGTGTCTATATTGTAGGCGCTCAAAATGTGTTCATTTTGTCCAGTTAAGCAAGGGCTTAATTCAGGAAAATATCATTGTCCCCCTGTTTATCGGGAGTAGGTGATTAACTAATAGAGGGAAGCTATGTCTGAACAGTTACAGGAAGATTTACCGAGAGTAATCGAAGAACTTGAAAAAAAATGTAAAGAGCACCCCAATTCTGTCATGGCCTTTCATCATCTTGGCCTGGTGTATATGAAGGCTGGGCGAATTGAAGATGCTATTAAGGCCTTGGAAAAAGCAATCGAAATTGATGAACTTGGTATAGAGAGCATGGTCAATCTCGGGGCCATATATTTTGGTCAGGGAAATCTTGATAAAGCTCAGGAGCTAAATGAAAAGGCTGTTGCAACCCAACCTGAAAGTGCCCAGGCACATGCCAATTTAGGTTTAATCTGGCAGCAGCGCAATGATCTTGACAAGGCGATCGCTTCCTATGAAAGGGCAATCCAGCATGATCCCAAACTGGCGAATGCCTGGATGAATCTGACCTCCGTTTTAACCATGAAGGGTGAGGATGATCGCGCTGTGACAGCAGCGAGAAAGGCTCTTGAAATTGATCCGGATTCTCCACTTGGCCATAATAACTTGGCAGTGGCGCTATATCTGAGTGAAAAATTCACGGAGGCAAAGAAACATCTGGATAAGGCCGTGGAACTGGGGTATTCCGTAGATCCCAATTTTGCTGCCAGTCTGCAGGAGAAACTGGCTTAGGAGGCTGTCCGAGAATGCATTTCTCCCCAACTCTTCGTTGTTTTCATAAAAATAATGCTCGCAATATCAATTATATGGCTGTGCTTATTTTTCCGAAAAACCTCGATTTTAGAAAAAATGCGTATTCTCGGCCAGCCTCCTAGAGCTTGTCCGAGGAAAAGATGGATATTGCATTATGAGTGGTTCTGATGGCTAAAGAAATTATTACAACAACCCCCTGGTGTCCGTTTTGTGGTCAGAAGGTCGGCAGGGCGATTGATACTCCCGAAAGAAAGATGCATGAGTTTCCCGTTGGCAGCTGTCAGTGTGGAGCGGTGTATGTCAGTGAAGCTACCGGCCATAATGTTGGTGCTGCGATGGTTGAAGCACTGGTGTTTGCATGCGATGGAAATGCTGATTTTGCCTGGGAGTTAATGCCGGAGGATGATTACCTGACCGGCCGAATAGAAAACTATGATGAGGTGTCTCATCAAGTTATAGCCAAAAAAAACCTCGATGGACGCGGTGTTCGCGGGATTCTCTATTTTGTTCGGCTCCATACAGATATTTCTGAAGTTGCAAAAAAGATAAAGCAGAAAACGGAAGAGGGTTCCGCAAAAACGATATCATTAAAAATGGAGCAGGGTCACATCCCCATTGAATCGGCGCCGGATGAAAATCGGGTCAGGAAGAAGGCCACCAAAAAAAGTGTAAAAGATCTGGTGAATAAAGGGGATATCGACGGTCTTGTAAGTCTCTGCTTTGATGACAAAAAAACCCTTCGATTAATGCAGCGGCTGTTATATGACCCGGTGGATGAAAAACGCTGGTATGTTGCCTGGGTTATGGGCAGGGTTTCTGCCAGAGTTTCAACTCGTCAGCCGGGACAAGTCTCGGAACTTTTGCATCGTCTGTTTGAGGCTTGTTCTGATTCTGCGGCAACTCCATGGGGGATGGTCGAAACCTTAGGGTATACAATAGCCATGAGACCTGATATCTTTGGTGCCTTTGCCACACATCTTCTGAACTATGTTGGCGATCCCTCCACCCGGCCCCAGGTGTTATGGGCACTGGCGGAGGTTGCAGAAAATCGTCCTGATCTGATCAGAAATATGCCATTTTATACACTGTTTGAATTTTTGCAGGATCCTGACCCCCGGGTGCGGGGAAACACTGCGCGGTTGCTGGGCTGCATTCAGGCAAAGGAAGCGGCTATCCAGCTAATGGGGTTAAGCGGCGATATCGAGGAGTTTCCTGTCTGTACTGACGGGAAACTGATTACCTCAACAGTTGCAGCAGAGACTGCAAAGGCAATACAAGCTATCCAGAGAGGAAAATAACTATGAGCGGTAAACTTAAGGATATCAATTCGATCAGTCCTGCAGCAGATAATTCACAAGATAACAAACCGTCCGATCCTGTACAGGCCGAATTTGAGGAAGGGAAACGGTTTCTTGAAAATAATGAACCCGGACAGGCTGCAGTTGCGCTGCACAATGCTCTTCTTGGCTTTGAAGAAAAAAGTGACGAGGCTGGAATTGCTAATGCCTGCAATCAATTAGGTCTTGTATGTCTGGCAAAAAAAGAGAATGAAAAGGCTCTTGACTATTTTAACAGGGCATATGATATCTGTGATAAATCCAATGACCGGATGAGTCTATTGGCCCTCTCAAAGCAATTTATTATCGCTTATACGGGATTGCAGCAGTATGATAATGCCATTAAAACATGTCTCGATATGCTGGACTGGTACCAGGATAACAGAGATCCCCAGGGTGCTGTTACGACACTGGAGTCATTAGCGGATATATATGTGGGAGCAGGGACGTATGGTGAGGCTGCAGATGCCTATAGAACTGCTGCCTCAATTCATAAAAATTTCCAGCATGATAATATTGCCAAAAATTTGATTGAGAAAGCAGAAAAGCTGGAAAAGAATTCCTGATTAATGTGGGGTTAGATTGAATGTTTACAGGGATTATTGAGGGCGTTGGCAGGCTTATTGCCAAAAGAACAGTCGGTGGCGGGCTGGCCTTCGATATTGAGGCGGGATTTGATTTAACCGATCCTGAAGAGGGAGAATCCATAGCTGTAAGCGGGGTTTGTCTTACCGCTTATAATATTAAAGGACGACGGTTCAGTGTTGATGTATCTCCTGAGACTCTGTCCCGCAGTCGCCTTGGTTCTCTCAGCCAGGGAAATTCAGTCAATCTGGAACGGGCTTTAAGGCTGTCGGATCGTCTTGGCGGTCATCTGGTCTCCGGTCATGTCGATACCATGGCTGTTGTGAAAAGCCGAAAAGAGCTTGGAGGCTATACAGTTTTTACTTTCTCTTTTCCCGACTCTTTTGGACGTTATGTGATAGAGAAGGGCTCGATAACAATTGATGGGGTGAGCTTAACGGTGAACAGCTGTGGATCCGGTTTTTTTTCAGTATCCATAATTCCGCATACCCTTAAAGTGACTTCACTTGGTGAATTAAAAGTGGGAGTTAACGTGAATATTGAGGTAGATATCATCGGCAAGTACATTGAAAAATTGCTTTTATCGCCACAGCAGAATGGTGAACTCAACAGCACTGAAGGTATCAGTTCCGGTTTTCTCACAAAACATGGATTTATATAAAAGATTTACAGCAACGAAACAGGTAAGCGATCCTGCGAGAATCCAGGTAAGAGAGCTTGCGAGACTCCAGTCATTTCAGTAAGTTCTGGATTCCCGCCTGCGCGGGAATGACGGAGCAGGGAGCTTTTTACGGGTTCATCAATCTTAAAAAGTGCAAAGTGTGATTATCATGGCAGTCAGTCCTATCAAAGAGGTTATCGAAGACATTAAAGCAGGTAAAATGATCATTCTCGTTGATGATGAAGATCGTGAGAATGAAGGGGATCTCTATATGGCCACAGAGGCTGTCGATGCAGCCGCCATAAATTTTATGGCCACTCATGGCAGGGGTCTCATCTGCCTGACTCTCAGCAGTGAACTGGTTGAAAAACTGGATTTACCGATGATGGTGAGCAACAACAGGTCTCCTTATGGCACCGGGTTCACAGTGAGCATTGAGGCGAGAACCGGGGTTTCAACCGGGATCTCAGCAGCGGACAGGGCCCGTACTGTTCAGGCTGCTGTTGCGCCGGATGCAACGCCCCGCGATATAATCAGCCCCGGCCATATTTTCCCGCTTAAAGCCCGCGATGGTGGAGTGCTTGTCAGAACCGGGCAGACCGAAGGATCTGTAGATCTTTCCAGGCTTGCAGGATTGACCCCTGCGGGTGTAATATGCGAGATCATGAAGGATGACGGTACAATGGCCCGCATGCCTGATCTGGAAAAATTTGCAAAAATACATGGCCTGAAAATTGCCACAATTGCCGATCTGGTTGCCTACAGGCTTCGTGAAGACGTGCTGATTAAGAGAGAGGCTGAGGCGAGAATCCCCACTGAACATGCCGGGGAGTTTAAAGCAGCGATATATTCAAATTCAGTGGATAATCATGAGCATATCGCACTGGTGAAAGGTGATATATCCAAAGTTGACCGGGTGCTGGTTCGTGTACATTCTGAATGTCTTACCGGTGATGTTTTTGGCTCATCAAGATGTGACTGTGGTCTGCAGCTCAATGCGGCAATGAAGATGATTGAACAGGAGGGGGCAGGCGTTGTTCTCTATATGCGTCAGGAAGGAAGAGGTATCGGCCTGGTGAATAAGCTGAAGGCTTACTGTCTTCAGGACGATGACGGATTGGATACTGTTGAGGCCAACCAGAAACTTGGCTTTAAGAGTGACCTCAGAGATTACGGAATCGGGGCTCAGATTCTCCGTGATCTTGGAGTTAAAAAAATGGCAATTTTGACAAATAACCCCAAAAAGATCGTCGGACTTGAAGGATACGGTATTGAAGTTGTAGCGCGCTTTCCTCTGGAGATGGAGGCAGGAGATGAGAATAAAGGCTACCTGCTGTGCAAGAGGGATCGGATGGGGCATTTGATGGCAGTTGATGATTGATGGTGTTTTTGCTTAACCATCCTGGAATTATTACCTTACTCCCTAACTTCTGTCATAAAAAACAACCGATAAGCACCCTTATGAAACCAGGGTATAAACTCCGACTTCCAGAAACTTAAACCACAGAGTTCACAGAGAACACAGAGGAGAGAAAAATAAATGCTTTTTCTCTGTGCTCTCTGTGAACTCTGTGGTGAGATAATGTACCTTTTGGGTCGTGGGTGTCGCCCACTTTAGAGCTTTACTAGTTTGTCATGATTAGAAGTGCAAGATTAGATTCTATAAATTGAATTCAGGTGAAAAATGGCTAATATAATTGAAGGAAACCTCAGGGCGGATGGTAAGAAGTTTGCAGTAATAGTGGCCCGGTTTAACTCCTTTCTCAGTGAGAAGCTGCTCGAAGGTGCACTGGACAGTCTGGTTCGTTCGGGAGCTCTCGATGCAGATATTGATGTTGTGCGAGTTCCAGGTGCCTTTGAGATTCCGTTGATTGCAAAGAAACTTGCAGGCTCTCAGAAATACGATGCTGTGATCGTTCTGGGTGTTGTCATCAGAGGAGCTACTCCCCATTTTGACGTAGTTGTGGCCGAGGTTTCAAAAGGCACCGCTCAGGTCGGTCTTGAGACAGGTGTCCCTGTTCTCTTTGGGGTATTGACTACAGAAACTATTGAGCAAGCCATTGAAAGAAGTGGAACCAAGGCGGGCAATAAGGGAGCCGAAGTTGCAGTTGCGGCGATTGAAATGGCCAGTTTGATTGAAAACCTGGATTGATTAATCTACCCCATGGGAACACGCCGAAAATCAAGAGAGGCTGCACTGCAGTTTCTGTATCAGAATGATTTTGTCAGAGTCGCTGATATCGGAAACGAGATGGAACTATATGAAAATTTTAATATTTTCTGTTCACTTTACCAGATTAATAAAAAAGCAAGGCAATATGCCTTTGATCTGGTGAAGGGCATTCTTGCAAAGATGGCTGATATTGATGAGGTTATCAGTGCAGCCGCAAGCCATTGGCGGCTCGTACGTATAGCTCCGACGGACAGAAACCTGCTACGTATTGCTGTCTTTGAAATGACTGATATGGATGATATTCCGCCCCAGGTTGCAATTAATGAAGCGGTGGAAATTGCCAAGCGATTTGGTGGCGAGGAGTCGCCTCGGTTTATCAATGGAATACTTGATGCAGTAAAAAATAATCTCGGGAAATAACTCTTAAGCCATTCCCCCCCTCTGAACGCCTTGCATTTATGTTCAATTCCTAGTACATCTTGTTCCGGAAAAATATACTCCGAATCAGGATGGAACCGTAAAACTCTTCATCTACTTCGTTGCACTCTATTTTCTATCACTACGACGTACTCCAGTGTGTCGAAATAATAGAAAATAATTACGCCTCGGGTATGAAGTTTTTTACGAATCCGTCAATCAAGATTGTCTCGTAATAACTCAATTTTTGAGATGGCTCAAAAAAACGAATCCAAAAAGCCGGGCCTGAAGCAGGAAGCTTTATCTGTCTTCGGCATTTTTATTTCTCTTTTTCTCATTCTCAGCCTTCTCACCAGCAGTCTCAAACTTGAAAAAAACTGGTGCGGTGAAATTGGTCTGTTGATTGCCGACCTGCTCCTTGGCTTTACCGGCTGGGGTGCGTATTTGCTGCCGGCACTGATACTGATTCTCTCCCTTCTTTTCATAACTCCCCGATTGTCTTTTGAGCGATTGCCTCAGATAATAGCCGGTCTTACAGGTGCGATTATCTCCTTCTGCGGGCTTCTATCCTGTCTGGCAATTAAAGATCCTAAATTAATCGAGACCGGGGGGTTTATCGGCAGAACAGGATTTACACTACTCCACTCCGTGGTGGGAGATGGAGGCACCGTTATGGTGTTTCTCCTTCTTTTTCTCGTTTCTCTGATGCTCACCATACAGTTTTCTCTCTATAAACTGATAGCCTTCATCTGGCAGAGGATTCAAAAGGTATCAGAATTTTTCAACAGAGATTCCCGGGAGGATCAGGAGAGTGTAGAACCGAAAATAGAAAGAAAGAATATAGTCAAAAAAAGGAAGGAAAGACAGCCTCTGGCGGAACCTGCTGATACTTCAAATATTGTCCCCGAATTGAAAGAATTTGTTTCTGCAGTAAAACAGAGCGATGAGGATGAAGTATTTGCAGCAAAACCGGTTGCACGAGGAGACTGGAAATTACCTCCCCTCTCACTTCTTGGCAAAAATCAGCAGGTACACGACAAGGTAGACAAGGAGGTGTACTATAAGCTTTCCAAACAACTTGAACAGAAGTTGAAGAATTTTGGTGTTTCGGGAAAGGTGATTGGGATCTCTCCCGGCCCAGTTGTAACAACCTATGAATATGCACCTGCGCCGGGTGTTAAGATAAATAAAATTGTCGGTCTCGCCGATGACCTGGCCCTGGGGTTGAGGGTCAAATCAGTGAGAGTGGTTGGCTCAGTTCCCGGCAAAGCCGCTCTTGGAGTAGAAATACCAAATGAAAATAGAAAGATAGTTTATATTCGCGATCTGATCGGTTCAGAAGATTATAGGAAGAATCGTGACAAGCTGTCAATTGCTCTGGGCCTGGATGTCGTAGGTAATCTGTCAACCTCCAATCTGGCTAAGATGCCTCACCTCCTGATCGCCGGTGCAACCGGGGCTGGTAAAAGTGTCGGCATAAATACTATAATTGCCTCAATTCTATATAATGCCACTCCTGAAGAGGTTCGCTTTTTAATGGTGGATCCAAAACGTATAGAACTCTCAGGCTATGATGGGATTCCCCATTTGCTGCACCCTGTGGTTGTTGATCCCAAACTCGCATCAAGGGCCTTGAACTGGGCCGTGAGAGAGATGGAGCGCAGATACAAACTGATGGAAGAGAGCAGGGTGAAAAGCTTTGATTCATTTAATGAAAGTGCGGAAGAAAAGCTGCCCTATATAGTTGTCGTGGTGGATGAGCTTGCCGATTTGATGATGGTAGCCTCGAAAGATGTGGAAGCTGCTATTGCCAGACTGGCTCAAATGGCAAGAGCCGCAGGGATGCATCTTATTCTCGCCACCCAGCGACCATCTGTGGACGTTTTGACTGGTCTTATAAAGGCAAATTTTCCAACACGGATATCTTTTAAAGTATCCTCCAAAATTGATTCCAGAACTATCCTTGATACTGCCGGAGCCGAACACTTGCTCGGAGCAGGAGATATGCTCCTGCTTGCACCGGGTACATCGACTTTAAAACGTATCCACGGTGCTTTTATTTCTGAGAAGGAAACGGAAGATATTGTAGAGTTCTGGAAGAAACAGGGGGGCTCAACTTATGATGAATCTGTCATAGAAGAAATTGAGCGGGAAAAAAACGGGGATAGTGACTACGGGGATGAGGAGTATGATGAACGGTACGACGAGGCGGTTGCAATTGTAACCGAGGCGGGACAGGCATCGATTTCCATGGTCCAACGGAGGCTCAGAGTAGGTTATAACAGGGCTGCAAGAATGATTGAACGAATGGAAAAAGAAGGAGTTGTCGGCCCCGCAGATGGAGCTAAGCCCCGTCAGGTTATTGTGCGGGAGAATTACGTATAAACTCTAGTTGTTTCTGAATAAATTTTCTTGACAATTATCCCCCAACCATATATAAAAAAGTCTTACTAAAATGAGTAGCCATTCATTATTCTATGTGTCTGGTTGTTTATGTGTCAATGGATGTTTTCTTTGTCCATGACCTGAGATTTTGGGTAGCTTTTATTGTGCTGTGTATAGTTTTAGTTGGCCCTGTCGGTTCAGGGTCACAACAGTTAATACAAACTGAGGAGGTAGTTTAATGCCAAGTTATGTAGATCCTTCCAAGTGTGATGGTTGCAAAGGTGGGGACAAAACCGCGTGCATGTACATCTGTCCGAACGATCTGATGGTTTTGAACGTCGAGACAATGCTGGCGTACAATCAGGAACCGGATGCATGCTGGGAGTGTTATTCCTGTGTTAAGATTTGCCCGCAGGGTGGTATTTTTGTTCGTGGTTATGATGACTTTGTGCCCATGGGCGGTCAGGTTCACCCGATGAGATCTTCTGATTCCATCATGTGGACTGTTAAGTTTCGTAACGGTAATATGAAGCGTTTCAAGTTTCCAATCCGCACCACCGCTGAAGGTGCTGCCAACGCTTATGGAGCCGATAAAGGCGCTAACCTGGATGACGAATGTCTGCTCCTTGAAGCCGATCTTCCTACCCCAAAATAAGCTGAGTTAGAAGGTTTTAACTGAAAAATCTTATTATTTTAAGGAGATTTAAATATGGCATTACCTAATAAACCAAAAGGTGAGCTTCTCGCCGATGTGAATCCGGAAGTCGTCGAGCAGGATGTAGACGTACTGATCGTCGGTGGCGGTATGGCTGCTTGTGGAACTGCTTTTGAAATCAAAAAGTGGGCCCCTGAAGATTTGAAAATTTTACTCGTTGATAAGGCATCTGTTGAACGTTCCGGAGCTGTTGCTCAGGGTCTCTCTGCTATCAATACCTACATCGGCGAAAACCCAATTGAAGATTACGTAAAAATGGTACGTAACGATCTTATGGGTGTTGTTCGTGAAGC
>Ga0209633_10005945_pt1 | contig 10557 bp, 10 predicted proteins | sample Cruoilmetagenom1_FD_187290 | JGI IMG/M metagenome (GOLD analysis project Ga0209633, IMG submission 187290) | Oil polluted marine microbial communities from Coal Oil Point, Santa Barbara, California, USA - Sample 1 (SPAdes) (version 2) | ecosystem: Environmental > Aquatic > Marine > Oil seeps ... | reverse complement strand
GCAGCCTTTTCAATCTGTCTTATTCTTTCACGTGTTAGATTAAATCTTTTGCCAATCTCATCTAAGGTATAAGTACTATGCTGATCTATTCCAAACCTTAACCTTAGTATCTCTTCCTCTCTAGGATTAAGCAGTGTTAAGGCCTCTCTTAACTTATCGGTCAGATCTGCCTTTGCCACCATAGAGTCTGGAATTACTGTCTCATTGTCTGCAATTGAGTCGAGAAGAGTTGTTTTTTCTCCGTCTAGGATTGGCGTGTCCAAGCTAATAGCGTCCTTAGTGGATCTCAATATTCTTTTTACCACTTCAACGGATATTCCTGATTTGCGAGATATTTCTTTCGGTGTAGGCTTTCGGCCCAAATTCTTAGCTAAAACTGCGTTAACCTTATAAACTCTATTTGCCTGCTCTAGCAAATAAACAGGCACCTTGATAGTCCTGGTTTGACCTTGAAGGGCTCTTAATATTGCCTGGTGAATCCACCATGATGCATAGGTTGAGAATTTAAAACCTTTTCTATGATCAAATCTTTCCACAGCGCGCATAAGACCCATGTTGCCTTCCTGAATAAGATCAGAAAGGGGTAATCCTCTACCCATATACTTTCTGGAAATAGTAATAACCAATCTGAGATTCGCTTTTACAAATCTCTGCTTCATTTTCTTAGCGTTTTCGGAATAAACGCGAATAAAAGCATTAAGGCTCTTTATTCGCTTCTCGATAGTTTCCACACTTGTAGCGGCTCGGCCATTGTGATGGCCGTTATATTTAATTTTGGGATTCTTCCCGTTTAGTTTGTTAACAACAACACCTAATTCTCTTGACATTGATTCGCACTTTTTAATTTTAGCTGAAATCTCCACTTCCTCTTGCGCTGTAAAGAGAGGTTCAATCGACATATCTTTAAAATAAACGTACAGCAACCTAAGCTGTTCATCTGGGGTGTCGTCTGCCTTAGATTTAGTCTTTGTTCTCCTAGACTGGAAGTGACTCTCAGATTCATCATTCTGAACATAACTTTCTTTAAATTTCAAAGAACTTACATCTTCTGTTCCTTCTGTAAATTCTCCAAATTCACTTACTGTAATTGAATCGTCGAATTCTTTATATTTAGTTTCCATGTCCGCATCCTTTAATTATCTAAAATTATTAAGACTATCTAAATTAGTGCTAAAATAGACTAGAAGGAACATAATGACGTAGAGCTATATACATATACTGCTTTTGTATACTCTAAGTTGATTTTAGGAACCTTTGGGGGAGGGAAATTGCACAGCCTCCTAAATATATAACAATTAACGCTATTTATATAATTCTCCAGAACCTATTTATGCACCATCATGCTAAATATCGACTAATCTCTAAGCAAAAAACCTGCCATATGCAGGCAAAAAATGTTCCAACTCCCGGTTACCGCCAATTCTATCAAATTCTTTATATTAATTCAACCTATTTTGATGCGGCATAATTTGCTGCAACTTGTTCCCAGTTTACAACATTCCAAAATGCTGAAATATAATCGGGTCTTCTATTCTGATAATTGAGATAATATGCATGTTCCCAGACATCTAGACCTAATATAGGAGTTAAGCCATCAGATAAAGGATTGTCTTGATTTGGTGTAGAAGTTACGACTAGATTACCGCTACCATCAACACATAACCATGCCCAGCCACTACCAAAACGTGTGGCTCCAGCTTTTGCAAACTGTACTTTGAAACTATCCAAGCTGCCAAATGTGCTGTTAATAGCATCTAATAACTCACCAGTAGGCTCTCCGCCACCGCTTGGGCTCATACAAAGCCAGAACATGCTATGATTCGCATGCCCGCCACCGTTATTTCTAACCGCAGTCCTTATATCTTCCGGAACAGCATTCAAATCTGTTACTAATTCTTCGATGCTTTTACTTTCAAGCTCGGGATGATTTCCTAAAGCATTGTTTAAGTTGTTCACATAAGTTTGATGATGCTTACTATGGTGGATCTCCATAGTCTTTGCATCAATATGAGGCTCTAAAGCATTATATTCATATGGTAGTTGAGGTAATTCTTGGGCCATGATAAATCCTCCCGATATTATTTTGATATGTTTATTGGAAATACGACATTTTCAGATATGGCATAAAACAACTTTTAGGGAAAAAGAACCTTAAGAACTCTACTTTCCCCAACCACTGTATTTTACCTATGAAAATGGCCTCTGTCAAAGCGTATAGAGCCGCCTCAAAACTAGAATAGAGGCTTAAACAAGATACGGCCCCTATTATGCATGCTTATAAACAAGCAAGCATTATACTATTTTTTGTTACCTATTTATTAAAATTAGAAGACAGCCCTTCTTTAGATACTAACATTAAAACAGCATGGTTAGAGGAACTATCGTTTTGAAGAATCACATTTGTGTTGTTTATAGTCCAGTAGAAATGTTCGGTCTGCTCATTTTTATTGTCGTCTCCAAATCTTGATAGAACAACTTCTTGAAGCGCTTTACTACTATCAGGTCCAGATGTCTTGAAAACTACAAATAACAATTTGCTATTTAAAAATTCATACTCTATTTTTGACAGCTTGACCCTATTATCTAATACCAAGCTATCTTTGTTCCTGTTATATATTTTCACATTTCCGCCCGATGTCTGTTTATGGGTTTTATAGACCATATCTTCGCAATCAGAAATATGTCTGCCCCATTTCAGATCTCTAAAGCCGCCATTTACAACATCAATTTCTTTTAAGGAATTAGGGTCAGAAGCGATAACTCCATTCACATTGAATATGAAAATGCAGAAGGTTAGTAAACCGAATAATACAACAAAGTATATAGAAAATTTATTTAACGTAATCCATTTTGCTATCAAGCTTGTACTATTTGGCACAATATCCTCCCAAAATCCAGCTTCAGATATGGCAATAAATTAATCTCGAGAGTTGTTCTTATAAATGCTTTAGAATACCGCTATTAATTTTAATATTAATAAATTCCGTTTAAAATTCAAGTGCTCAGAACAACTTTTGCCTATTACAACAAACTGTTATTATTGTTTTTTAATTATTTATGTACCATACCATCGATTATAAATTCACGTGGCAAAACTATTAATAATACGTACTATACGAGACAACCTATTTTTATTGACAAAAAACAATTATCCGGTAATTTTTAACGTCTAGCAACTTGCATATTGTGGAGTCATGAAGTCCACAATATAAAATTGCTAATTTTAATTGAGCTAAGCTTCATTAGAAAGGGCTTAATTAAAAAGGAAATCACCAAATGCAGGTAACGAAAACATTAGACTACGCAGTTAGATCATTAACTTATATGGGGCACGAGCCTGTTGGGAAACATGGTATGAAAGAAATTTCCCAAGAGCAGCATATACCACTGAATTACCTTGCTAAAATAATGCGCCGACTAGTTAAAAAGGGGCTGGTCAGGTCATCTTTGGGACCTGACGGCGGCTATACTCTAAGAAAATTGCCTAATGAAATAAATTTGCGAGATATTTACGAAGCTATAGAAGGTGAGATTAGAATGGTAGAATGCATGGACAAGGACTCTATCTGTGTTTTACACAATACATGCCCTCAGCTCCCGGTTTGGGATCGAATACAACTCTCCATGATTAAAATCTTGGAGGATACGACTCTTGAGGATATGCTAAAAGAAAGAAAAAATGTCACTTTGAACCAGGTGAATTAAGGAGGCCCATCAATGGGTGTTGATTTAGAAAAATTAGCGGAACAGGAATACAAGTATGGTTTTGTAACCGATGTGGATCAAGAGATTGCTCCAGTTGGTCTCAATGAAGACGTAATCAAAATGATATCTGCTAAAAAAGAAGAGCCACAGTGGCTACTAGAGTGGCGGTTAAAAGCCTATGAGCACTGGCTTACTATGAAAGAGCCGACATGGCCTAATGTTCACTATCCTCCTGTAGATTATCAGGCTATTAGTTATTATGCAGCACCCAAGAATATGCCAAAACTTGAGAGCCTTGATGATCTGGATCCTGAAATTAAAGAAGCTTACGATAAGCTCGGAATACCTCTTGATGAGCAGAAAATGCTTGCAGGCGTCGCAGTAGATGCAGTATTTGACAGTGTATCAGTCATAACGACTTTTAAAGAGACTCTTGCGGAGGCTGGAGTTATTTTTTGTTCAATATCGGATGCAGTACGGGAACATCCAGAGCTCGTAAAGAAATACTTAGGGTTTGTTGTGCCATCAAACGATAATTTTTATGCAGCTTTAAACACTGCAGTATTTACCGATGGATCATTCGTTTATATTCCAAAGGGTGTGCGCTGTCCTATGGAGCTTTCTACCTATTTCCGTATTAACGCTGAGAACACAGGTCAGTTTGAAAGAACCCTTATTATTGCAGAAGAGGGAAGCTATGTTAGCTATCTTGAGGGCTGTACAGCACCTAAGCGTGATGAGAACCAGTTACACGCTGCAGTTGTGGAACTAATTGCACACAAAGACGCAACTATCAAATATTCGACTATTCAGAACTGGTACCCCGGAGATAGCGAGGGCAAAGGTGGAATATACAACTTTGTAACAAAACGTGGCAGATGCCTAGGTGACAACTCTCATATCTCATGGACACAGGTTGAAACCGGATCAGCAATCACCTGGAAATATCCTAGCTGCATTCTTGAAGGCGACAACTCCGTTGGTGAGTTCTATTCAGTCGCCCTTACCAACAGAAGACAGCAGGCAGATACCGGCACTAAAATGATTCACAAAGGGAAAAACACTTCCAGCACAATTATTTCTAAAGGAATTTCGGCTGGATTTGGACAAAACACATATAGAGGACTAGTTGAGATTGGCAAAGACGCTAGTGGCGCTAGAAACTATACTCAGTGCGACTCTATGCTAATTGGGGACAAATGCGGAGCGCATACATTCCCATATATTGAGGTAAAAAATTCAACTGCTCAAATGGAACATGAAGCTTCCACTTCTAAAATCGGCGAAGATCAGATTTTCTATTGCCAACAGAGGGGTCTGTCGGCTGAGGACGCAGTATCATTGATCGTAAACGGTTTTTGCAAGGACGTATTCAAAGAGCTTCCGTTTGAGTTTGCGGTAGAGGCTGAAAAATTATTAAGCATCAGTCTTGAGGGTAGCGTCGGATAACACCCCTGCTCTTAATCAAGCACAGATAAAGATTTATAAGGAGAAATAATATGTTGGAAATCAAGAATCTACATGCAAGTGTAGAGGGACAGGAAATCCTGAAGGGACTTAACCTTATTATTAACGCGGGTGAAGTCCATTCTATAATGGGACCTAACGGTTCAGGGAAAAGCACTTTAGCACAAGTCCTCGCTGGACGGGATTCGTATGAAGTGACTGAGGGTGAAATCATATTTGAAGGCAAAAACCTCCTAGAGTTAGCACCTGAAGAACGTGCATGTGAAGGGATATTCATGGCCTTTCAATACCCGGTCGAAATTCCAGGGGTTGCTAATACGCACTTATTAAGAGAGGCACTGAACTCAGTGCGTAAATACCGTGGGGAAGAACCGCTTAAACACATTGAATTTGTAAAGTTTGCTAACGAAAAAATGAAAATAATGAATATGGGCGACAACCTACTAAAGAGGGCAGTAAACGAAGGTTTCTCAGGCGGCGAGAAGAAAAAAAATGAAATATTTCAAATGCAGATACTAGAGCCTAAACTCGCTATATTAGATGAAACCGACTCAGGTCTGGATATAGACGCTCTTAAAGTTGTATCTGAGGGAGTAAACGCTCTTAGGAGTCCAGAGCGCGGATTTTTAGTTATAACGCACTATCAAAGGCTTCTAGATTATATTGTTCCCGATTTTGTGCATGTTTTAGTTGACGGAAAGATTGTAAAAACCGGTGGGAAAGAACTTGCCCTTGAGCTTGAAGACAAGGGCTACGGATGGATCGAAGAAGAAAAAACGGCGGCTAATAGTTAGGGAGATATTTAATGAGCATTACACTATCAGAGAAAGATAACGGATATATCGAAGGATTTGCTGGATTTAAAAAGAATGCGCCGGGCAGTGATTTAGATTGGCTGCAATCAATTCGTGAGCAGGCCATCGCAAAATTTTCGGAACTGGGATTCCCTACCATTCAGGATGAAGACTGGCGTTTTACGAATGTAGCACCTATTGCCAGAAGCTCTTTTAATATTTTAGAAAACGGACATGACAAAGTCTCAGCTAGTGATTTAACTCAATTTCAATTCGAACATACTGAAGTGACTGAGCTTGTTTTTATTAATGGGCATTATTCCAAGGAGCTATCTAAAGATGGCACCCTTCCTGAAGGAGTAATAGTTAAAAACCTGGCAGATGCTATAGAGTCAGAACAAAAAATTGTAAAAGACAACTTAGCTAAATATGCTGATTTCAAAGATGAAGCATTCACAGCATTAAATACTGCATTTATGGAAGACGGCGGATTTGTTTATATCCCAAAAGGTATTGTAGTGGAAACTCCTATTCATTTACTTTATATATCTACAGATGAAGACACTCCCTCTATAACAAACCCCAGAAACTTAATAATTGCAGAAGACAACTCTCAGGCAAATGTAATCGAGCACTATACTTCGATGACCGATAACATCTATCTTTCAAACGTTGTTACTGAAATCGTTGTAGGTGAAAACAGCACTATCGGGCATTATATGATCGAGCTTGAAAGTAAAAAGGCTTTTAACATTTCAACACTCAGAGTACAGCAAGCAAGGAGCAGTAACATAAGGTCTCACTCCGTATTGCTTGGAGGCTCACTTGTCAGAAACAACGTCCACCCTGTATTGGCAGGCGAAGGTTGTGATTCGCTAATTAACGGATTGTATATGTCGTCGCACCGCCAGCATATGGACAATTACATGAAAGTAGAGCATGCAAGCCCACACTGCGACAGCAGACAGCTATATAATGGAATTCTCGATGGTAGATCAAGAGGAGTATTTCATGGGCGAATAATTGTGCATGAAGATGCTCAAAAAACTGATGCAAAACAGACCAACAGGAACCTTCTTCTTTCTGACACTGCTCAGATAGATACAAAGCCTCAGCTCGAGATTTATGCTGATGATGTGAAGTGTACCCATGGTGCCACAATTGGACAGATAGATGAGAACGCTCTATTCTACTTACGCTCAAGAGGTATTTCTAAAGATAACGCAAGGGACATCATTCTTCATGCTTTTACAAATGAAACGCTTGAGAGTATGAGTGTTGACTCTGTAAAGAATTACTGTTACAAACTTGTGACAAATTGGTTTGACCAAAGAAAAGAAAACCAAGAAGCTTAGATTCCTCATAACACAAACTTCTAATAGGACTGAAAATGGCTGAATTTGAAAAAATAGCAAAGGTGTCTGATATTCAACCTGGAGAGATTAAATCATTTGTTTTAGGCAATGAAATGGTTGCAATATGCAATAACAACGGCAATTTCTATGCTTTTATAGATGAATGCTCACACCAAGCACTGCCACTCTCAGACGGGTTAATTGAAGGAAAGACAATTACATGCGCATATCATGGAGCTGAATTTAATATTGAAACAGGTGAAGCCCTATGCCTTCCGGCAGTTGACGCAATAGAGACTTATGAAGTAAAAGTTGAAGGCGATGACATATATATTCTTTTACCAGACTAAAACTAGCATATCCCCCAATTTTCCTAAGTCACAGAAAAAATTCAATAAGCTTTATTTATAGGATACTTTTTAATACATGGATATAAAACTAAAGCGCATCTACGAAGAACCTGCGGTTTCTGATGGAATTAGAATACTGGTCGAAAGACTTTGGCCAAGAGGGTTATCTAAAGAGAAAGCTAAGATCGATCTCTGGCTAAAAGAAGCTGCCCCTTCTACAGAATTGCGCAAATGGTTCGGACATGATCCAGAAAAGTGGGGAGAATTTAAAAAGCGCTATTACGTAGAACTACAAGACAATAAATTAGTAATTAAAGATACGTTAGAACAACACAAAGAGACCATTACTTTCGTTTATGCCTCAAAAGAAGAAACATACAACAACGCAGTCGCTTTAAAAGAATATGTAGACAAACTTTTCAAATAAAAAGCACAAACCTGATTTCAAGGTTTAATTTCAATTAGTTGTCTGTCACCGCACCTTCTGAAGCAGAGGATACAAGCTTGGCATATTTAGCAAGTACTCCTCTTTTCTCCTTGGGCTTAGGCTGCTTCCAGGAAGCTAGTCTTCTCTTGATCTCAGCCTTTGATATTTCAAGATTAATTTCGCGTTTATTGGCATCTATCGTAATTACATCACCGTTTTTCACAATTGCAATTACACCGCCGTCTACAGCTTCAGGGGTTATATGGCCTACAACAAAGCCATGTGTACCACCTGAGAATCTTCCGTCTGTGATGAGCGCAACATCATTGCCTAACCCTTTTCCCATAATCGCAGAAGTAGGAGCTAACATCTCACGCATTCCAGGACCGCCTCTTGGTCCTTCATAGCGAATAACGATCACATGCCCCTTTTTTACCTTTCCGCTTAAGATTGCCTTTAGAGATTCCTCTTCAGAATTAAATACGATTGCTTTTCCGGTGAAGGATAGCCCTTCATGACCTGAAATCTTTGCCACTGCGCCTTCTGAAGCCAGATTGCCTCTCAATATAACTATGTGACTATTTTCTTTAATAGGCTTTTTAATCGAATGAACGATGTCTTGTCCCTTAGGATATGAGCCAACACTTTTCAAATTTTCCTTAACAGTTTTTCCTGTAACAGTTAAACAATCACCGTGAAGTAATCCCGCTTTTAGTAGCATTTTTAGTAGAGGCGTAATGCCTCCAATCTTACAAAAATCAGCCATCATATACTTTCCGCTTGGTTTCAAATCAGCTAGCACTGGTGTTTTTTTACCTATGCGAGTGAAGTCGTCAATTGTAAGCTTTACATTCATAGCATTTGCCATTGCAAGTAGATGAAGCACAGCGTTTGTTGAACCACCAAGAGTTATTACCACTGTTATTGCATTTTCAAATGCCTTTTTAGTCATTATATCGCTAGGGCGTATGCCTTTTTTAATTAAATTTACAACCGCAGCTCCAGCGTCCTGGCAATCTTTTATCTTGTCCCTAGAAATTGCAGCTTGCGCAGAACTATTAGGGAGACTCATACCAAGAGCCTCTATTGCTGAAGCCATGGTATTTGCTGTATACATACCCCCACATGAACCTGGTCCTGGTATAGCGTTTGATTCAATTTGCTTAAGCTGTCTGTCAGAGATGTCTTCATTGGCGTGCGCCCCTACTGCTTCAAAAACAGAAACAATGTCAATGTCTTGTCCATTATAATTACCGGGCATGATCGTCCCGCCATATACAAATACAGATGGACGGTTTAAACGAGACATCGCGATTAAGCAACCAGGCATATTCTTATCACAGCCACCTATCGCAACAACACCGTCAAATCCTTCTCCAGCAGCAACAGTCTCAATTGAATCCGCTATAACTTCACGTGAAACAAGTGAGTACCTCATACCAGGAGTGCCCATAGAAATGCCGTCAGAATTTGTAATGGTGTTGAAGATAATAGATTTACCGCCTGCTTTGTCAGCACCAACTCCGGCTTGCACCGCTAGCTTATCTATATGCATATTACAAGGGGTTACCATGCTCCAAGTAGAAGCAATTCCAACAATTGGTTTTCTAAAATCTTTGTCTTTAAAACCCACAGCTCTCAACATTGATCGGTTAGGAGCCTTATCGTCACCATCAACTACCAACGATGAGAACTTTTGCAACGTAACCGGCTTAGTATTCATTTCTGACTTTTTCTTCAAGACATTCCTCCTGGTTGCTCTGAATCAAGATCGAATAATTATCTACAAATAGAAATTCATGTCAATTATTAACTATCAAATAATACTTGAAAGAACCCCTGCTCACAGTATATCATCTAATTATATAGAGCATTGTGATTATAGTCTTACATCTTTAGAAGAATGTGGATGGTGGCGCTTGCTTAACACACTAACTAAGGTGGTGCTATATGAATGCTTTCGTATTTACGATACTGGCCGGTATAGTCGGTACTGCGGGAATGAGTCTGGCAATGTGGGCAATCACCAAATCAGGTGTTGCCAATGCGGGAATGATTAGAGCTATAGGAAGCATGTTCACAAAATCCGACAAAGGCTCATTTGGTCCTGGTCTTATTGTTCACTTCATCTCCGGAATTCTGTTTGGCTTTCTTTATGTGATCCTGATCAGCATATTCGCACCGACTTCTCTTGCCGCTGCAATAGGCACAGGAGCAGTGATTGGTGTGTTTCATGGTGTAGCTTTTGGTTTTCTTCTGGTAGTTACTGTGGCGGAACACCATCCGCTTGAGCAGTTCCGTAATGCAGGATTTGAAGTAGCTATAGCCCATTTTGTGGGTCATGTAATTTATGGAACTCTTGTGGGATTAGTTGTGGGCCTTACGGGAGCGAGAATATTCCTACTCTCATAGAACGAGGTCTCATGGATATACATAGGGAACTACAAATAGCAAAGCTG
>Ga0209633_10005944_pt1 | contig 10557 bp, 10 predicted proteins | sample Cruoilmetagenom1_FD_187290 | JGI IMG/M metagenome (GOLD analysis project Ga0209633, IMG submission 187290) | Oil polluted marine microbial communities from Coal Oil Point, Santa Barbara, California, USA - Sample 1 (SPAdes) (version 2) | ecosystem: Environmental > Aquatic > Marine > Oil seeps ... | reverse complement strand
ATACATCTATTACTTTAAATATACATCTATTACTTTAAATATACATCTATTACTTTAAATATACATCTATTACTTTAAATATACATCTATTACTTTAAATATACATCTATTACTGTTTGACATTATTATATTTATAAACTTAATATTTAATTAAAATAATATTAGTTATACTTTTGTAAAATAAATAATATTGGAAATAAAATGAATAAAAAACTATTATTATCACCCATCTTGTGTGGTATTTTGTGTTCTATATCTTTAAATGCCTCAAGTGGAGATATTGAAAAACAAACAAAAAACAAAAACTTATCAGGAGTAGAGAAAGGGTTTCATTATGGAGAATCTAAGACTAACAAAGAGGAAGAAAATAAAGAGATTACATTAAAAGAGATGTTTGCAAAACTAATAGAGATAGAGGAAAAACAAGAAAAACACTTAAAATCTATCAAAGAGATGTTACAAACAAAACTTGATCCTCAGCCTAAAAAGTTTATTAATAAAGATGGTAAAGAATGTATTGAAAATGAATCTGCTGATTGTTATAAATATCCAATTTTAGCAGAGGGGAAAAGACAACCTGTACTTGCAAAATTTTTACAAAATCCAAATGTTGAGAATGGGATAGAATACAAAAAATGGGAAGATAAACATTTTAGTCATGTGGAAAATATTGGTTACTCGATGAAATATGCAGTTTTAAATAGTAAACAAAAATCTAAAACCTTAATTGATAGTACAAGTATGTTATCTGGTAAATACAAGAACTATTTATTTGATGCTAAAATTGATGTTGTTGCTAATTATGCTAAAAATATAAATATATATATACTTATGAGTGATGATGGAAGAGAGTTTATGAATGTAAGAAAAGGGATAATCGCTTCCATACAATCATTAAAAAAATCTGGAATATCTCCTGATATTATATTTTCATCAAATGAAGCTCTTGAGAATTTTAAAAATGTAATGAAAAGTTATGATTCTTATATATTAGAACAATTAGAAGCAGTTGGTCCCAACTATATTGTTTCAAGTAAAACTCACAAAGCTATTAATCCAATTGCTTATCCTACTTACATAATGAAATACAACGACAAAAAAGAGCATAAATTTATGCAAATATTTGGTGCTGGTAATTCACAAGGTAGTGATTTTGTAAATAATATTTTTGAGATGTTAGTGCTTAATAAAGTAATAGATAGAAATGTGATAAATAATTCAGTTCTCCAAGAATATGAATTAAGAGCTTTTCAAAACAAACTAAAAAAAGCGGAGAAAAAATAAATATGAAAAGAATAAAAAAACAAACAATATCTTTAGTTACTGCAACAACAATACTTTTGTCAAGTACTAATTTAAATGCATGGAATCCAAAAGATGATTTTTTAAGTAATACAACTGGTGTAGGTTCTTATTCTGATGATTATACTAAGGCAAAATATATGTATGGCGGGAGTATTGTGTATAAATTTAAAAATCAATCTCGATCAACTGGACCTTTATTTTCATTTCAAGCTCCTAAAATAAAAGCAGGATGTAATGGGATTAGTATAACAGGTGGATTTTTACAAGTTTTAGGATTAGATGGATTAGCGGATCAGCTGAGAGATTCAAGTACTGCAATTGTGTACGGTATTATAATTGGATTAATATATTCAACTCCTGCAATTAACCAAACACTTGATCAAGTAAGAAAAATTGCCAATTGGTTACAAAAATTCAATCAAGATGCTTGTAATATTGGTAGAACAATTGGTGCAAATTTGGCAAAAAATGAAAAATATCAAGGAACTATGCAAGCAGGAGCAGATGTTTTTAATGGTTTAATAGAATCAGGAGATGATAAAGCAACAGAATGGTTGGGAGATATTGGGAAAGCTCTTCCAGAAGAAATAACATCAACTGTTAGTGACTTATTAAAAAGTGATAATGAAGGAACTAAGCCGAGTAAAGCAAAAACTGCTTCAACCGAATTTGATAATTACTTTAGAAAGATTGGTTTAGCAGGTATAGTATTAAATGAAGAACTCTTAAATCCTAGTAGTTCTGCTAATATTGAATTAGAGGAAATTGTCATTACAGGGTCAACAGATACTGAAAGATTTTATCTTGTATTAAATATGTTATTTGGAGATAGTGGTTTTGATGCAAAAACAACTCAATGGATTACTGAATCAGATAGAGCAAAATATATCACAGAATCAATTACACTTGGAAAAATAACAACAGAGACAGCTGCTACTAAAAAAGCAAAGGAAATAGCTGCTACTTTAAAAGAGCCAGCACAAGCATTACCAAAGCCTAGTTATAAATATTCAACTACAAAAAGTGAATACACTACGGAGCAAAAAGTGAATATATTGTTATTTGGTAGTGAAACAGAAGCAAGTACAACAGCAACACCATTTCAATTAAAGCAGGCAAAAGTACTAGTGGCAAAGCTAAAACTTTACGGACAAAATGTAACAAAAGAGTTAATTTCATTTTCAGGCACAAAAGATACGACAATTAATTCTAATTGGGATGGTTTATATAATTTATCTAAAAAAAATGTAGATTGTTCTTTGGGGTATCTAAAAGGAGAACAATCATCTTGTGAATCATTTCCTATACTTTTTGGTAAATATATTGAATATATAAATACAATAAAAGACCTAGAGGTTAAATTATCAAAATCTCATGGACAAGCTTATGCTTCAGGAGTTAGTGAACCTTACAGAGAAGCATTAGCTAAGTTTAATGCATATAAGGTTTCAGAACTTATGGTTGGGGCTATTATTGAAGAGACTTTAGCGTACAAAAGAAATAGTAACTTCCCAGATGATGAATCAGTAGCAAAAAGAATTGATGAATTACAAGAAGTAAAAAAACAAATATCTACAATAATTCAGAATGATATTTTCTTTCAAAATGATGTAACAGAAACTATTGATACTTTATTTAAAAAAGTGAAACAAGAATTAATTATGGATAAATTACAATAATAATATTTTTATATAAAATTAAGTAATTATATATAATAATATCTAAAATTAATAAATGATTAAAAAGGTATATTCATGAGTGATGAAGAAAATAAAACAACACCAAGAAAGAGATCAAGACCCCAAAAAGATGGGGTCACAACATCTTTAAAACTAGAGAGTAGTCTATACACAAGAACAAAGTTAAAAGCAAGTGAGCTTAAGACAACAACTACTGGAATTATAGAGTTGGCTTTAGCTAAATTTTTAGGAGAAGAGGATAGTTACTCTTTTATTGATGATTTGAAAGGTTATTTAATAGAAGACAAGGATTCAATTATGATACCTAAAGATTTATATGCAAGATTAAATAATTTATCTCTTGCAGAGTTAGAAGTTTATATTGCAAAAAATAAAATAAAAGTTGCATCGTTGGCTTCTGATAAAAAAGATAAAAATAAAAAAACATCTTACATGTATTTTAATTTATCTGATAGTAAATCAATGTTTGGACTACTATTTCAAATGGAACATTCTATAGAAAAGATTAGGTTGGACTTATTGAAAGCAAATAGCAAAATAGGGGCTTTAGAAGAAAACTTAACTAAATACTGTAACTCAAAAGAGTCGTAGTTGTACATGTGCAACTAGAAAAATTATATTAAATTAAAAGGAAAAATTGATGAAGAAAATTATAGTAATTGGGGCAATGTGTTTAACAATTGGAGTTTCTAGTTTATCGGCAAACAATAGTTATGTATATAATCTTGAAAGAGCTGTTTTAAAAGCAATTGATAAAATTGAAGAACTTGAACTTACAACAAAAGAGTTGAAAAAAGAATTAGAGGTTAGCAAAGCAGAGAGAAAAAAATTACAAAATGATATAGTTTCTATTTCTCATCAAGTTGATAAAGGTATTCCTCAGATGAAATCTCATATTTTGGATTCTAAAATGTCAGATGAAGAGAGAGAAAAACTAGAAGCATTTATTGCTAATTAAGAAGAGGAAAATAAAAGATGTTAAAAAAAATCACACTATCAGTACTAGTAGCAACTATGCTATTTGCAAATGGAGATAATAACAAGATATTGGAAAATATAAAACAAATAGGTATTTTTAAAAGCCCCTCTTTAGACCTAAATACAATCATTAATAAAGGTTCAATATATCAAGTTGGTGGTACAAACAAACTCCAAAATGGAAGAGTTATGGATATTGAAGCATTTGTTACTACTGATTTGCAATATGTTATTTTAGGTAAAGGTTTTGAAGCTAAGAGTGGTGCGGAAATGATTATTCCCAAGGATATGTCAGTATATAGTAGTAAAGGTGCTTTTACGGTAGGAACAGGAAATAATGAATATTTTTTATTTACAGACCCAGAGTGTCCCTATTGTATTAATCTAGAAAAAGATGTTATATCTAAATTAACAGAAGAAAATTTAAAAAATATCAAAATTAATGTTTTTTTATTTCCACTATCATTTCATAAAAATGCAAAAAGCATGAGCTATTATATTATGAGCAAAAAAGATAATCAATCTAAAATTAATGCAACCAAAGAGATTATGATTGATGGTAATCTTAAGTATCAAGAGACAAAATATAGTACAGTAGAATTAGAAGCCTTAAACAAAAGTTTAGATGCACAAAAAGAAGTGGTGGAAAAATTAAACATTACAGGTACTCCTACTTTAATTGATTCTGTGGGTAAAAAAGTAAAAGATTATAGAATTCTTTTTAAATAATTGGAGATATGTTAATATGAAAAAAATATCATTTACATTAGTAATTTGTACTATATCAATATTTGCAAATGGTTTTGAGACAAACTATATTTCAGAGCTAAATTTAAAAAAAATGCCTGAAAATGTACAAAAAATAATTGATAGCGATGAAAAATATCAACTTGCGATTAAACAGCTAACACAAAAAGAGTTTATGGCAACAAGAGAAATATCTTCTGGGGATCCACACAAGGTTGATACTCAGAAAAAAACTACTGTAACAATTCCAAATTTTAAAGAAGCATATAAAAATTTAAAAGACTCATATACTAAAACTAAAAATCCATTATCATCTTATGTCCTTATACATTTAATTAAAACTGCATTTGGTAAAAATAGTAAGCTTGAAGATTTTTCAAAATATTCTAAAGCTAATTATGAAAATGGAGTATGTAGTGGATATATTGACTATGGAGAAACCTTACAAAATGGTTATTTTGTGAAGAAGAATAAGCAAAAAGCTATAGAAGTATATACAGAGGGTTTAAAGAAGTGTAAAGAGGGTTGGTATGGTTCTATTTTGTCATCAAAACTATTAACCACAAAGAGGTAATATGAGTAATAAAATTTTTCTTTTATTATTAAGCTCTATTGTATTGATGGCAGAATATGTTGATTTAGGAACTTATGGAAATACTCATGAGATTATTGAAAAAGATTTTAAAGAGCAATTACAAGAGCAACATGAGAAAAATTTTAAAAAAGATAAATTAGAAGAGGAGATACAAGAAGCCTACAAGAGAAGCTTCTTTGTTCAAGGTTCACTAAAAACTTGTAAGTCATCTGTTCAAAGAGAATTTACACCTACTATAAAAATTATAGAAGATATTAAAGTGCCATATAACGATAAAGTGTTTTACAAAAAAGGATATGAATATAATATTTTAAAAGAGAATAATATATTTTTTAGAAAGTACTTAATATTTATAGATACTAATGATGATATACAAATAGAATTAGCAAAACAATACTCATCTTATGCGGATATATTTGTTGCCAATGGAGATATTAAAAAACTATTAGATATAGGAATTGATGCAAAAATAGCTAGAGATTCTATTGAAGTTAATATGTTGAATGTTGAATGTTTACCTAGTGTTTATACTCAACAAGATTATAAATTTTTAATAAATGAATACAATCCAGATGATTTAAAGAAAGAGAAAAAAGAGTAATGAAAATACAATCAAATAGAATAAAAAAGATATTGATAGCTTTTTTGCTTTCATCATCTACTATTTTAAACGCAGAAAATGTAATGCTTAACTTCATAGAAACCATTGATTGGGAATATATGGGAGATAACACTAAATTTACGACTCATCTTTGTTCTTGTGAAATAGAAGATGGAGGAACAGGAGCAGGTTTTAAGGCTCAAATTGCAGAGCCTATAGGATTAATAGAAACAACTAACACTCCTTGGAATGTTGTATCAATAGGGCAAAAATTTGATAAATCGCTAAAAAGAAAACAAGGAAATAGTAGGAATGAAAGTCAAGTTAGAAGATACACGCATTTCATAGCATTTGCACCAATGGGTATTCTAAATTTTATACAAGATTATGTTTGCTTTGAAAGACTTACTTCTACTAATTTTTTGTATTGGAGCGAAATAGTACCTACTCAAACGAGTGATATTATGGCGATTTTTGCTCAAGCCTCAAAAGGTCCAATTGGAAAGATTTGGTACAATAATCCAATAGGTGCTATGGCTTGTGTTGTGGATTGTGCCGCAGCTACATTTAATACTCCTAGTAATAGTTTGCATTGGTGTGCAGGTTGTAGTGGCTCTACTGGAAATAACACAGCATACGGAAGTGGTAAAACAGAAGATCCAATTGGTTCACATCATGTTTATGCTTTAAGTGCAATTGATGATTTGCATTATGCAGGTGGTTTAGCAAAATTATCTAATGCAACTTTTACATACTCCCCATCATCACAAACAGCAAATTCTATGTGTGCACCTAAATATTTTCCACTTGCAATAAAAACACAGTATGCTTTACAAATGGCTTATCCAACTACAGGTCATGCTCAACCTATAGGGAAATTAAGAACTTTTTGGGCGGAGTTTAAGAATAAGCCATCAAGTGAAGATGATGTCTCAACTTGGTTATGGGTTAAAAAAGATTTTTGTGTTGGTGCTACCAAATGTAAATCAATTTTTACAAAAGAGGTAAACAACTAATAATATTTATGGAATAAAAATTATATTAATAATATTTTTATATAAAGTTAAGTAAAAATATATAATAATAACCTCAAAAAGAGGTTTATTTATATGTATAAAACAATATTTAATATTTCATGCAGTATTTTACTTATAAGTACAACATTATTTTCAGATGAAAATATACATATAAATGAACTTTACAAAAATGCTTATTCAAGCATAACTCAATCAGCTCTCATATCAAATGCAAATCAAGAGATACAAGATAATATTAAAAAAGAATACTCTAAATATAGTGATATTGTAGATATAAATAACAATAAATCAGAATTAACAATTTTTTATTTTGTAGATTCTTTGGTTGATAATGTAAGTATTGAAAACTTTTCAAATGCTATTAATAAACTCACTAATCATAATTTAAAAGTTGATGGTAAAGTTATGTTTAGGGGTTTGATAAATGATAGCTTTAAAGAAAGTGGAGACTTTGTTCTTAAACTAAAAGAAAATAACAATGTAAAAAATATAGAATTTTATCCAATTCACTTTCATAGTTTTAAATATTTCAAATTATCAAGAGTACCTGCTTATGCCCTAAGTGTTTGCAATAATAACAATTTTAAGTTTAGTGAGTGTAATCATAAATATTTAATAAGAGGGAACATAGCTCTTCAATCGTTTTTTCAGTTATTAATGGAAGAAAATAAAGAATACGAGGATTATTACTATACTTTATTAGAAAAAGGAATGAATAAAGATGAATAGAAGTTTAGGAATTTTTTTAGTGGCAAGTACTTTTTTTATAGCTAATTGTTTTGCAGAGACAGATTTAGAGAAGCAAGATCGAAAAAATTTAAACATAAATAATGATGTTAATTCTACAACACAAGTTTATCGCACATATAGAGAAGCTACAAATGATAGTAATGTCACAAAATGGACTTCAAAAGATTTTCAACAAAGTCAAGGTGGAAGTAGTGGATTAATTGGAAATACTAGAATGTTTTTAAACTCTTTAGATGGTGGAGATAGTGCAAATTCTGGTAATCCTAACGCAATGACAACACAAGGTATTCAAGAAGATCAAAAGTTTGATGATATTGAATCATTAAATGTTTGGACTCAAGATTTTCAGGAAGATATAATATCTGGTGCTTTATCTCAAGGAAATAAACTTATAACCAAAGATGGAACGGTAAAATGCTATATAACTAGAAATATACCAATAAGATTCCAATGTTCACATACTTTACTTACTTATGGGGAAGGTATGGGAGAAAATGGTATGGAAGCTAGAAGACAATGTGAAAATGAATGTTATGAACAATATGGTTGTGTTGATGTATCAAAAAATGTTGTAGCTGAAACAAAAACACTTGAAAATATTACTATAAACAGCAACACTGCAGACAATCCTACAATCATAAAAGAAGCAACAAAGAAAGAGGTATTAACTAGTGAGTCAATACTCAATAAGATTGTATTTAAAGTTGATGGTGTAAAAGATAGAACAAAAAAAGCATATATAGATATATTTTATTCAAATTATGAAAAAGATGATTTATATTTAGTGGGGAAAATGTTATTAACTATTGATCCAGAAAAAGAACTTAGTTTAAATATTGATGATTTTGTAAAAGATGTAACAATAAAATTATATACAGAAGATGATGAAGTTGAAATCATATTGACTGATATTACTTTAAAATATAAAGAGAATAAAGAATTTGTTTGTCCTAAACATCAAGATATATCAACTAAGAATCCTGGTGATTTTGCGAGATTATGTCCAAGTGGGAATATTCTTGATTTTACAGTTGGTTTAAAAAATTATAAAATTTGTGCCGATTATGGAGTTTTGGGAAATAATTTAAATGGTACATTTGCAACCGAAGATAGTTGTAATGCTATTTGTCGAACTAATCATAGTTGCGTTATGAATTACACTCAATTTAATACAGATATATTAAAAGAATCTATGGAGGGTTGTATTGAGGGGCAAACTAATTGTGAACTAGATACTTGTAATAAACTAAGACTTAATGGAAATAGGGTACTTAATGAAAATGTGTTTAGAGCAGGAGAAAATGCTATACATACAATAATTAATGGAACACAACAAGTAGGTGTTACAAGACCAAGAGTACTCTTAAGTGATGATTTGGATTTTACAGAGAGAAATTTAGAAGAGTGGAAAGATGAAGCTTATCAATATATGATAGATAATAATAGGTATGCACAATCCTTGGTAACTCTTGATCAAGATACAGAAATTTCACAAGCATATAATATGGGAATATCAAGTGGTGTTTCTTATGGGTATAGCTTAACTGGTTCAAGAGCGTTATTTGGGATTATAAAACCAAGAGCCTATGATGTAAACAACAATATAAATTATAAATTTTATGCAATAGTTGATGCAATTATCGAAAGATATGTTTTTGATCAGAATGCACAAAGAGTTAAAGTTAAGGATAGAATTTTATATATAAAAAATTCTGATACAGAAGATGAATTAAAACCATTTGCAGTAAAAAGAGAATTTGGTAAAAATGTAATTTTAGAAGATGAAGAGGGAGTTTCATATCAAGAACATACTGAAAATGAGACAGCAGTATGGGAATATAAAAGTTTCAATAATAATAGTTGGTATTCTCACTCATCATCAAGCAATGCGGAGTACTTTAAAGATGAGCAAATAGTTATAGGGGAAAGACCGTATTTGAGAATTGAAACATTAAAAAATATGAATTTTATTGCTTATAATTTACCAGGAATTGCAAGAAGTATAACAACTAATGGATTAAATCAAACAAATCATTATGATGGAGATTACGATGGTACAGGAGAAGCATTAGCAAGATTTAATGTATATCTACATTATAGCAGTACTAATTTAACATATTCTGATTTGGTTACTATGGTAGATGAAAAAGATATTTTACCAATTTATGACAATTTAACTCCTAGTGCCTTTTCAAAAGAAGTTGTTGGAGATAGTGGAGAGGTTGGAGCAGATATTAATATTTATCAATACGGACCAATTAATAAAAAAAGTGCATATTTAAGAATATTTCCTAAACAAGAAGAGTTAGGGAAGAAAGGATTTATATATGTATTTGGATATTAAGAAAAATAGTATTTATATATTAATAGTATTTTATATCGTATTTTATGGCAATGTATTTGGAGATACTATAAATAATAATGAATTACAAAATCCTAATTCAACGATTGTAGATTTTACTTTCAATAACAAGAATGATGTTCCAGAGAATAGCCCTGTTGATAGTTATGAAAAGATAATATACGAAATAGAAAAAGTAGTTGCTTTGATACCTAGATACTTTACGACTTTTAATTGTCAAAATGATACTTATGGAAATGAATATTGCCCCGACGCTTTAGCCCCTGCTGATGAATATTGGGATTATGATGATGGGTTTAGTGTTGTAGAGGTTGGTAATGTTGTTGATTATACAGATAAGATTACGACTACAAATATAGTATATTCAAATCCTATAAGTGTACTTCAAGAGAGACAACATTTAGTAGGTGGTGGTAGTGCTATGAGTCGGCATAACTATTATACTGATTGGGTTAATGTTTCTGCAACAATGGAAATTCTTT
>Ga0209633_10005943_pt1 | contig 10558 bp, 9 predicted proteins | sample Cruoilmetagenom1_FD_187290 | JGI IMG/M metagenome (GOLD analysis project Ga0209633, IMG submission 187290) | Oil polluted marine microbial communities from Coal Oil Point, Santa Barbara, California, USA - Sample 1 (SPAdes) (version 2) | ecosystem: Environmental > Aquatic > Marine > Oil seeps ... | reverse complement strand
TTTCCAGTTATATATCTAAAGCTAAGTATATTTACTAGTGAGCCAGCAAGGAAAATGCCAACTAGAATTACCACTGGCTGTGTTGAAATGGATTGTATGCCGCTCAGGTAATGTAGAGATACATAATACGAATATATTGCACATAAAATAACAACTCTTATAACAGCTTGCTGATATTCGCTCGCACCATCTTCTGTAAGATTATATGAAATACCATATTTCTTGAATATTTTCTTTCTGTGATCGTCAATTTTATGTGCAATAGATTTCATGATTGTTATTTGGCTATTGGTAAATCAGGCAACATTCCCTGTATCTTTGTAACCGTATCCAGTTGTGCTTTAAATGCTTCAAAACATTCAGGGTCAAAGTGTTTTCCCTTGTGACTCTCCATATATTCAAGAGCGGCTTGCGCTGACCAGGCGTTTTTGTAAGGGCGTTCCGAGACGAGTGCATCATAGACATCTGCTACTGCTACAATTCTTGCTTCAATAGGTATGTCGTTTCCTTTCTTGCCGTACGGGTAGCCGGTGCCGTCGAATTTTTCGTGGTGGTTGAGTGCGATTACGGCGCCCATCTGGAGAAACTTGGAGGGGCTGTCTTTCAGTATGTCGTAGCCAATCTTTGTGTGGTCCTTCATGAGTTCGAACTCTTCACTTGTCAGTTTCCCCGGCTTCAGAAGAATGTCGTCACGGATCCCGATTTTTCCTATGTCGTGCATGGGAGCAGCCATCTCGATAACATCCGACTCATCCTTCGAGAAACCGAGTTGTTCAGAAATTACACGTGAGTATTTGGCCATGCGAACTACATGGTTGCCTGTCTCTTCATCGCGATATTCTCCGGCACGCGCAAGGCGTAACAGTGTCTCGCGTTCCCGCATGCGGATCTCGCTGGTTGCTTCTGCAACACGGCGTTCCAGCCAGTGTGAGCGATCGCTGATTATTTTGTATTGTTGATATTGTGTGAGCAGGTTACGGCTGCGTGCACGGCATTCATGGTGATCAACCGGTTTCATCAGGAAATCAGTTGCGCCGACTTCAAGTGCCTCATAGCGTATATTCTTGTCTTCAATAGAGGTAACCATAATGACGGGAATATGTGTAAATGCCGGATTTGATCGAAGTCTTTTGATGAACTCGATGCCGTCCATTTCGGGCATTTTATAATCTGTCAATACCAGGCTGAACGAATTACTTTCTGCCCATGTCAGTGCTTCTACGGGATTTGCAAAGGCCTTTACGGTCAGATTTTCTTCAATGGAGCTAACCAATTGTTGCAGGATCTGGCGGCTGGTGAGCTGGTCGTCAATTATCAGGATCGTTGCCATGTGGAATCTCTTTTATATCGTTAAATTGTGGTGCTCATCGCTGTTTAGTCTGTCCTTGAGCGGCTTGTTCCATTTTTAGAATGCGCGCATTATGTGTAACTCGTTGAGTTAACAGGATAATTATGCCCAGTGCTTGTACCAGGAGTTATCGGCAATTTATTAAAAAAGTTAATTGTTTCAGAAGCATGTAGAGCAGGCAGGGCCAGTAGGCGGGTATGTGGCGGTACCTGAAGCCCTGCTTATTTGAGTCTGCAGACCAGGCGCGGGCGCTGCATCAGAGGCATGTTTTGTTGCTACATCGGGCAGGGCCGGTAAAATACTGCCTACGTCAATTCAGCGGGTGCGATATGGAATCAGAGAAACAAAACGGAACACAGGGGCCATCATTACTTGGTGTGCTTGGCAGTGTAATGGCCAGCATGTTCGGGGTTCAAAGTAGTCGCAAGCGTGAGGAAGACTTTACGCACGGGAAACCGTCACAGTACGTGATTATCGGTTTGCTGGTGACCGTGGTATTTATGCTGACAGTGTGGGGTGTTGTCAGTCTTGTAATGAAGGTGGCAGGTGTTTGAATCAGAGAGATTGTATCTTTTGTTTCTGCTCCTGAAGACTGCCAATTGCATTTTTGAGTTCGGCGGCTTTCGTTTGCTCCTTTGCTACGACGGCCGCCGGCGCCTTGTCAACGAAACCGGCATTTGAGAGTTTATTCTCGCAACGCCCCAGTTCATCAATCTTTCTTCCAAGTTCTTTTGACAGGCGAATGATCTCTGCTTCCTTGTCAATCAACCCGGCAAGCGGTATCAGCAGTTTCATTTCATCAACAAGCGCTGTTGATGATTCCGGTGCTGTTTCATCGGTGTCCAGCCAGGTTACCGACTCAACGCGACCAACATTCGTGATATAGCCCAGGTTGCTTTCCATCCGTTGCTTGTCGACTGCCGACCCACCCTGTAACAGCACCGGCAGCAGTTTGCGTGGATCAATGTTCATGCCGCTGCGAATCTTGCGGACACCGGCAATAAAGTCCTTGACCCATGCAATCTCTGCGAGTGCTGTCTGGTCTATCCTGGCAGTATCGGGGGCAGGGTAGGGTTGCCGCATGATAGTGCTGCCTTTGATGCCTGCCAGTGGTGATATGCGTTGCCAGATTTGCTCGCTGATAAATGGTGCCAACGGGTGAATCAGCCGTAAAACGGATTCCATTACTCTCACCAGTGTTCTTCTTGTGCCACGCAGCGCCTCAGCCGGACTGTCCGGATTCATGAGCACGGGTTTTGATAACTCCAGATACCAGTCGCAGTATTCATCCCATATGAAGGTGTAGATGGCCTGTGCCGCAAGGTCGAAGCGGTAGCTGTCGATGCTGTTGATGACCTCCTGTTCTGTTTGCTGCAGCAAGGAGACAATCCATCGGTCTGCAGCATTCAATGTGACATCGCTGCCATCCTGTCCACAATCCTTGCCCTCCGTATTCATGAGCACGTAACGGGCTGCATTCCATAGCTTGTTGCAGAAATTGCGGTAACCCTCGGTGCGGCCAAGGTCAAAGTTGATGTCGCGCCCGGTAGAGGCAAGTGAAGCGAAGGTAAAGCGCAGTGCATCCGTGCCATAGGCAGATATGCCTTCAGGAAAGTCCTTGCGGGTCTGTTTCTCGATTTTATCCGCCATTTTCGGCTGCATCAGGCCTTGCCGGCGTTTGGTAACCAGTGCTTCCAGTTCAATGCCATCAATCAGGTCGATTGGGTCCAGTACATTACCCTTGGACTTGGACATCTTTTGCCCGTGCGAGTCACGCACCAGGCCATGAATATAAATCTCGCGAAACGGGATGTCGTCCATGAATTTCAGACCCATCATGATCATGCGGGCAACCCAGAAGAAGATGATGTCGAAGCCGGTAACCAGTACGCTGGTTGGGTAGAACGTTTTCAGTGCGGCAGTATTTTCGGGCCAGCCCAGGGTGCTGAATGGCCAGAGTGCCGACGAGAACCATGTGTCCAGTACATCTTCATCCTGCCTCAGGGCAAAATCATCACTCAGGCCGTGTTTTTTACGCGCCTCTGCTTCGCTGCGTCCGACATAGATATTGCCGGCATCATCATACCAGGCAGGTATCCTGTGCCCCCACCAGATCTGGCGTGAGATACACCAGTCCTGGATGTTTCTCATCCATTCAAAGTAGGTGTTCTTCCAGTTGTCCGGTACGAATTTAATGTCGCCGTTTTCAACAGCCTTGATGGCTGGTTCTGCCAGTGGTCCGACTTTCACAAACCACTGGTCAGTCAGGTAGGGCTCCACAACAGAACCCGAACGGTCTCCTCGTGGCACCATTAATCGATGCTCTTCTGTTTTCTCCAGCAGGCCCTGTGCGTCAAGGTCGGCCACAATACGTTTCCGTGCTTCGTAACGGTCCAGGCCCTGGTAGTCGCCGGCTATTTCATCGTTGATGCAGGCATCGACGGTAAATATATTGATGACCGGCAGGTCATGCCGTTTGCCGACTTCATGGTCATTGAAATCATGTGCAGGGGTTATTTTTACGCAGCCGCTGCCGAATTCCGGGTCGACATAATCATCGGCTATGATCGGAATCTCGCGGTTTGTTAGTGGTAGCCTGACGGATTTTCCCACCAGTGCCTGATAGCGCTCATCATCAGGGTGTACCGCAACAGCGCTGTCGCCAAGCATGGTTTCCGGGCGCGTGGTTGCAACAACCAGGTGGCCCGATCCGTCAGTCAGCGGGTAGCGCATGTGCCAGAGATGACCTGCTTCTTCCTCGGATACCACTTCAAGATCCGATACCGCAGTGTGTAATACCGGATCCCAGTTGACCAGTCGCTTGCCGCGATAAATCAGCCCTTCTTCATGCAGCCGAACAAAGGTTTCCTTGACGGCAGCAGACAGGCCCTCATCCATGGTGAAACGTTCACGGCTCCAGTCCAGAGAGGAGCCCATGCGGCGTAACTGTCGGGTGATGGTGCCGCCTGATTCTTGCTTCCATTTCCATATGCGCTCAATGAATGCCTCGCGACCGAGGTCATGCCGGGTTGCTTCTTCATGGTGGTTGAGCTGTCGTTCAACCACCATCTGTGTGGCAATGCCGGCATGATCCGTTCCCGGCTGCCACAGGGTATTGTCGCCACGCATGCGGTGATAGCGGGTCAGGGCATCCATCAGGGTATACTGGAAGGCATGGCCCATGTGCAGACTACCGGTTACGTTTGGCGGCGGGATCATGATGCAATAGGGTGCGCCTTCGCCTGAAGGTGCGAAGTGGCCTTCCTTTTCCCAGATTTCGTACCAGTGTTGTTCTATGGCATGCGGGTCGTAGGTTTTGTCCATGCGTCGTAGGGCTCTGTTGTTAATACTGTGCTTTGATCAAGGTGCGGGATTATACCTGAAGGATCCTGTTTTGCCCTGACAGGGTGGCATTGCAGGTGCGGTTGCCTAGTTTTCCAGTGCCTGTGCAATCAGGGCGGGCAGGGCGGCCTCAAGCTGTTGGCGGACTGCTTCTGCAGCGTGAGTATCGCTGTCTTCCAGTGCCAGGATGATTGCCTGTTCAATAGCGGGTTGCAGAGTCTGTTCGACCTGGTGACGTATATTCCGGGTCAATGCGGCGGTAATTTCATCAATTTGCTGATGAAAAGATTGGCTATTCAGCAATCTGTCGGCAATCTCGGCAGGTGGTGCACCAGCGATACCGGCGTCCTGGTATTGCTCAACCATGGCGGGTTGGGCATCCTCGTGCACGAGTTCCGTCAGAATCGGGATGCCATCGGCATCAAGTACCAGTTCTTCATTCATGGCCGTCATAAGTTGTGGGTGTTCAGGGTGTAGCCGCGATCCTTGTAAAAGCGATACCGCTCGCGTGCGGATACCCGCTGTGCTTCATCACCGCCAACCAGTTCTGCAACACGATTGAACCGACTGAAAAACGCGGGCACATCATTTGACAGGTTAACCAGCACATCGCTGGGGCCTTCGGGTTCGACGGCATGTCCCAGCAGTACCGGATGATCGCTGTCTGCGTTTGCTTCGTACCGGCCATGTGGCAGAAAGCTGCCATCGCGGAATGTCCAGAGCATGTCGTCGAGTTTTTTCAGCTGTTGCCCGGATTCTGTGTTGATATAAACCTGGTGTCCCTGCTTGAATGCCTTTTCGGTTAACCGGCAGGTAAGCCGTACCTGTGCGTCCGGCTGGTTGTCCTGCAGGATATAAAAATCGATCCGGGTCATCAGTCGCTACAACGCTCCAGCAGGAACTGTGTCAGCAGGGAAACCGGTCGGCCGGTTGCACCTTTTGCATGACCGCCTTTCCACGCGACTCCGGCGATATCCAGGTGTGCCCAGCGGTACTTTTCGGTAAATCGGGACAGGAAACAGGCGGCGGTAATGGTGCCGGCCTCGCGCCCACCGATATTGGCCATGTCGGCAAAATTACTTTTTAGCTGCGGTTGATAGTCTTCCCACAGCGGCATATGCCAGGCACGATCACCGGCTGTTTTACCGGCCGCCAGCAGTTCGTCTGCCAGATCGTCATCGTTACTCAGCAAGCCGGCTGCATGACTGCCCAGTGCAATGACGCAGGCCCCGGTGAGGGTTGCGATATCGATTACCACGGCAGGTTTGAACTTTGCACTGTATGTCAGTGCATCGCACAGGATCAGGCGCCCCTCGGCATCGGTGTTAAGGACCTCGATGGTTTGTCCTGACATGCTGGTGACAATGTCGCCGGGTTTGCTGGCGTTGCCGTCAGGCAGGTTTTCCGTGGTCGGGATAACGCCCGTGACATTGATTGGCAGTTCCATTTCAACACAGGCCTTCAGTGTTCCCAGTACGCTGGCAGCACCGCACATGTCGTATTTCATCTCATCCATGGCAGCACCCGGCTTGATAGAGATGCCGCCGGAATCAAATGTCACGCCCTTGCCGACCAGTACGACCGGTTTTTCACCGGACTTGCCACCTTTATATTCCATGGTGATCAGTTTCGCCGGCTCCCGGCTCCCGCGTGAAACCGACAGCAGTGAGCCCATGCCCAGCTTTTTCATGCCGGCCTCGTCCATTACGCTGACCTTGAGGTAACTGCATGTTTTGCCGAGTTTACGTGCCTGGCTGGCGAGGTAGGAGGGTGTACAGACATTGCCTGGCAGGTCCCCAAGGGTCCTTGCGAGTTCAATACCATCCGCAATGGCTCCTCCATCGACCAATGCTTCGCGCGCAATCTTGCTTTCGCTGGCAGCCATGTTGATGCCCAGGCGGCGTAACAGATAGCCGGGTTTGTCTTTTTTGCTCTTGAGTTTGTCAGGGGTATAGCTGGTACTACGGTTGGTTTCTACCAGGGTCCTGACCTTCCAGTAGCTGTCCTGACCGGTGACATCCAGTTCGGCCAGGTAGCTGACAGCGTCAGTAGCGCCTGACTGGCTGGTTGCACGGGCGGCACTGGCGACCGCTTTGCGGTAGTTGCGGCCATTGAATTCATCCGCTTTGCCGCAACCCACCAGCAAGACACGTTCACATTTCGCACCTGCCGGGTAGTGCACAATCAGCGTTTTCCCGCATTTGCCATCCATTTCACCGTCATGCAAGAGCTTCTTCAGCAGTCCCTGCGTAGTCTTGTCGAACTGTGCTGCTGCCGGTGACAGCTGGCGATGTTCAAAAACGCCCAAAGTCACACATCCGGTCCTGATGTTTGCAGGTGCCTCGCTTTTTATGGTGAATTTCATTCACTACCCCTCATTTGTTGCGTGTTGTGATTGCAGCTTGCGGCGATTGTGGTATACGGTAGCCGCTGCTGTGATACTGGTTTGACAGGGGAGTGTACTGCAAGCAGGCATGATTTTCATGCCGCAAACAGGCCCGTTTGAATGTTTCACGTATTTGATCGTTACCTGCTGAAAGAGGTGATCAACGGCTGGTTGGCTGTGACGCTTTTCCTGTGGCTGATACTTGTCAGCAACCGGCTGGTGCGCTATCTGGGTGATGCGGTATCGGGAGATATACCGGGTAATGTAATCTTCAAGCTTATCGGGCTGAAGATGGTGTGGTACCTGGTCCATGTGGTGCCGTTTGCCCTGGCGCTGGGGGTGGTGCTCGCGCTGGGACGCCTGTATCGCGATAATGAAATGACCGTCATGTCGGCCTGCGGTGTTGGCCCGTGGCGCATCTACAAACCCCTGCTTGGCTTCGGTATCGTGCTTGCCCTCATTCTTGCATGGCTGTCCCTGTATGTCAGTCCGGAAGTGCAGGCTATGAGCTTCAAACTCGAAAAACTGGCAAAACAGCAGGCGGATCTGACTGTGCTCGGGGCAGGCCGGTTTAACGAACTGCAGAACGGCCGGCTAACCTTCTATGCGGAAGGACTCTCTGCGGACAAGCAGAACATGGAAAATCTGTTTATTGTTCTTCGGGGCAAAAAAAACCAGCAGAAACTGCCGCAGCTGCTGACTGCAAAGTCGGCCTATCGCAAGATAGATGCAGAGACCGGTGACAGCTTTCTGATACTGGTCGACGGTTATCGCTATGAAGGCAAGCCCGGTGAGGCCAATTACCGGATTATGGAATTCGGGGAATACGGGGTGCGTATTGACCTGCCGGGTGATCCGGAAGTACAGGAAAAACAGGAGAGCATTCCGTCGGCAGCCCTGGCAGGGTCGGCTGATCCAAAAGATATTGCCGAGTTGCAATGGCGGCTTGCAATGCCCGTCTCTGTCATTGTGCTGCTGTTACTTGCCGTGCCCCTGTGCAAGTCCTCGCCACGGCAGGGGCGCTACGGACGGCTGGTTGTCGCCATCCTGCTGTTCGTTATTTATTACAATCTGCTGGCAACTGCAAAGTACTGGGTTGGAGAGGGGGCGGTACCGGCAGTCATCGGTTTGTGGTGGGTGCCAGTGCTGCCCGTGTTATTGATGATTATGCTGTTAAACAGCGAACGTATTTTCTGCCTGTTCAGGTCGCGCCGATGAAGATCCTTGATCGCTATATTGCCGTCGCGGTGGCCAGCGGTACCCTGGTTGCGTTGTTGATTGTTGTGGGCCTGGATGTGTTTTTTAATGTTATCGCGCAGATTGATAATATTGGCAGAGAGAACTACACCCTGATGACGCTGGTGCAGTTCGTTGCGCTCATTACGCCGCAGAGCATGTATGAACTGTTTCCCATGGCGGCCCTGCTTGGCAGTCTGATGGGTATGGGCGGGCTTTCTGCAAACAGTGAGCTGGTCGCCATGCGGGCCAGCGGGCTGTCCATCTGGCGTATTGTCCGCTCGGTTTTGCAGGTCGGTGTGCTCATGGTGGTCGTGGCGGTTGTTGTGGGTGAAGTGGTTGCCCCGGTGGCCGAACGGCATGGGCAACAGCTGCGTGCTGCTGCCATGAACCGGGGGATAAGTTTTCTCAGCAGCCGGGGCCTGTGGGTGCGCGATGAGAACCTGTTTATCCATGCAAGGAAGGTGCTTGCAGACAATATGCTGGCGGAGCTGACCATCTACGAGTTCGATGCCGAGGCGCGTTTAAAAGTCGTGACACAGGCAGTGGAGGCGCAATACCAGGATGGCCAGTGGATATTGCATGATGTCTCTCAAACCGAGTTTACAGATGACCGCGTGCTGGTCAGGTATGAGGAACAGATGGCCCGGGTTTCAACGCTCACGCCGGACCTGCTCGGCATTGTTGCACTCAAGCCGGAAAATATGTCGATACGTGATATCACTCAGTTTATGAGCTATCTGGAAGAGAACGGGCTCGATACACGGCAGTACCGCTATGCTTTCTGGGGGCGCTTTGTGACGCCGGCCGCTGCGTTGGTCATGTTGTTTATTTCGGTCCCGTTCGTTTTCGGGAGCCTGCGCTCGGTCAGTGCGGGCCAGCGGGTATTTATTGGTATGCTGGTCGGGTTTGGATTCTATCTTCTAAGTCAGATAACCGGCCAGGTTGGTCAGGTCTACGGGTTTAACCCGTTGTTGACGATGCTGGTTCCCGGGGCAGTCTTTATGCTGTTTGGTATCAGTGCCGTCCGCCGACTTTGAAATGTCTGCGGATAAACAGGTCATTTTTTTGGTAACCGCACGATCGTCGATTCGGAAATATGGTCATGTACGGCGAGCTTGTTGCGGTCGACCAGCATCCACAGCAGGCCCAGGCCGGCAAATGCCAGTGACGGAATAGCTGTCATGAAACGCAGCAGGGCCTGCCAGAGGGTGATGGGGCCGCCATCAAGCCGTTGCAGTCGCAACCGCCAGGCGCGCATCCCCAGCGTTTGCCCGCCATGCAGCCAGAACCAGCTGTAAAAAGAAAAGCAGATCAGGAACAAAAACGTCCGGAAAAACGGGTTGTGGTAGTGCAGGGTGCCTTTGGTGGCCAGTAATGCCAGTGACGTGGCGATCAGCAGGACTGACAGCAGCAGCAGGGTGTCATAGAACATGGCGACCAGGCGGTAAAACAGTCCCGCCGGTGGATATGTTTGTTTGTCACCTGTTGTTTGCATGGATTATTGGCCGCATCACTCCCGGTGAGTCGTCAATATGACGGTTTTTACCACCTGACCGGGGGAAAGTGTACAAAATGGTGCTCCCTAGGGGACTCGAACCCCTGTTACCGGCGTGAGAGGCCAGTGTCCTAACCACTAGACGAAGGGAGCATTGCAAGCAGCACATAGGCTGCAAAGCGGTGGTATTATACGCCCAACCTGATCATCCACAAGCAACCGTAGTGAGCAACAAAGGACGTATCGACATTTACAGCCCAGCCATTGTTATCCCCCGTCCAGAGCATCCCGTCTCCCGGGCCAATATCAGTCCCAATGCACTGAAGGTGCTGTACCGGTTGAAAGATTCCGGTTATCAGGCACATCTGGTCGGTGGCGGGGTACGTGATTTGCTGCTGGGGCGTGAACCCAAGGATTTTGATATTGCGACCGATGCGCATCCGGAGGATGTGCGGCGGCTGTTTCGGAATTGTCGCCTGATTGGCCGCCGTTTCCGGCTGGCACATGTCATGTTCGGTCGTGAAATTATCGAGGTGGCGACCTTCCGTGCCCTGCACGAGGCCGGTGCGGACAAGGCGGCGCAGCATACGGATGATGAGGGCCGCCTTGTCCGTGATAATGTCTATGGTGACATCGAAGGCGATGCCTTCCGCCGCGACTTCAGTGTCAATGCCCTGTATTACAACATCGCTGATTACTCGATTATTGATTACACCGGCGGGATGGCGGATATAGAGGCGGGGTTGTT
>Ga0209633_10005942_pt1 | contig 10558 bp, 8 predicted proteins | sample Cruoilmetagenom1_FD_187290 | JGI IMG/M metagenome (GOLD analysis project Ga0209633, IMG submission 187290) | Oil polluted marine microbial communities from Coal Oil Point, Santa Barbara, California, USA - Sample 1 (SPAdes) (version 2) | ecosystem: Environmental > Aquatic > Marine > Oil seeps ... | reverse complement strand
TTTGAAGAATCTGAAAAAGAATCACTGCTCACAATAAATTACAGAGCCTCAATGTTTTTTATTAAGCTGACCATTTCAATGGCACCCAGGGTGGCTTCAGCACCTTTATTACCTGCTTTGGTTCCAGAGCGCTCAATAGCTTGCTCAATGGTGTCTACCGTTAACACGCCAAAGGAAACCGGTACGCCAGCATCTAAACTTACCTGAGCTATACCTTTTACACATTCGCCTGCCACATATTCAAAGTGCGGTGTACCACCACGGATCACAGCACCCAGAGCAATAATCGCATCGTGTTTTTTTCTGTCAGCTACTTTTTTTACTGCCAGAGGCATTTCAAAAGCACCGGGGACACGAATAATATCAATATCATTTCCATTCACACCGTGGCGTTTTAAAGTATCTAAAGCGCCGTCAAGCAGACTTTCAACAACAAAACTGTTAAAGCGTGCAACGACTATGGCATAACGACCTGTTGCTGAACAAAAATCGCCTTCAATGGTATTAATGGTTTGTGATGTAGACATAACTATTTCCTATATTCTTCTTTACTTAACTTCTTACTTAATTTTTCACTTAACTTTTACTTAACCTTCACCGTAAGGCAAGTATTCTACAACTTCCAGATCAAAACCTGAAAGCGCATTGAAGCGCATGGGAGAACTTAACAAGCGCATTTTGTGAACCCCAAGGTCTTTTAATATTTGCGACCCGCTACCAATAGTCCGGTGACTTTTCCCGGGAACAAACCTTTCCGTTTTTTTCGACACAAAGGCATCCAGGCGTTCCAGAGTATTTTCGGGTTCACTGCCCTGAGACAACAACACCATAACGCCTGCTTCTTCAGCAGCAATTTTGCTCATTACTTTAGTAAAATTCCAGCCGCCATTGTCTTGCTGAGTTTGCACCAGATCTCTCAGAGTATCGGCATGATGAACCCTGACTACTGGTGCTTCCACTTTGGACAGGTCACCTTTTTTTAGCACCAGATGCACGTCATCGTTTAGCAGATCATGATAAGCCAAAAGTTCAAACTCACCGAATTCAGTTTGTATTTTTTCTTCTCTTACTCGCTCAATGGTTTTTTCGTTCATTGAGCGGTAGTGAATCAAATCAGCAATAGTACCAATTTTCAGGTCGTGCTTTTCTGCAAATTTTTCAAGATCAGGACGTCGAGCCATGGTGCCATCGTCATTCATGATTTCAACGATAGCCGCTGCTGGCTCAAGACCGGCAAGTTGTGCCAGATCGCAACCAGCTTCGGTATGCCCGGCACGATTTAGCACACCCCCACGTTGGGCTCTTAAAGGAAACACATGACCAGGTTGCACAATGTCTTCTGGTTTGGCATCACGAGCGACCGCTACAAGTGTTGTATGAGCGCGATCGGCAGCTGAGATCCCGGTTGTAACACCTTCACGAGCCTCAATGGACATGGTGAAATTGGTGCCATGTGCCGCGTTGTTGTTATCAACCATCAGCGATAAACCCAGTTGGTCACAGCGCTTGGCGGTAAGGGTCAGGCAGATTAGTCCACGAGCCTTGCTGGCCATAAAATTTATATCTTCGGCCCGTACCATAGAGGCAGCCATAATCAGATCACCTTCATTTTCGCGATCTTCGTCATCCATCAGCACGACCATTTTGCCACGCCGAATGTCTTCTATTAGTTCTTCAACCGTATTCAGGTTCATGTTTTGCTCTTATAAATTCATATATCTGGCTAACGGGCACCTAAGGTCCTTTTAACCCTTAATCTTTAACCCTTCAAAAAACCATGTTCTTTCAAAAATTCCATTGACAGTTTTTCACCGCCGGCTATTGTATCAGGATCTGCAGCTTTTTCGCCCATTAATAAGCGTTCCAGTTGCCGGGCAATGATATCTACCTCCAGATTAACCCATGTTCCACTATTCCAGCTGCCAATATTGGTCTCCTGCACCGTGTGAGGCACTATATTCAGGTCAAATACTGCCCCGGATACCGCATTTACAGTAAGACTGACACCATCCACACAAATAGAGCCTTTTTCGGCAATGTAACGCGCCAGCTCATCCGGTGCCTTGATACGAAATACCACTGAACGACCCTTATCCTGCCGATCAATGACTTCACCCATACCATCAACATGGCCACTGACTATATGACCACCCAAACGGGTACTGGGTGTAACTGCTTTTTCAAGATTTACCCTATCACCCAGTTTTAAGGTTTTCAGGGTTGAACGTTCCAGGGTTTCAAGGGATACATCAGCGTAAAAACCATCGCCAGGCAATTCCACAGCGGTCAGACAAACGCCATTGGTGGCAATACTGTCACCCAAAATTACGTCGCCTAAATCAAGTGAGCCAGTTTGAATGAACAGGCGGAGGTCGCCACCGGTTTTTTCCAGTCGAGCCACGGTTCCTATATCTGCAATAATTCCGGTAAACATAATCAGTAAGTTCCAGGTTTTTGTCTTTGATCTTTTGTCTTGGGCCTTTTTACTTTAATTAGCCATGGAAGTGGCAAAAGAGTGAATACGCGATTTTGAATTTTCCAGACACAGCAACTAGTTAGCTGCCTTTTTCACAATCGACTGCGTTTTTCAGGATAATTCGGATATCATCACCCACTTGCCTCAGGTCTTTTATATCCAGTTGAAGGTTTTGATCCATACGATCAAGACCCGGCAAATTTAACAGAGGACGGCCCTGATGACCCATCAATTTAGGGGCCATGAATATAATAGTTTCATCAATCAATCCGGCTTTTACAAAGGCACCGCTTAGAGTTGATCCGGTTTCAACCAACACTTCGTTAATTTCTTCCTGTGCTAGATAATCCAGCACCCTTGCAAGATCCAGGGTATCTCTATCGGCCGGTAAAGTGACCACTTTCGCGCCGACTGATTGTAATTCTTTAAACCGGGGGTGATCTTCAGTCTCGCATGTTAAAACCCAGGTGGCACCCGACAAGTTGAGCATTTTAGCATCTTTAGGCAGACGCAGCCTGCTATCCAGCACCACTCTTACTGGTTGTTTGATATCGGCATTATTTTGCCAGATTTCTGGTTTGTCGCCGTTCCAGTCCTCAAGGCGCACGATCATGGAAGGGTTATCGGCCAGAATGGTTTCAACACCTGTTATGGTGGCATCGCTTCTAGCTCGCCAGCGTTGCACATCAGCGCGGGCACTGGCTCCGGTAATCCACTTACTTTCGCCGGAAGCCATGGCAGTACGCCCATCAAGGCTCATGGCCAACTTGCATCGCACATAAGGCCTGTTACTTGCCATGCGTTTGATAAAACCGGGATTCAGGGAACGGGCTTCAGCTTCGAGCAAACCACATTCGGTGTCTATGCCGTTTTGTTTCAGCAGTGTCAGGCCCTTACCCGACACCAAAGGATTGGGGTCTTCCATGGCAGCGACAACTTTAGTCACGCCAGCGGCAATTAAAGCTTCACTGCAGGGAGGTGTTTTACCATGATGACTACAGGGTTCCAGGGTGACATAGGCAGTAGCGCCGGAAGCAATGCCCCTGATATCTGTTTGGCTTTTCCCTTTTAAATTTTCTACATCCTTTATGCCCGCAGCATCATACAAAGCATTAATTTCAGCATGGCCTTCACCTGCACGCTGATGCCAGCCCTGACCAATAATCTGATCATCTTTTACCAGCACACAACCCACCCGAGGATTCGGGTATGTGGTATAAAGCCCTTTTTCTGCCAATTGCAGTGCCAGAGCCATGTATTGGGTGTCGTTTTTAGAAAACATGGGCGTTGTGTATAACTAAGTCAATCTACAGCGTCGGCTGTTTCAGAACCTTCCCGCTCCAGGCGGTCAAGCTCTTCTCGAAATTCACTAATGTCCTGAAAACTCCGGTACACAGAGGCAAAACGAACATAGGCTACCTGATCCAGTTGTCGCAGGGCTTTCATTACTTCTTCCCCTACTTTAACCGAACTCAATTCCCTTTCACCAGTAGCGCGAAGATTATGCTGAATGCGATTCAGAGCCGCCTCAATTTCTTCAACACTAACCGGCCTTTTCTCCAAAGCTTTTAACATGCCCCTGCGAAGTTTTTCTTCGTTGAAAGGTTCGCGAGTGCCGTCACTTTTAACCAACCGTGGAATCACCAGTTCTGCAGACTCAAAGGTAGTAAAACGCTCACCGCAGGCCAGGCATTCTCGACGCCTACGCACCTGATCGCCATCGGCAACCAGACGAGAGTCAATGACTTTTGTTTCTGTCTCCTGGCAAAAGGGGCAATGCATAATAATTTATTCCAAACCTTTAATGCAATTTTATATTATTTGAAAACTTTGCACGAAAGATGACTTTAATAAATCAATATGACTCTCGTGCATGACACTCTACTCAATCTCTTACGGGCACCTCTAAAAATAGTAATTTTCTCGTGAGAACAAGGAAGCCCCGCACGGACGACTGCATGGATGCAGGAGCTAGAGCAATGCCTGAAGCAATTGCCGAGAACCGCGGTGTATAAGGCATACATGAGGATTCGAGTACGGAGCTCATGTACAGGACGTACGGTATGCCGATTTTGCAGGAGCAAAAATCGGTGACGCAGCTATCGCGGGAAAAGTGCATTTTTAGAGGTGCCCTTACTTATAAACGGGAAAACGCGCGCAGATATCCAGCGCCTTTACCTTTACAGCTTCAATAACTGACTCGTTATTAATATCATCCAGAATATCACAAATCCAGCCAGTCAGTTCTACTGTTTCAGCCTCTTTGAATCCACGACGGGTAATGGCAGGTGTTCCAATACGCAAACCGCTGGTGACAAAAGGTGAGCGGGGATCATTAGGAACGGCATTTTTATTTACAGTGATATTGGCACGGCCCAATGCCGCATCGGCATCTTTACCGGTGATATCTTTATCTATCAGGTCCAGCAAAAACAAATGATCATCGGTGCCACCGGATACAATTTTATAATCGCGGTCGATAAATACTTTAGCCATCGCTCGAGCGTTGGTCAGCACCTGCTGTTGATAGGTTTTAAATTCATCGGACATGGCTTCTTTAAAGCAAATCGCTTTTGCAGCAATCACATGCATTAAGGGGCCACCCTGTCCACCGGGGAATACAGCGGAATTGAGTTTTTTCTCCAGCGCTTCATTGGCTTTAGCCAGGATCAGGCCGCCACGAGGTCCGCCAAGGGTTTTGTGGGTGGTTGTGGTAGTAACATCGGCAATTTGAACCGGGTTTGGATATTCTCCCGTAGCTACCAGACCGGCTACATGAGCCATATCCACAACCAGATACGCACCTACACTGTCAGCAATATCCCGGAATTTTTGCCAGTCCACTACTCTGGAGTAAGCAGAAAACCCGGCCATGATCATTTTAGGTTTATGTTCTTTAGCTAATGCAGCCACCTGGTCGTAATCTATTTCACCGGTTTCAGAATTCAAACCGTATTGAACACTATGGTAAATTTTGCCAGAGAAATTTACTTTGGCACCGTGGGTCAGATGACCACCATGGGCCAAACTCATACCCAGCACCGTATCACCCGGCTCTAACAAAGCCATGTATACGGCTGAGTTCGCCTGAGACCCAGAATGAGGTTGGACATTGGCATAATCAGCACCGAACAATTCTTTGGCTCTATCAATAGCCAACTGCTCAACAACATCAACATGTTCACAACCACCGTAATAACGCTTACCAGGATAGCCTTCAGCATATTTGTTAGTTAATACAGTACCCTGGGCTTCAATAACCCTTGGGCTTGCGTAATTTTCAGAGGCAATCAATTCAATATGCTCTTCCTGACGCCGGCATTCGTCCTGAATGGCGTTCCAGATTTCATCATCAAACCCTGCAATAGTCATATCTTTGGTAAACATTTATAACCTCTTTAAAAACACATTCAATTTTTGCCTGTAGCATTGGCGTCACAGCCCCGGAAGGGAGGCTATTTTACCTCAGACAGACCCCAAGAGCACATGAATTAACTACATAACTTCAGTAATCTCACTCAAGCAAGTCCACAACCCCCCTCCTACCCGCTATAATCCTGGAAACCGCAGTTGGCCGGCCCAAACTGGAAGTTTACACTGCTATGGTAAGTTATTTTAAGTAGTGAGTTTTCACCTGTTGGGTGAGTCCGCCTCCTCACTCGATAGCACGTTTATTGAATCAGCTAATTTCGCAAAAAAAGCTCGAAATAGCTGGCTAGAGCTTGCCCCGCGAAGCGTATTGGGTATTATTCACTTTTTTTACTGTATTATCGAACCAAATAAACGCACTCTCAAGCGAGTCCAACTATGGTTTTCAGGATAATATTTGCACTTTCTGGAAGGTTTGGGTAATTTTGCCTCCAGGATCACCACATACTACTTCCAGTTACCATTCCGCTAACTCTTAAGAGCTACTTTCCTTATGGCCCAATATATTTACACCATGAACCAGGTTGGCAAGGTTGTGCCGCCGAACCGTGAAATTCTCAAGGATATTTCCCTGTCTTTCTTTCCTGGGGCCAAAATCGGTGTGCTTGGCTTAAACGGGTCTGGAAAATCGACCTTACTACGCATAATGGCTGGCCTGGACACCGAAATTAATGGTGAAGCCCGACCACAGCAGGGTATTAATATCGGTTACCTGCCCCAGGAACCACAACTTGATCCCGACAAGGATGTTCGCGGCAATGTTGAAGAAGGCGTTGCCGAAATCAAACAACTATTGACTGATTTTGATGATGTGAATGCCCAATTTGCCGAACCCATGTCAGATGAGGAAATGGATGCCCTGATGGCCAGGCAGGCTGACCTGCAAAATGCCATTGAAGCTGCCAACGCCTGGGATCTGGACAGAACCCTTGAAATTGCCGCCGATGCATTGCGGCTTCCCCCATGGGAAGCTGATGTAACGGTACTTTCGGGTGGCGAAAAACGTCGGGTAGCCTTGTGTCGTTTGTTACTGTCTGCGCCAGACATGCTCTTGCTGGACGAACCCACTAACCATCTGGATGCAGAAAGCGTTGCCTGGCTAGAGCAATTTTTATATGAATATAAGGGCACCGTCGTTGCCATTACCCACGATCGTTACTTTCTTGATAACGCGGCTCAATGGATATTGGAACTGGATCGTGGTCACGGTATTCCTTACGAAGGCAATTATTCTTCGTGGCTGGAACAAAAAGAACAGCGATTAGAACAGGAAGCAAAGCAGGAAGCTGCCCACATGCGCAGTGTTAAGAGCGAGCTGGAATGGGTACGATCCAATGCCAAGGGTAAGCGCACTAAAAGCAAAGCCCGTCTGGAACGCTTTGATGAGCTGACTTCAAAAGATTTCCAGAAACGAAATGAAACCCAGGAACTTTATATCCCACCGGGTGAACGGCTTGGAGATCTGGTATTTGAAGCCAACAATATTTCAAAAGCCTATGGCGACAAAGTCTTGTATGAAGACCTGAGTTTTACCATTCCCCCGGGTGCGATTGTGGGAATTATTGGTCCCAACGGTGCAGGTAAAACCACCCTGTTTCGAATCATGTCCGGACAGGAACAGCCCGACAGTGGCGAACTGCGCATTGGCGAAACCGTTCAAATGGCTTATGTTGATCAATCACGGGATGAACTCAACGGTGAAAAAACCGTGTGGGACGAAATTTCTGAAGGTTCTGACTTTATTAAAGTGGGGAATTTTGAAATGCCGTCCCGAGCCTATGTGGGTCGTTTTAATTTTCGTGGTTCTGATCAGCAAAAACTGGTGAAGAATTTATCAGGTGGCGAACGAAACCGGCTACATCTGGCCAAACTTCTTAAACAGGGCAGTAATGTTCTCTTACTGGATGAACCCTCAAACGATCTTGATATTGAAACTCTTCGTGCTCTTGAAGAAGCCTTGCTGGCCTACCCCGGGTGCGCAATTGTAATTTCCCATGATCGCTGGTTTCTGGACAGAATAGCCACCCACATTATGTCATTTGAAGGCGACAGCAAAGTGGAGTTTTTTGAAGGTAATTATACTGAGTACGAAGATTATAAAAAGAAAACCCTTGGCAAAGACCTGCAACCTACACGTATAAAATATAAAAAACTAAACTAAATAACTTTAGAGGCCTTTGCACGGGAGCCATTTTGCTCCCATGCTGCGTAGCCTAAGGACGCCTAGAGCCTGCCCCGTGAGCGCAGCGAATGCTTTGGGTACGGTTGGTGCCCGGAAACAAAATTATCTCTCATGCAAAGGCCTCCTTTAAACTCAAATGCCCAACAAAAATCATTCATTTAAGTTAAGCATTTTAAAATAGATTAAGTCTTCGCATTGCAAATATTTTTTTAAAAACTTATCTAATACGCTGCAATTCATTAGTTGTGAAATTCTTTTCTGTTAAACCCACATTAAACTTGAATTTATCTTGCACAATAAATTCTGACTTTCTGTTTGTTTTATGATTCACCATTCTAACCAGGTGTGCCCGCCAGTATTTTTCTGAATAAAGCTGGTAATTTTCATTGAACCTGGTTTTTTCCAGCACCTTATCCTTATCATAAAAATCTATTTTTAAGATTCGAAGATTCTCCTGGTCCAGCCATGCAACTTGTCGACTATAGCCGCTCTTTGGATCCACAGGAATTGCTTCAACTTCAAAAGTTTTCTTTCCGTTAATTTCAGTTTCCTTAATAAAACGATAGGTGTAATCATCAAGCTCCCGAATACCTAAATCCTCAAAAGTAAATTCGCTACTGGAAAAAGATTTCACCTTATCAATAGGAGAAACACGTCTGACTTTATAATTTCTGCGGTTATACGTCCATTGCTCCTCGTCCTTCCCTAACATTCCATGAGTTAGCAATGCCATGCCTTTATAAGTCTGGGGCTCTCTGACAACAAGCAAAATTTTATCGCCAACCTTCTCATTACCTTCAAGGCGAGTTACCCGCAACAAACGTCTGTTTGCTTTACCCGATGAGTCTGTTGTGATTAATTCCTGAAGCGTATCAGAGTCCTCATAACCCTGGCCTTTTTTAACTGCCTCTTCAATAATGTCACGTCCACGATCTGCGAGAGCATAATTGCTTATAAAAACACTCATCAGAAAAATGGCAAGCATCACAGGATTTATTATTTTTTTCATATTCTCACCCCTTAATTTATCTACTATCAAATCTACCTATTTAATCTCTTCTATCAGATCTTGATCCAAAAAAATCTATAGCCTTTCTACAAAAAAATTCAATTGCCTTTAAGTAGCCCTGGCTGATTTCTATTTAATTAATCAAGGCTAAAGGATATGAATAATGCCGAAGCTCTTTACAAAACTCAACAGTATTAACATATCTTATAACACATTGAAATCTAATAATTATATTGCGCATTTATTCAATGAATACCGAACATAATACCTATAAATTAGATTAATCACCAGAATGCACGTATTATCCATCAACTTATTAGGGATTTCCCTTTGAAACCCTTGTTTAGCATATTTTCCATATTTTTTGGATGCTAAAGCCCTCTAACCCCATAGATTATATGAGGATCACCATGTCAAATTACTTAAAAGACATCGAAGCACTAACGGCTGTTCGTAACGACCAAGGTAGCTCCTGGAACGCCATCAACCCTGAGTCTGCTGTACGGATGCGCTTGCAGAACCGTTTTAATTCTGGTTTGGATATTGCCAAATACACCGCCAAGATTATGCGTAACGACATGGCTGATTACGATAAAGACACCAGTAAATACACCCAGTCTCTGGGCTGCTGGCATGGTTTTGTTGGTCAGCAAAAACTAATCTCTATCAAAAAGCATTTTGGCACTACTGACAAGAGCTATCTTTATCTTTCGGGCTGGATGGTTGCAGCTCTGCGTTCTGAATTCGGTCCTTTACCTGACCAGTCCATGCATGAAAAAACATCTGTTCCTGCTTTGATTGGCGAATTGTATGACTTTTTAAAACAAGCTGACAGCTGGGAAATGAACCATTTGTTCCGTGATCTTGATGCTGCCCGTGAAGCGGGTGATTCAGCCAAAGAAAGCGACATTATCAATAAAATTGATAATTTTGAAACACATATTGTACCTATCATTGCCGACATCGATGCCGGTTTTGGTAATGCTGAAGCGACTTACCTTTTATCCAAGAAAATGATTGAAGCCGGCGCTTGCTGTATTCAACTTGAAAACCAGGTTTCTGATGAGAAACAATGTGGTCACCAGGATGGTAAAGTAACCGTTCCTCACGCTGACTTCATTGCTAAAATTAATGCGGTTCGTTACGCTTTCCTTGAGCTGGGTGTTGACGACGGTGTCATCGTTGCCCGTACTGACTCTCTGGGTGCTGGCTTAACCAAACAGATTGCTGTAACGGATGAGCCAGGCGATTTGGGTGACAAATACAACAGCTTCATCGACGGCGACACCGTTGAAAGTGCTGACGATATTAAAAACGGCGACGTGGTGATCAAACAAGACGGCAAACTGATGAAGCCCAAGCGTTTAGCATCTGGCCTGTTCCAGTTCAAACAAGGCAGTGGTATTGATCGTGTGGTTCTTGACTGTATTACCAGCCTGCAAAACGGTGCTGACCCGCTGTG
>Ga0209633_10005941_pt1 | contig 10559 bp, 8 predicted proteins | sample Cruoilmetagenom1_FD_187290 | JGI IMG/M metagenome (GOLD analysis project Ga0209633, IMG submission 187290) | Oil polluted marine microbial communities from Coal Oil Point, Santa Barbara, California, USA - Sample 1 (SPAdes) (version 2) | ecosystem: Environmental > Aquatic > Marine > Oil seeps ... | reverse complement strand
AAGTCGCTTCCATCTGGAAAACCCATGGTGATGCATTGGCACGCAAGATACGAAATGAACTCAAAAAAGTAAAATTTGACAGAAACTTCACAGTCGTATTTTCACCTGAAGAAGATAAATGTAAAGAGAAAGGTTCCTGTGTAGCAGTGACCGGTGCAGTAGGATTAACTGTATGTTCTGAATGCATCAAAAAAATACTAAATTAACAGGTACTACATCGCAACTAAAAACGCATTCGCCCACTCTTTGATCTCTTCAAAATAAGTGACTGTCCCTACTCCACCTGCACCACCCATGACTGCAAAAGTTATCTTAGTTAGACTGTAGGGTCTCTCACCTACCAGTTTACCCGTTTGTGCATTGATGGCGTAGTTGTACTCCTTATCTTTCCATACAAAAGATGCTGCCCAGACAGGAAGAAGTACATTTTTATAAGTCACATTATTGTGTTGTGTATTGAGTGCATGGATCTGCTGCTGGTCTCCTCCGATATCCTGGCGTACATTTTGCTCAATCTTAAATGACATTTTTGCTTTGGCAAATTCAAATCCGTTGTCTAAGCCTATGGTATATTCTTCCGCTTCAAAACCTGAAAGGTACATCTCATCAAAAGGTTTAAGATCTACAGTATTCCAAGGTTCCAAAGAGTCCAGGATTGCGCGGGAGATCGTCTTGCTTGCACCTATGGTCACATCATCAAAACTGACATACACCACACCCGAAGCCGGAGTCCATCTGATACGGGGCTCTTGTACGCGAATTTGTCGTTGTCTACCATTTTGTACAACAGTTTTAGTCACTGTTACATAATAAACATCACCTCGTTGTCCTTGATACTGAGAAACCGTGTCACTGTCATAGGTCCAATACGGCAGATAATATCCAGTAAGCTTTCTATCACCATCCAGATATTTTTTAAAGGCATTAGGAGCAAACCAGCGTGATCCTACCCATTTTAAAAAACGTACTTGTGCCTCTTTTTGCGTTATACTAAAAGGGATGAGAGACTTAGGTGTAATATCATTAATAAAGTCTGTTATAGCAGGTGTTCCACAGTATGGACAGTTAGATGAAAAAGAGTATGGGGTAAGTGTAAAAGAACCTCCACACTTTTTACAACTGACCTCTTTACTTATGATCTTTGACTCTTCAGCATGTAATGTAGAAATCGCCTCATGAAAATCATACTCACGTATGATTTGTTTTGAGCTGTCTATTGTTGTTTGTGTATTACAAAACCCACAAGTGAGCTTACCTGTTGCAGGAGAGAACTTTTGTGGTGCCCCACAAGAGGGACAGGTAAAGTTGATAGCAGTGAATTTCATAGTTTATTGAAGCGGTGGTGGTGTTTGTAAAAACTTATCACTCAGTACAGTACCTGCTTCTTCCCATGCCTGCATGCCTTGTGTCCATATAAGCGTTTTACTGTCAATGCCTCCATTGGCAATAGTGTGATAGATACTATCAAGCGAATATGGTCCGTCTGTTTTTCCATCTTTAGCAATAAAATATTGTGCTACACTGTTTAGCAAAGGGGGAGGTGTAGTTGTATTTTGATTCATACTGTTTGCCATCTGCTGTCCCATAGCCATCCCCACACCCATACCCATCATATCTGAGGTTGCTCCACCGTTTTCATTACCCAGAGCTTGCCCTCCTTGATATTTCAGATGGTCATCAAGATTACCCGTAATAGCTCGACTAGAACGTGTATCCAATGCTTTTTCAACCTCTTCAGGTAAAGAGATGTTTTCAACAAGCATACGTGTAAGTTCAAGCCCGTACTCTTTAAATGACGGTGCCATATATTCTGTGATATACTTACCGAACCTCTCATAATTCGCTGCTAGGTCAAGGGCTGGAGTGTCATCTTTACCCATAATAGTTGCAAATTTTGAGACTATGAGGTTTGTAAGCTGTGCTTCAATTTCATATGTAGTAAAGTGTCCGTCTGTCCCTACTATTTCATTTAAAAATGTTTTAGCATCATTGACACGTATCTCATACGTACCATAGGCACGAAGTCTCACCATATCAAACTCAGGATCACGCACCATAATAGGGTTTTTTGTTCCCCACTTCAAATCGATAAAACGTTTGGTACTTATAAAATACACTTCAGCTTTAAAAGGAGAATTAAACCCATGATCCCAATGCTGTAAATTAGTTAATATGGGAATATTATTTGTTTCAAGCTCATAGATACCGGGGGTTAAAATGTCAGCGATGACACCTTCATTGACAAATACAGCCAGTTGTGATTCACGTACGGTAAGTTTAGCACCGTACTTGATCTCATGCCCCTGCCTGTTGAAACGGTATACCATAGTATCATGTGAATTATCTACCCACTCAATTACGTCTATAAATTGTCCAAATATCCAGTCAAATAAACCCATATTATACCTCCTTGTTAGCTATAGCTTCTGTTGTTTTTGTAGGAATCTCTTCTGCTTTAGCCTTCACTGCCAAGAGAGCATCTTTAAGTTCTTTTTCTGTTTTATGCAGTTCAGTCAATGCTTTCGCTCTTGCCTCTTTACCTTCCTCTGCGATCTTAAGAGAGTCATCAAGCGTTGCGATAAATGTTTCATTGGCTTTTTTGATGCTTTCTATGTCAAAAATACCACGCTCCATCTGCTTACGTACTTCTTTGTTGGCATCTCTTAGCCCTTCTGCATTCTGTTCTAAGAGTTCATTTGTAAGGTTCGCCGCATCTCTTACAGCAATAGCTGTATCGTGACTTCTAAATATCGTCACTGTCTGAGCAAGCTGATTTCTCCATAATGGCACTGTATTTAGCAGCGTTGAAGTGATTTTAGAGATGAGAGATTTGTCGTTCTCCTGTATGAGCCTGATACTTGGAAGTGACTGCATAGTGACTTGACGAGAAAGCTTAAGATCATGTACTCTTCTTTCCAGTTCATCCCTAAAACCTCGTATCTCTTTGAGGTCTTGAATAGCAAGCATCTCTTTATCTGCTGCTTTTGCTTCAAATTCCGGGATAATAGTTTCTTCAAGCTCCTGCAACTTTGTCTCCCCTGCTTTAATGTAGATCTCAAGTTTTCTAAAGTAGTCAAGATTTGCATCATAGAGTTTATCAAGTGAAACAACGTCTGTCATAAGTTGGCTTTTATGTTTTTCAAGATTATTTGAGATCATATCTACCTGATCTCTTACATCTTCATACTCCTGTATGAATTTCACTATCGGTTTGGTTGCACCAAAAAGTTTTTGGTACCATGCGAGTTTGATGTTGGGGTTGAACTTTTCCATATCAAAACCACGTATAGAAGCTACCATCTCATTTAATGCTGCTCCCGCTGCTCCCATATCTTTATTTTGCACACCATCTATCATACGGTTTGATATTTCATCCAGTTGTTCTTGAGCAGAAGAACCGAAATAGATAATAGAGTTTCTATCATTGATATCAAGTTCATTCAGTGCATCCTGTAAGACTGTCACCTCTTCTGCCAACACTTCAGGTACTAGTTCACTTTTTTCATCTATGGCCGTTTCTATCATCTCTTTTGTTTTTGTTTCCATGATCTTTTCCCTTTAATTTAATTTTTTATCTGTTCTTTTAGCACATCTATATGCACATCAAGATCAAACTGATTGTTGTTTTTCAATCTATCCAACTCTTTATCAAATCTAGTATCTAACTCTGTCATAAGTGTATAAAGCTTCTCTTTAGTCTCACTGTTGATATCTTCTTCATCCATGGAAATATAAGAATCAGTGACTTTTGCGATGCCATCAATGTATACTATAAGAAATTTTCTAGCCACACGAATATCTTTTGGGTCAGCCTGTATCGTCTCCAGTATATTCTCCGCTTTACCAACAGCGGTTGAAAGATCATCCGATAGTTTTACATCTTTTATCTGATTCTTATGACTTTTGATCATTCCTAGTTTTTCTTTGGCTTCATTGATAGTTTCAAGCACGAACTCGGCAGAAACATCACCAAGGTTCTCTAGTTTATCTTTTTTAGGATCAAATCCATAATACAGATAATATCCCAATGTTGCGATACTCCCAAGGAAAAGTGCTTTGAGAAAAGATTCATTTCCTGCGAACCAGACAGTAAAGAACGTAGCACCCCCAAGTAAAAAACCCGAAATTGTTTTATAAGGTATCTTAGGTGCTTTAATTAAAACTGCATTCATATAATCAGCTTCTTGAGTAAAACCTTTAGTGGAAACTTTTGCTGTGATAAAAAAGAGTGCAAAGGCCACACTGTTCAATATGAATGCTTTGATATTGGTCTGTAAAAGTGCCAAAATAACTGCCACAAAGAGTGGCACAAGAAACAAGTAGAGTAATGTTCCTTTTTTGGACAACGCTGATGCGGTATTAGGTTTATATGGTTTTGCTTTTGCCATGTCTTATCCTAACAGATTGCCAAGTGGATACCACACAGCAAGTCCTGCAGAAAAAACGATGAAAAAGAAACCAAATGTTTTTTTATATGTTGACATCTTTATCCCTTATGTAAAACTACCACCATTCTAACATAAAATATGATAAAAAGTATAGGATAATTCTTTTTCTTATCCTATAAAAAAGAAACCCTTATTTTAATTTTCTGTTTCTTGCTGCAAGCAGCGTCAGGACGAATAATCCTGCCACCGCATAATAGACCCACATAGGAATAGGTACAGGATCTCCTGCTGCATACGAATGAAGACCTGATAGGTAATAATTTACCCCAAAGTATGTCATCAGCACTGTAGAGTATGCCCATGTTGACGCCACATTATAAGCAAAGTTCGACTTCAAGGCAGGAATGAATCTCAAATGAAGTACCACGGCATAGATAAGTATCGTAACTGCAGCCCAAGTCTCTTTTGCATCCCAACCCCAGTAACGTCCCCAGGATTCATTGGCCCAGACACCACCAAGGAAGTTTCCTATGGTAAGCAGGAATAGACCTACGATCACTCCCATCTCAGAAAGATTTGTCAACTCTTTAATAGAGCGGTCTATATTTTCATGATTCTTCTTACCTCTTAGTATATAAAGTATCAGGACCAAAAGTGACAAGATAGACCCAAGTCCAAGGAAACCATCACCAGAGATGATCGTCGCCACGTGTATCATCAGCCAGTATGATTTTAGTACCGGTACAAGGTTGGTGATCTCAGGGTTAATGAAACTCATATGTGCCACACCCATCGTTACACCTGCCAAGATCGCTGTACCTGCCAATGCAAATGGTGAACGTCTTGCCAAAAGCAGCCCTGCAAATACTGTAGAAACAGCAATAAAGACAATAGACTCATACGCATTTGACCATGGTGCATGATCTGCTATATACCAACGAACACCCAAACCAATGACATGTATCACAAACCCGATGAATAGAACAGTTAATGCTCCACGCATGATCCACTTCATTGAAAATGCCGGCTTAATGACATTGATAAACGCAAAGACCAAAAGTAAGAGTCCTAAGATCAAATAGAGAGGAACCAGCTTGCCAAAGAGTCCAAACTTGTTGTATTTTATCTCCATATCGATGCGACTTGGACTTGGAATAACCGCTGAGCCATACTGCTCCTGGTACTTGCGTATGCCTGAAAGTGCCAGGTCTGCCTTTTCCCACTCACCTTTTTCCATCCCTTGCGCTACCATCTGGAAGTAGGCTGAAATACTCATCTTTACAAGATCAGACTGCTCTTTAGGATACTCTTTGATCGCATCCATAGGTGCCATCCATTTATTATTGGCATCATCAGGCTTTGGATAAATACGTAAAATAGAACCCTGATATGCCATAAAAGCGACATTCACTCTTTCATCTATTTTGAGAAGTTCTTTATCATATTGTGTTTTTTCCAATGGTTTCTTTTTGCTGGCTTCCGTCACCGCAGCAAAGATCTTGTAACTGCTCTCTTCTTTAGAAAAGAAGTCTGAGAATTTCGCAAATTTAGTATCTTCAGGCAAGCCCAGTGTGACTGCTATCTTTTTATGTCCTACTTTGATCATTGGTACATTTTGGTAGAATCCAGGCTGCATGATCATACCTAACATCATTTGTGTCGGTTCAAGATCGAACAATACTGTTCTTCCCGTGATCTTCGCAACAACATCATGTGCCACCGTATCCATAGGTTTCATACGTCCCTGATGATCCTGCACAGCAAGTTTTCCAAATTTTTTCGTATGTGCGGCGCTATAAGACTGCATCGTTTTAAGCATTTCAGGATCTACAGTCGGTGATGCAGCATTCACATTTTGAGGAGAGAATGCCAACAGTGCCAACATCGCTACAGCCGCAGCAGATGACTGCAGTTTTCGTACTCCCTTAAGCAGTTTCTGAAATCTCCCATAAGGTGTAAAGAGTGACCAGATCATACCAAGAGTAAGTAATATGTACCCGATATACGTAGGCCATGTTCCCGGGTCATGATTGACTGAAAGTACAGTACCTTTTTCATCCTGGTCATACGAAGACTGGAAGAAACGGTAGTTTCTATGGTCAAGGATATGGTTCATATAGATCTTATACGGCATATGAATATCTTCTTCTTTGTCAATCAGTATCACATCCGAAGAGTATGACGCAGGTGTCATAGAACCTGGGTAACGTTCAAGTTCAAAGTTTTCAAGTTTGATGGAAAATGGCACTTCTATCAGCTTTGCACCCACACGTACATCTATATCTACACCCCCTAATTCCATCTGTTTTACTTTCCCTGTTCTACCCTTATAAGGTTTAGTCGTGATGATCTTAGACTCATCTCCTACACTTACTTTCCATTGCATGTACTCAGCTTGACCTCTTTGGGTCTTTATATCATCAGAACCCAATTTTAAAATAGCTTTTTCATGTACATCTTTCAGGACGATCGCATTGGAACCAAAACGGTATAACATTCTGTTCTTAAACTCATTTACACCACCTTTTAACTCACCGGATTCTTTGTTGTTCATGTTAAGTGTTTTAAGAATGAACGGGAAGTTGATTTTAAAAAGACCCTCTTCTTCTGTGATAAGGAATGTTGGTTTATCTGTTGTTGCTTTAATGTCATACCCCACATAGAAACCGCCAAAATCTTTTCTTTCACCTTTGGCAAGATAGTAGATCTCACCCTTTTGACCTGTTGAGATCTTCAGTTCTAAAAGTTTTTTACCATTTTCAGAAGAGACCACTTTCTCATGGACTGTAGGCAGATATTTGAGTAATTCTATATGGACTTTCTTATCTCCTACAGAGAGACTCTGTGTCAATGAATTACCCGTCATGGTAGAGAAGAAAAGTTCTTTTTCAAGTGCCGCAGTCTTCTCAGCCTGGCTTGCTTGTACCTGTAATATCTTTACATCAGATACCATCGTGTGACTGGAGTCACCCTCACGTATATGCATGATCCCCTCATACCCTATATAACGTGTAATGAGTGCACCGATAGCGATCACAAGGAATGAAGAGTGAAAAAGAAAAACTGCAGGTTTTGTTTTATAAGTTTTGTGTTTAAGGATCTGATAAACAAGAATTGCCACGAAATAAGCCAAAAAGACTTCAAACCATTGTGCTTTATATATGAGTGACTGTGCCGTTTGCGTACCGTAATCATTCTCTATAAAGGTTGCAGCACCTACCAGTGCTCCAAAAGCGAACAACATAAACACAGCCATTTTCATGGAAAAAATATACTTCATCTTCTAATATCCTTGTAATTGACCAAAGCCATAATAAAGAGGATTATAACTGATGTTTGCTAACCGAATATTAATTGGGATTTTTTAACTCTTATTATTGGGTGAGTGTTACATTAATAGACCATAATTACAATTCAATAAGCACACGAAAGCCAACAAAATAATTACGTCCGCCAGAGCCAAGGTTTATCCGGGAAGCACAACGACTGCTCAGGGCACTCCCGTTCCATGAACCGCCACGCAGGACTCTACCCTTTTCACTTTGTATTTTATACGCACTTCCATCTCTGGGTGTATTCTCATAGCTCTCAGCATAGTGGTCACTGCACCACTCCCATACATTCCCATGCATATCATACAATCCCCAGGCATTCGGTTTTTTGCTCCCTACATCATGGGTCACTCCTTCAGCATTCTCAGCATACCAGGCATACTCACCAAATACTTTCTGATCATCACCAAAACAATATTCTTCTGTACTCCCTGCCCTACATGCGTATTCCCATTCAGCTTCCGTTGGCAAACGGTAGGTCACCCCTTCTCTCTGTGTTTTCCATGCACAATATGCCTTTGCATCCGTCCAACGTACACGGCGTACAGGCACATCAAAACCCAAATGTTCATGTCTCTCTTCAGGCACTTCTGCCCCCGTAGCCTGTGCAAAAAGCATATAGTCTTCTACGGTCACCGGGAACTTACACATCGCTACATCATAATCTATCTGTACTTCATGTACAGGTTGTTCTCTTTCTCTGGCATTTTCATTATCTGAACCCATAAGGAAGCTTCCACGCGGTAGTTGTATAAAGTTATTATTTGTATTCACTAATGTCCTTAAACTAAAATATAATTGGCTTTATAGTAGCATAACTTATACAATTTTTACAGAAAAAATGTAAGTTTAAAATAAAGAATTTGGATTTAAATTGGTGAATTAAAAATATGAGTTAATTTTAAGTAGTATTACATACACTCCCAAACAAAGTTTGGAGTGTATAGTGTTTATTTATTCCAGAGAAGGAACCTTGATAATCTGCAGCTATATGCTAATGGATTGCTTCTTTTGTAGCTTCTACCGCTTTATCCGTAGTTTCTTTTGCTGCATCAACAGCCTTATCAGCTGCCTCTTTTGTTGCATCCACTGCATCACTTGCTGCATCTTTTGTTGCATCTGCTGCATCACTTGCAGCATCTTTTGTTGCATCAACTGCTTTTGCTGCTGCATCAGTGGCTGCGTCATTCGTCTTCTCTCCACACGCTGTAAACAACATTGCTGCTGCTATCATTGATATCATGGTAATTTTTTTCATTCTTTTCCCTTTAATTTTAATTACACAGGAATTTTATCTTATTTATATAAACAAGAGCTAAAAATTACTTTTCTCTCTATTTATTATCTGTTTTATACTTTTTTTATACCCATTGTGCGATCAATATAGGCAACAACCTGATCATTCAAACCAAGCCTTGATGCTAATTTTTTCATATACCTCTGTTCCGCTACTGTATCGACTTCAACAGCCAACATTGAAGCTGCGTAGATCTGTGCAGCCATATCAGGCTTATTGGCAGCAGAGGCTACAACAGCATCCATATCCATAGGTTTGTTTGCTTCAGATATAAAAAAATCTTTTTCTTTTTGTTCCAGACCATCATCATCCAGTTTACCGATGATCTTATCTACTTCACTCTTATCTATCTTACCATCTGCCTTGGCAGCATTGATCATGGCTTTTACAATAACCTGAGCATCATTCTCAAGATTTTGTTCTTCCTGAGGCTTTGAAAGTTCTTTTAAAATACTTGATCCTGCAGATGGTGCTTGTCCAGAGTTTTTTAATGCTGCCATAGCCACAGAAGCCAGCATGCCTAGTCCACCGCCGCCGACTGCTCCCTTTACGGCACCTGATCCTCCCCCCAATAGTGACCCAAGAATTGCACCAACTGCACCTGAAGCTGCTTTGTTGTCTAAAAGACCCCCTAATAGGTCACCTACTCCACCACTTGACGCTTGTGTTTCCTTGCCTTGCGTCTGGGAACCTCCAGTCGTCTTACCAAGGTCACCCAAGAGGTCATCCATACTAGGAGTACTTTTCCCTGAGCTCAAGCTGCCCAATAGGCCGCCAAGAATATCATCACTTTTTCCGGCATCTACTGTATTTGACATTCGAGTATTTCCCGATTGTGTCATACCCTGCTGTAATAATGTTCCAAGTAAATCTGTTAATCCTGCCATTTATTAATCCTTTCATAATACATTACATTCTCTCATCATATTATATGGAAGGGAATGCTATAAAAGGTTTGTGTAAGCCTAATGATAGTGTTGTAAAAGAGCATACAACAAAATAAATATTGACACACAAACAAGTCAATACTTCTTTACTGATCGTCATCCACCTCCATCTCTTTTGTATCTAGTGAATCATGAGATTTTTTAGTGTAGTTTGTTTTACTGAGCTTATCTTTTGACTTGTCTGTCGCTGGGTTTTGCCCAATAATATGAAGATCAGTCTGAGGATAAGGGATAGAGATACCTTGTTTATCAAAACGTTCCTTCACAGTACGAGTCACTTCCCAAAAGACTGTCCAGTAATCAGCTGTTTTAACCCATGGACGACATATGAAATTGACTGATGAGTCAGCCAGTTCATTTACCTTGATCGTAGGTGCTGGATCTTTAAGAACCAGTGGATGTTCTGAAAGAATTTGCTCCATAACCTTCTGAGCTTGTTCAATGTTATCATCATAACCGATACCAAATGTCATATCTACACGACGTGTAGCACTATGGGTTACATTGGTGATAATGTTACCCCAAATTGAGTTATTGGGGACGACCATCATTCTATTGTCTGGGGTAATGATACTTGTTGATACCAATGTCATCG
>Ga0209633_10005940_pt1 | contig 10561 bp, 10 predicted proteins | sample Cruoilmetagenom1_FD_187290 | JGI IMG/M metagenome (GOLD analysis project Ga0209633, IMG submission 187290) | Oil polluted marine microbial communities from Coal Oil Point, Santa Barbara, California, USA - Sample 1 (SPAdes) (version 2) | ecosystem: Environmental > Aquatic > Marine > Oil seeps ... | reverse complement strand
AAATTAAACTTAGTCACTAAAGAGGAGTTTGACGTCCAATCAGCTGTTTTAGCCCGTACACGCCACAAGCTAGAAGAACTCGAAGCCGCATTAAGCAAATTAGAGGCATCAATAAAACCTTAATGCTTTGCCACAGGAAAGGATTCCATGTCACTTGCAACCATTTATTCGCGTAGCTGCACGGGCGTTGACGCACCACTAGTCACCGTAGAGGCCCACCTGGCCAATGGGCTACCCAGCCTATCGATTGTTGGGCTACCAGAAGCGGCCGTTAAAGAAAGCAAAGACAGGGTCCGCAGCGCATTAATTAATTGTCAGTTTGAATTTCCTGCAAAACGTATCACCATAAACTTAGCGCCTGCAGACCTACCCAAAGAGGGCGGACGATTTGACTTACCTATCGCGCTCAGTATTCTTGCTGCCTCCGGTCAAATACCCGCCACAGAGCTACCAGGCTACGAATTCCTTGGCGAGCTGTCTCTAGGTGGTGAACTTCGTAGCATCAACGGTGCTTTGCCTGCCGCACTGATGTGTCAAAGAGAAAAAAGAACGTTATGCCTACCCGTTCAAAATGAACAAGAAGCTTCGCTTGTTTCGTCATCTACGCTGATCGGCTCAAAACATTTATTGGATATTTGCGCACATTTATGCAAACAACAAGAGCTTCCTCAAACACAACTCAAAACCAAATCAGCACCTAAGCGTTTCACAAATAAAGACTTTTCCGATGTGCATGGGCAGCAGCATGTTAAACGAGCGCTTGAAATAGCCGCTGTTGGAAAACACAGTTTACTTATGCTCGGTCCGCCAGGTACTGGCAAGTCCATGCTAGCTGCTAGACTACCCAGCATCTTACCGCTGATGACTGAACAGCAGGCCATAGAAACCGCTTCTATCTATTCGGTTAGCCAACACCCTATTGATTTTATGCATTGGCAAACGGCGCCCATTCGTTCCCCGCACCATACGGCATCTGCGGTTGCCCTTGTTGGTGGTGGCAGCCACCCTAAACCTGGCGAAGTATCACTCGCACATAATGGCGTGTTGTTTTTAGATGAGCTCCCAGAGTTTGATAGAAAAGTCCTCGAAGTACTTCGCGAACCCATCGAAAACGGTAGCATTTCGATCTCGCGTGCAAACCATCAAACAGAATTCCCTGCTCGTTTTCAGTTAATTGCCGCTATGAATCCCTGCCCATGTGGTTACCTCGGCGACACATCGAACAGATGCCAATGCTCCGCACAACAAGTCACACGCTACCGTAATAAAATTTCAGGCCCGCTTCTGGATAGGATTGATATGCATATTGAAGTCCCTCGCATTCCCCATAAAATGTTGCGGGAGGGCAGCCAAGGCGGTGAAGAATCAAGCGTTGATATTTCAAAACGTGTCGCTGATGCTCTTAATAAGTCGGTCCATAGGCAAGGCTATTCGAATCATCAACTATCGACCTCTGACATTAAAAAACATTGCCAGCTGAGCGATGACGACCACCAGTTATTAGAACAGGCCATGGATAAACTCGGTTTGTCGCATCGCGCCTATCATCGAATTCTACGAGTATCTAGAACCATTGCGGATATGGATAACCAAGAAACGATTCAACGAAAGCACCTAACTGAAGCGTTAAGCTACAGACGAATGGACCGACAAAACTAACAATAATCCCTCAAGCTGTAGCAATATTGGTAAAATCACTTTACTGCCTATAGACCCTTTTTCGCTGTGCCCAAACTAAACCCTGAACAACACCGAGCCGTTATAACAACGGATAAACCACTATTGGTTATTGCTGGCGCTGGCAGCGGAAAAACACGCGTTATCACTGAAAAAGTTGCTCACTTAATTGATATGGGCATAGAACCAAAACATATCGTTGCAGTGACGTTTACCAATAAAGCCGCGCGCGAAATGCGGGCACGTGTCGATAAACTAATTAAAAAAAATGGCGCCAAAAGTGTTCGAATATCCACGTTCCACTCATTAGGCTTAGATATTATTCGTAAAGAACACCAAGCACTGGGCTTAAAAAAAGACATCAGTATTTTAGATGAGCAAGACAAAATAAAAATTATCGATGATATTCTTGATAGCAACGATCACCCCTTAGACAAAGCACAAATAAACAGCATCTCTTGGCTAATATCAGATTGGAAAAATCAAGCATTATCCCCTCTTCAAGCTGCCGCCATTGCAGAAGATGCCCAACAACAATTTGCTGCTGCTTTATATGAACAGTATCAACGCTACATCCAAATCTGCAACGCCGTCGACTTTGACGACTTAATTCTGAGGCCGTTAGAGCTGTTCAAAGATCACCCCCTCATAAAAGAAAAATGGCAAAATACGACCCGGTATTTATTACTCGACGAATATCAGGACACCAATACCAGTCAATATGAATTTTTTAAGTTACTGGTTGGGCCGATTGGTAACTTTACCGTTGTGGGAGATGACGACCAATCTATATACGCATGGCGCGGCGCCAACCCAGACAATCTATTCCAAATAAAGAAAGACTATCCTCGCTTAGATGTTATTAAGCTCGAACAAAATTACCGATCAAACCAACGCATACTCAAAGCGGCAAACGAACTAATAGGCAATAATCCGCATCTCATTACAAAAAAATTATGGAGCAATATCGAGGGTAAGGCACCTATTTGCGTGATTAAATGCAAAGATGAATTCTCAGAATCACAACAAATTGCCTCTGAAATAACCCGCCATAAATTCAAAGAACGCAGCAATAACAGCGATTACGCCATTTTATATCGCAGCAATCATCAAGCTCGCCTGCTTGAGAAAAGCTTAAGGGAACTTTCATTACCCTATGATATTAGCGGTGGCAGCTCTTTTTTCTCATTCGCTGAAATTAAAGATGTTTTAAGTTATATCAAGCTGCTTATCAACCCAGATGATAACAGCGCTTTTTTACGCATTATAAATACCCCGCGCCGTGAGATAGGCACGTCTACCATTGAAAAACTGGCCCAATACGCAAACGGACGACACATCAGTTTATTTGATGCTTGCTATGAAATTGGCCTAGAACAAACACTTAATGATCGCGCTATAAAAAACCTTCGTGGTTTTTGTGACTGGATTATGTCCTTATCTGATCGCACCCAAGACACAGACGAGCCTATCGAGTTACTACACGAATTAGTAGCGGACATTGATTACTACGATTGGATAAAGTCCCACGCCAATAGTGACAAGCAAGCTGATCGTAAAATAAACAATGTATTAGAACTCATTAAATGGATTGAAAATGTTGCAAAAAAATCTGAGGAACAGCGTTCGCTGGGTGACATCGTTAACCGCATGATGCTTTTAGATACATTAGACCGAAACGAAGAGGAACAAAAAACAGACCAAATAAAACTAATGACATTGCATGCAGCGAAAGGGCTAGAGTTTCCTTTTGTATACCTCATTGGAATGGAAGAAGGCATTTTGCCACACCAAAATAGCATTGACGGCGAACAAGTAGAAGAAGAAAGACGTCTTGCTTACGTAGGCATCACACGCGCTCAACAACAAATCACCTTTAGCTACTGTAGCCAACGTAAAAAATATGGGGACTTACTCTCCACAGAACCCAGTAGATTCCTAACAGAACTGCCGCAGCAAGAACTAGAGTGGCCCGCTGTGAACAAACAAAACCCCGAAGACAAAAAGAAAAAGGGCCAGGAGAACCTAGCCCTAATGAAAAGTCTTCTCAGCTAATATTATTGGCTTTTAGCCACCATAAACTCAATAGCTTCTGAAATATTTTTATCCGTTAACTGAGGCGATCCTCCTTTAGCCGGCATACCTTTAAAGCCCTTCACCGCATGCTCAAACAGCACATCAGCACCTTGAGCAATACGAGGCGCCCAATCTGCTATATCACCCGTTTTCGGAGCGCCTGCCGCGCCTGTTCCGTGGCAAGCCAAACAGGCTGTGTTATAGACTTTTTCACCACTTAACGGCCCAGCACTTTCGGTAACAACCTCTGCTGTCGCAATGTTAGGGCTCGCTTCTTTTGCCTCAGCTGCTGTCGTTGCTACAAGGCCCATTGGTTTAATTCTATCCAATATTTTTTTCTCTTGCCAAGCTGCGCTATCAGACTTATCACCATCTGTTAAATTAACAGCAATTATCGAAATAATAATAGCAACCGCTACCAACACACCAATAACAATACCTAAACTATTTAAAACTTCTTTATCATCACTCACAAACTACCCCTAAATTCGTTCTATTATTTAACTAGCTAGAATTATAGCTCTATTTTCATTAAAGCTAAATGACTAGCAGAATATCGAGTTATAATACGTCCATCATTTTACAACTCTTGCGCTCGTAGCTCAGCTGGATAGAGTGTCGGCCTCCGAAGCCGAAGGTCGTGGGTTCGACTCCCGCCGAGCGCACCATTATTTCTTTGCTTGCCTTTCTTTTTCCACCAAAAAATCTGTGATTTTTAACATGTTTTGATAGCTCTTTGCCATCGGACCGGTCACTAAGTACTTGCCATTAACAACAAGTGCTGGAACACCTGTTACGCCATAACGTTCGACCATATCTTTCGAACGAGCAACTCGAGTATTCACAACAAAAGAATTGTAGGTCTTTTTAAATAGCGTCTTATCGATACCATATTTCGAATAAAAAACAGCCAATTTATCAACCGTATTCAGCGACTCACGTTTTGTGTGCATGGCATAAAATAATTCGGCATGTGACTTTTCCAGTACATCCAAAATTTCCGCTGTAAAGTATGCTCGTGCATGCACTTCCCAAGCCGGTGCAAATATAGCAGGCAACCGATAGAAGTTGACGTCTTTAGGTGCATGTTTAATCCACGGCTCTAATGACGGTTCAAAATGGTTACAATGGGGGCAGCCATACCAAAACACCTCTACCACTTCAATCCGGCTAGGATCATCCGTTGGTTGGGCTGGCGCTATTATTGTGTAATCGATGCCCTCATCATATTCCACACTATCTTCTGCTAACAGATGGCTGCTAAAAATCACCAGCAAGCAAATTGAATATTGTATTAATTTACGCATTTAGTTCTCCTAAAATATTGCGTTTATAATTCGCCGTACGAATGCAAACCAGACAAAAACATATTCACCCCTAAAAAGGCAAAAAGGGTCACAAACAATCCAATAATGGCCCAAGCCGCCATTGGCTTGCCACGCCAGCCTTTGGTTAAGCGCATATGTAGCCATGCTGCATAATTTAGCCAAACAATAAGCGCCCATGTTTCTTTGGGATCCCATGACCAGTAACCGCCCCAAGCTTCAGCAGCCCACAGCGCGCCCAGAATCGTTGCTAAGGTAAAAAATGCGAAGCCTAACGCTATTGATTTATACATTAGGTCGTCTAATACGTCTAACTCAGGCAACGTCTTTGCAATACCATTTGAGCCCCGTTCATCAGCCCTCGCACGAACCAAAAATGCAGTACCCACCATAGCGGCAAGAGCAAACGCGCCATAGCCTACAAAGTTTGCGGGGACGTGTATTTTCATCCAATAACTTTTAAGTGCGGGTACTAATGGTTGTATTTCATCGGCCTGCCTATCGAACGTGTACCAAAGTAAAAACGCAACCGCGGCACTGATTATCAATAGCACGAAACCGCCCAAAGCACGCGTTTGATAACGACGCTCATAAAACAAGTAAAGTAATGCCGTAATAATAGAAAATAAAATAAACACTTCATAGAGATTGCTGACAGGGATATGCCCTACATCTAGGCCAATCAAATACGATTCACGCCACCTAACCATTAATCCAACCAAGCCCATCGTGGTTGCTGACCATGTCATCGCACTGGCGACTTTACCGGCGAAATCAGAGCGTCCAAAAAACGCAATGAAATATGTCAACGTTGCCAACACGTAAAGCGCACTCATCCACATAACCGCAGACTGACCGGAGACTAGAAACCTTAAAAAGAAATCAGTGTCGGCATCTGACAAACCATTAACGTAACGGCTAATACCCAATATACTTAACAAAAATACCGCTATCGATAACCCTCTCATAGCCTTCCAAGACCAGCCTAGGAAGACTAATCCCACACCAGTAGAGACTAAAATCCCTTTTTCATATACATCCATTAGATCTTGGTACGTCACATAGGCATATGCCGTGCCTAGCATCACAACAATGGACCATACCCAATCAAAGGCTGTTAACCCCTTCCAAAAGGACTGCTTATCTATTTCAAATTGAAGTGCTGTTTGTGTACTATTCATAATATTACCTTAGGGCGATAAAATACGCCCAAATTGAGCCTGTAACTGTTGGTATTCTGTTGAAAAATCCATATTATCCCTTACCGCGTGACCTGATAATACCAGTTTTATGCCATCCTCAGTTGTTTCAAACCACGCCCACATGCGTTGTTGTGGCGCATAAAACATTAAAAACACGCCCAAAATCAACATCGCACACCCCGGATAAACTAAATTTTTGCCTGGAGCTTTGGCAATTTGTAACCCACTGGCTTGATGATGGACAAAACTGGTTAACTGAAAATACACGGGCGAACCATATCGGTCAATCGAACTAATGGCTGCAGACGCTGCATCAAAAAATGCGGCCTTTTTTTCATCCACACCCAAACTAATATCAACCCCTTCTTCAGCTAAAACGTCCAAATACACCGCGCCTAGCATTTGTTGTATCACTCGAACATACAGCTTAGTTACGTCCTCCCGTTTGTCGGTAGGAACATTTTTCTCAACCTGCTCAACCACACCATTCATTCCACTCTTCAGAAACACCCCGACCAAACGGACCATCGCCTCATTAAACACTGCAGAATCTTGTGAAGGCAAAGAAGAGCCCGTTACATTTTGCTTAGCCGCTATATCCATCAGCATTGCCTTATCGTTAAGCGCATGCAAATATTTCATAAACCGATCAATGGTCCCCGCATCATCAACGGGCAAATATAGGTATTTAAACTCTTCTGCAGGGGAACCTCGGACGCCACTTAAATAATAAAGCTGTCCTTCCCTTTCTACAGGAACCATATAATTTAAAAATTCTTTCGCTTCACCCGTTTTATTACGCATTTTAAATTGCACGCTAGGGCCTGCATTTTTAAACTTTTTTGCAGGATCTTCAGACGGATTGATATTAAACAACCGAAAGTTTGACGTTTCTAATACCCAAGACTCATTAAATAAATTTAACTGCAAATCATCACCTACTTTAGTTTCCAGCTTTGTCTGTGCGGTATCCGAGCCACTCAGCGGCCAAGCTAATAGTTCAAGCTCAGAACCACCATCAGAAAAACTTGCTTGGTAGATAGAATACCCGTCGTAGATTAACGGATAATTAACAGAAATCGTTTGCTTCAAAGGTTCTGCTAATCGGTCGTCGTGTATAACCAGGTCACTTTCAAACGATTTCGGCTGCCCACTTAGATAATGCTCTATTCTAAAATCCTTAACTTCCACCGAAAATGGCAGCTCTTGAACAAGGTAGCCATCTTTATAGTTAATGAACAAAACATCAGATTGTCGGCTTTCTGGAATTGAAACGCTGCCTCTAAACGACATATTTTGCACGCCTAAGCGACTTATTGCTGGTACCTCATTGGCTGGTAGATTTCTTGTTTCTGTGGTGATTTGCCCTAACAGCTCCCGCGCCTTTAGAATAGCATTACCATCAATTAAACCGCCTATACACACTAGTACAATGGCTAAATGGGTCAACACGTACCCAAGCCGACTCCCAGCGCCTTTCATGCCTGAAACTAACGTGTGGCCAGCACCTTCCTTTACTCGTGCGCTATAACCGTTATGTTGAAATAGTTTTTGCGTCACCTCTAATACTTCTTTATGAGTAGAGTTTACGTTCCAACTATAGGTGTTTGAGTAGTTCTTTAAGGTTGTTAGCGTGCTATTTTCTCTATATTCACGCATTTCGCGAAGCATATTAGGTGCATTTCTATAAATGCACGTGCTCGTTGACACAACCAAGAAGAATAAAATAAACAAGAACCAACCTGATGAATATACGTCGTACAAACCTAGCTGCTGAAATAATTCGAACCAGAAAGGCCCAAACTTAATAACATAATCCGTATAAGGTTGGTTCTGTTGTAAAACAGTACCAATAATAGCTGCGATCGAAAGAGCAACCAACAAGGTAATGGCCAAGTTCATTGACCCCAAGAACCGGATTAATAGCTTTGACGTTTTAGGGCCCTGTGCGATAGATGCTGTTGATTGATTACTCATATAAAACCTAAGCAGGTTAGGCTAGCTCACACTTCTCTAAAAGAAAAAAGGGCAACAAGGCTGCCCTTTTTGAAGATTAAAATGGCGTTAGTACAGTCCGGAAATATATGAAGCGACCGCCTCAATTTCTTTATTAGTCATTCGCCCAGCAATATCACGCATCATGGCTTGATGATCGTTATTACGTGACTCTGATTTGAAATCTTTTAGCGCTTTAGTTAAATACGCAGCATGCTGGCCACCTATTCGAGGGAAACGTGCTGGCGCACTACCTGCCCCATTAGGTCCATGGCATGCAATACACGCAGGAAGTCCATTGTCCACCTTACCCGCTTTGTACAGCCTTTCGCCTAACTTAATTTTATCCGCACTGGCTGCTTCCACCGTAGATGATAGACTTGCAAAGTATGCAGCCAAATTTTCAATGTCCGTTTCTTTCAGCCCGGCCGCCATTGGTGCCATTGTTGGGTCTAAACGTTTCTTATTTTGAAAATCAAATAATTCTTTTTCAATATAATAGGCATGTTGTCCCGCCAATTTTGGCCAAATAGGATTAGTGCTATTACCATTTTGTCCGTGGCAACCCGCACAAACTGCTGCGCTAGAACGTCCAGCCTCAATATCACCCTGAGAAAATGCATTCGTAGACAATACCAACAATACAGCGGCTGCCATCAACATACTTATTTTCATTAATTAGTCCTGGTTACTTTATGTTTGCATAAAAAGCAGAAAGGTTCGCAATATCCTCATCAGACAAAGCCGCAACCATTGCTTGCATTGTTGGGTCCTTACGTACACCTGATTTAAAGTCTGCCATTTGCTTAGCAAGGTATTGTTCTTTTTGGCCTGCTAAATTTGGATACAGACCCATCGGGCTAATACCCGTGGCACCATGACACGCAGCGCATTGTGCAGACTTCACTTTACCCGCTGCCGCATCTGCTGCAATAACTTGTGTTGATACGAACAGCATTAAAGCAGAAATCATTACTAAGAATTTGTTCATTTGTTTATCTCCAATTATTATCTTCAATTGACAGTTTAGCCCTAACCATTAATTTTACAATAAACACATCTGGATGTTTAGACTTTTTTTCGACCTTATTTCTAACCCAGCGTACTAAAATTAGGCATTCCGGTACAATCATCATAATTTTTTAGCATTAAAGAACTTAATGAACAAACTATATCATCGAGCTGAATATTTACTGAACGCGCCTAATTTAAAGACTACGCCTCAAAATGTAGAATACGAAGTTGCTTTTGCTGGACGTTCAAATGCTGGAAAATCTAGCGCCATCAATACACTAACCAATCAAAAAGGCCTCGCAAGAACCAGCAAAACTCCTGGAAGAACCCAACAGCTCGTCTACTTTAAGTTGGATGAAAAACGTTGTTTAGTTGACTTACCAGGATACGGTTACGCAAAAGTCCCCCTTAATGTTCAAATAAAGTGGCAAAAAGAACTTGAATTGTACTTAGAAAAAAGAAAATCACTGAATGGCCTTGTCTTACTCGTTGATATACGTCGCTCACTCGGTGAGCGTGACCTACAAATGATTGAATATGCGAGCCACCTAGATCTAGATGTATTTGTTGCACTCACCAAATCAGACAAACTTAACAGAAACAGTGCCAAGAAGACTTTATTTGCTGCGCAGAAATCCCTCCAAAACGTACCAACAAACGTACAAATAGAGCTGTTTTCGTCCTTAAAAAAGGAAGGTATAGAACCATTGCATAATTGGCTAGACCAGCATTTAAATATTGGAACATAAAAAAAGCCCTAGCAAAGCTAGGGCTAAGTAGTTTCAGTTGTAGGCAACTGAAAACTTGCTCAAAGGAGGGGGGATGTAAGAGCAAGCATGTCTATAAAGACACACTAATGAGATAAAAACTTTCATAAAAAGTTCAACCTTTCTTTGTAATATAAGATTTTTGATATAAACAGCCATATATGCCAATATACGTACATGCTGAGTTTATTAGCATATTTAAATATAAAATCCGAGGATAAAAAATGACTAACACATTCCGTTTATTATTTGCTTTGTTAATGGTTTCAGCCTTTAGCTTTGCACAAGCTGCTGCAGTTGCATTGACAGAAAAAGCAGATATAGCTGTAAGCCCGTCTGCTGTTTGGGCCGCTACAAAAGACTTTGGAAACCTTCAAAGCTGGCACCCTGCTTTTGTTGGCTCAACCAACACAAATGGCAACCAACCCGGTAGTGTTCGCGTGCTGGATTTAGGCGGCCCAACCATTACCGAAGAACTCGTTCGTTTTAGCGATGAACATAAAAA
>Ga0209633_10005938_pt1 | contig 10563 bp, 9 predicted proteins | sample Cruoilmetagenom1_FD_187290 | JGI IMG/M metagenome (GOLD analysis project Ga0209633, IMG submission 187290) | Oil polluted marine microbial communities from Coal Oil Point, Santa Barbara, California, USA - Sample 1 (SPAdes) (version 2) | ecosystem: Environmental > Aquatic > Marine > Oil seeps ... | reverse complement strand
GCCCAATGGTTCCGATCGATCGGTCAGATCGTGCAGAACGTCTTCAGCCTCTTCGTCATCGTCTCCACACTGAAGGTCTTCCCGTTCGACTTCTCCCCGTACCGCATCAACTGGACGACGATCACCCAGGTGGTGCTGATCATGCTCGCCGTTCTCGTCGGGATCGGGACGATCACGGAATTCGTGAAGTTGATCCGTTCTCTCGGTGGAGCGGATCAGTCAGGGCCCTGAACCCAGGAGAGTGGACGCACGGGGCACGAAGGTAGGGACGCGAGCCCTGTGCCGTCGTGCCGCTCAGGGTTGAAGGGCCTTCAGGAGACCGTGGATATCCGGCCGTCTATTCCCGTTGAGGGTCTCGCCTCACGTGATGTCACGGGTTAGCATGAATAGACGAAACGCTTCCCACCGGGGGGCGTCCAAGAATCAAGGAGGCGCGTGTGGCGCAACAACCAGGTGGTTGGTACACCGACCCAACCAGTCAGTTCGTTTATCGGTATTGGAATGGAACTCAGTGGACCAACCAGGTGAGCAGCGGTGGGAACACCAGCACCGATCCCGAGGCCATGGACCCGTCTGCAGCCACGACGCCGCCGGTTCCGGGTTCAGCAGCACCGACCCCACCCCAGGCCACGACGACCCCGCCGGTTCAGGTCACCCAGAAGAGCAGCGGGATGGGCGCGGGCGTCATGATCGGGTTGCTTCTGGCTGCCCTGGCCGTCATCGTGCTGGTCATCGTGCTGATGAACAACTCCAGTGACGACCCGTCAACGTCGACCGTCGCTCCGGTGACGTCGGAAGCACCAGCGCCGACGCAGGCTCCTGACACGACCACGGCACCGTAGCGCACGGGCCAACTGACAGAACGGCCTCGAGGTCACGTCGATTCGGGCGATGGGTCCGGTTGCCTCTGCAACTCCCGTCCCCGAATCGACTTCGAGGAGCCAAGGGGCCTCGCTGTCGCCGACCCGATGGACCCTCAGTCGTTGTAGATCTCGTAGTGGTCCGCGTTCGGGACCATCTCGAGGAGGACCTCTGCGTCGAAGTCGTAGTACTTAGCGACGCCGATGTCGTCACCGTTGAACGCCTTGATGGACTCCAGGGAGTCCCAGAACGTCAACATGAGGAACTCGGCGCGGTCCTCGTGGAGTCGCCGAAGAGCGAAGGCGCCCTGATTCCCGTCGGTTGAGCGGTAGTCAGGGATAGCGACCGTCCGCATTCGCTCCAAGTACTCGTCTGATCGATCGAGTGGAACCTCACCCTTCCAGATTCGGGCGATCATCGCTGTGTCCTTTCGCAGGTGCCGTGGCCGCAGCACGCAGCCGAGTTGCTCCCAACTTACTCCGTCGACGAACACGTGTTTCTGGCCCCGAACGTCCCGTTACCCTGGCTCGATGCCAGACGACGCCAATCGGACGAACTCGTCCCTCCCCTCAACCGCGCACGGAACGAACCGGAATGCCTTCGGACCGATGGAGTGGGGACTCCTTGCCAGCGTGGCCCTCATCTGGGGTTCTTCGTTCGTCTTCATGGCCATCGGACTCGATGCGTTCCGACCGGGTGTCGTAACGCTCGCAAGGGTTGCGATCGGCGCACTCACTCTTGCACTCGTGCCCAAGGCACGGGTAAGGATCGATCGGGAGGATCGTCTTCGTGTCCTCGGACTTGGTGTCATCTGGATAGGGATACCACTCACGATCTTCCCCGTGGCCCAGCAATGGATCGATTCGTCGGTGGCCGGCATGCTGAACGGCGCCGTTCCGATCATGGCGGCCGCGTGGGCGACGCTTCTGCTCAGACAGCTTCCGGGGTGGCGGCAGTTGGTCGGTATCGGTATCGGATTCGTCGGGGTGGTCGCAATCTCGGCCCCGGAACTCGTCGACTCGTCGGCAACGGCGTTCGGCAGCATGCTCGTCATCTTCGCGGTCGTCCTCTACGGTTTATCGACGAACCTTGTGGTCCCACTCCAACAGAAGTACGGATCACTCCCGGTCTTGTTCAACGCTCAACTCGCCGCCCTCGTAATCGTGGTTCCTTTTGGTCTGATCCAGATACCGGGAAGCACCTGGGCATGGCCATCGGCACTTGCAATGGTCCCGCTCGGCGCTCTCGGAACCGGACTTGCCTTCGTCCTCATGGCGACCCTGGTCGGACGGGTCGGAGGACCACGAGGATCGATATCGATCTACTTCGTACCCGTCGTGGCGATCGTTCTCGGTGTTGCTGTGCGAGGAGACACCGTTGAACCTGCTGCTATCGCGGGAACTGCGCTCGTGCTCGCTGGTGCCTGGGTTGCATCGAGGCGTGACACGCAATGAGTCGTCGAACGAGGCGGCACGAACACCGTTCGTCTCGACGGCCGGTGAAGAGATGCGGTACGGTCAGCATGGCAGGACGATGACCGCGAATCCATAGATGGACCGACCTGAGGATTACCGAGGAGGACGACGTGACCGACAAAGCCACACCTGCCGAGCGCAAAGCTCAGGGCAAGGCAATCCGACACACGGTTCCGAGATCGAGCCACGCCGCATGGGAGCCGGCCTCGAATCGCCCGGATCCCGTGGTTCAACTCACGGAACAAGATGCAGGGAGACTCCAGTGGCTGGTGCCGATTCGCCACTATCGGATGGCGCAAAGTGCGTTCTCTTTCTATCGCGGTGCAGCGAAGATCATGGCGTCCGATCTCTCGGGGACACCAAGAACCGGACTGGATGCTCAGATCTGTGGCGATGCTCACCTGTCGAACTTCGGCTCGTTCGCTTCCCCGGAGCGGAAGCAGGTCTTCGACATCAACGACTTCGACGAAACCCTCCCAGGCCCCTGGGAATGGGATCTGAAGCGTCTAGCGACCAGCTTCGTTCTTGCCGGCCGTGACAACGGGTTCGATGACGATGACATTCGCACGATGACCAAGAATTCCGTTGAGGGCTACCGGCAGGCGATGATCAAGTTCACCGCGGACAACACCGTCGACATCTGGTACGCGCATCTGACAATGGATCAGATCCTCGCCGGACTTCCGAAGAAGAAGGATCGGAAGAAGACCGAGAAGCTATCCGAGAAGGCTCAATCGAAGGGCAGCCTGTCGGCGATGGCCAAGCTCACGGAGACCGTCGACGGAAAGGTCCGGATCAAGAGTCAACCACCGCTGCTGATCCCACTCCGTGACGTTCCCACACAGGGGCATCCTGAGGAGCTCCGCAAGGCCATCGATGGAAGCTTGACCCTCTACAAGGAGACTCTCAGCGACGATCGCAAAGTGCTGTTGAACCGGTATCACATCGTCGACGCCGCCTTGAAGGTGGTCGGAGTAGGAAGCGTTGGAACCCGTTGCTTGATCGTGTTGCTCGAAGGGAGAGATGCCGGCGATCCGCTCTTCCTCCAGATCAAGCAAGCCGAGGACTCGGTTCTCGAGGAGTTCCTACCGAAGAGCCCCTATGCCGATCACGGGCATCGCGTGGTTGAAGGACAGCGACTCATGCAGACAGTGAGCGACATCTTCCTCGGCTGGTCGAAGGACGACAGGGGCTACCAGTTCTACTGGCGTCAGTTGTACGACATGAAGGGGTCGGCCGATGTCGCCAAGATGAGTGCGCGTCGACTGTCGGGCTATGCGTCGATCTGCGGTTGGACTCTCGCCCACGCCCATGCCCGGTCCGGTGACCAGCTCGAGATCGCGGGCTACCTGGGTAGCAGTGACACGTTCGCCGAGGCCGTGACCGACTTCGCATTCGCCTATGCGGACCAAAACCAGAGCGACTACGAAGCGTTCACAGATGCCATCGCATCCGGACGCATCGCTTCCAGCGAAGGGTAGGCCCTCAGCAGGTCATCGACAGGACCAGTCGTCCTATGACTCTGATGCCGGTCTACGGTCGGGAACGCCGAGGCCGCAAGTGGGGACGGGGTCGATCGTCCCGGCGTATGATCTGGAAAACGGAAGAGAGGGAGAACGATGACGACGACACCATCCGGCAATCCGCTGCAAGAGGCTCGGGATCTTTACAAGGTCATGGACGACAATCTCGCCGTCGCTCACGGGAACGCCGAATTCGAAGGGAATACGATCAACGACGGCTGGGATCAACTCCCGGCGAAGGTGCTGTCGGCGAAGGCGCAACTCGGCCAGATCACGGACCCGGGCGGAAATCGCAAGGAGAGAAGAGCCGAGAGCAGGCACATTCGAGCCGTGGACAAAGCCCTCGGTGAACTCCACGGAGCGCTGGTGGAACGAGCCGATGCCCAGGCGAACTACCTGACCATCGAGGCCGGGGTCAAGAAGGAAATGGCAGCAGGCGGTTCCGGAGACATGATCGGACTCGATCGGGCCCGGGAGAGACTGCAGAACGCGCTTCAGGGACTCCAAACCAGCCGAACGGTCTACCTCACCGACCTCGAGAACCTCGCCGCCGATCTCGGTATCTGGAACACTTGATGATCCAGCGTTTGCATGTGATCGAGTCGAGGAGGGCGACGTGACCAAGGTTCGATGGGGCATTCTGAGTACGGCCGATATCGGCATGAAGAAGGTGACCCCTGCCATTCAGGCGGCCGAGAACTGCGAAGTCGTCGGCATCGCATCACGGGACCAGATCCGGGCCGACGATGCGGCGGCCGAGTTGGGGATACGAACCGCATACGGTTCGTACGAGGAGCTCCTGGCGGCTGATGACGTCGACGCCGTCTACATCCCGCTCCCGAACGACCTCCATGCCGAGTGGACCAAGAAGGCAGCCGCCGCCGGGAAGCACGTGCTCTGTGAGAAGCCGCTGGCCCTCGATACAGCGGAGGCCGAGGAGATGGCCCGCGCCTGCAAGGACGCCGGCGTGAAGCTCGGCGAGGCGTTCATGTACCGGCTTCATCCGACGTGGGTCGAAGCCGTTCGCCTGGTGCGCACCGGAGCGATCGGCAATCTCGAGGGTGTGCAGAGTTGGTTCAGCTACTACAACGACGATCCAGAGAACATCCGAAACCGCACCGAGAACGGTGGTGGGGCGATCATGGACATTGGGTGCTACAACATCAATGCCTCCCGGATGCTCTTCGACGCCGAGCCGGTGCGGATCGAGGCCTCGGTGCGGCGGGATCCGACGATGAGGATCGACACGTTGAGCTCTGCCGTGCTCGAATTCCCGGGAGGGGGCCAGGCAACGTTCACATGCTCGACGCGCTCCGAGGACTATCAGCGGGTGCACATCGTCGGTACTTCGGGCCGGATAGAGATCGAGATTCCATTCAATATCCCGCCCGATCGCGAGACCAGGGTCTTCGTGACCGCAGGGGGCAATCCACCCGTCGCTCCAGCGACGGAGACAGTCGTGTTCCCCGCTGAGGATCAGTACACCATCCAGGCCAGGTTGTTCGCCCAAGCGGTTCTCGATGACAGACCGGTCCCCGTTCCCATATCGGATGCGATCGCCAATATGAGGGTGATCGACACGATTCTCGCAACTCCAGACTTCTCACAAACCTGACACTCGCTCCGGCTTGTAGTGTGGAAGAGAGCGGCCGACCGCCGTTGTGACCCATAGAAGGAGTCAGGTATGTCAGAGTTCTTCGCCGATGTGAGCCCCATCCGCTACGAGGGGCCCGACACAGACACGGACCTGGCGTACCGGTTCTACGACCCCGATCGCGTCGTGCTCGGCAAGCGCATGGAGGATCAGCTCCGGATCGCCGTCGCCTACTGGCATTCGTTCGCATGGCCGGGATCCGACGTGTTCGGTGCCGGGACGTTCGATCGGCCGTGGACCGATGTCGCCATGGACCCCATGGAGGCAGCGAAGAAGAAGACAGACGTCGCATTCGAGTTCTTCGCCAAGCTCGGAACGCCGTTCTTCTGCTTCCACGACGCCGATATGGCACCACCGGGGGCGACGTTCGCGGAGAGCAAACGCAACCTCGACGAGATGGTCGACTACGCCGCCGGGCACATGGCGACGACAGGCGTGAAGCTGCTGTGGGGAACGGCGAACCTCTTCAGTCACCCCCGCTACGCGGCGGGCGCGGCAACGAACCCGGATCCAGAGGTGTTCGCATACGCGGCAGCTCAGATCAAGAACGCCATCGATGCAACCCAACGTCTCGGCGGCGCCAACTACGTCCTGTGGGGAGGCCGGGAAGGCTACGAGACGCTCCTCAACACGATGATGCGCCAGGAGTCCGAGCAGCTCGCACGGTTCCTGCACATGGTCGTCGACTACAAGCACAGCATCGGTTTCGAAGGCATGCTGATGATCGAGCCGAAACCTCAGGAGCCGACGAAGCACCAGTACGACTACGACTGTGCCACCGTGCACGGTTTCCTGGAGCGGTACGACCTGCTGGGTGAGTTGTTCGTCAACATCGAGGGGAACCACGCGACGCTGGCAGGCCACAGCTTCCACCACGAGGTGGCATACGCCGTGGACAACGGGATCTTCGGGAGCATCGATGCCAACCGCGGCGATCCACAGAACGGGTGGGACACCGATCAGTTCCCCAACTCGGTGGAAGAAGTGAGCCTCGCGTTGTACGAGATTCTGCGAAACGGCGGCCTCGGGACGGGCGGTTTCAACTTCGATACCAAGCTGCGACGTCAGAGCATGAGCCGTGACGATCTCTTCTACGGACACGTCGGCGGGATCGACACACTTGCCCTGTCACTGCTGGTTGCGGCGGAGATGATCGAAGATGGATCGCTCGAGGCTGCCCGCGCCGCACGCTATGCCGGTTGGTCAACGGGGATCGGAACCGAGATCATGGACGGGAGTGTGGATCTCCCAGCCCTCGAGAGCCTTGTCGCTGCCGGCAAGATCGACCCGGCCCCGGTTTCGGGACGCCAGGAGCAATTGGAGAACGTCGTCAATCGAGCGATCCGCCGCACCGTCTGAAGTCAGAGAGAGAAGGACAACACAAATGAGAGACCTCACAGACCTGGCCGTCGCGATCACGGGGGCAAGCTCAGGGATCGGAGCCGCAACGGCCCGTGCCCTGGCATCCGAAGGTGCATCCGTCGTTCTCGGAGCACGTCGCGTCGATCGCCTCGACGATCTCGCCGCCGAACTGGGATCGAAAGTAGCGGTCGTGGAAATGGATGTGCGGGAACCGGGGGACGCGGGGCGCCTCGTCGAGCAGGCATACTCCAGCTTCGGCCGCCTCGATGCCCTCGTCGCCAATGCCGGAATTGGCGCATATGGCGGGATCATGGATCTGAGCGATGAACAGCTTCGCGAGATGATGGACACCAACATCGCGGGAACGGTGTGGCCCATCCGGGCCGCCGTCCCGGGATTCGTCGATGCCGGCGGTGGTGATATCGTCATCGTCGGTTCGGTAGCCGGTCTACGGGGAGCCGGAGACGAGGCTGTCTACGCCGCGACGAAGTTCGCCCAGGTGGGACTTGCCGGTGGACTCGACCGAGAGCTGCGGGATTCTGGTATTCGGGTGAGCACGATCGCTCCAGGTGGAACGGCCACCGAGTTCGCAATGGGTGCCGGTCGTACACCGGACATGCCCGGACTCGCCGACATGATGCGGGCCGAGGACGTCGCCGAAGCCGTGGTTACCGTCCTGAAGCAACCCCTATCGATGCGGACGCTGGTCTGGTCGATGAGGAGCATCAAAGAGGCTGACTAGCCGGGCGCCGACCGGCGCCGGGATACGACAGTTGTCGGATCGATCAGCTGTCGGCGAGGATCCCGGCTGCCACGCCCTCGGCGTCGAGGCCCAACTCCGAGAGGATCACGTTCGCGTTCCCCGGGGGGAGGAACGCGTCCGGTAGCCCGAGGACACGAACCTTTCCGGCCAACCCCGACGGTGCAAGAGCATCAAGCACAGCCGAGCCGAAACCGCCGGATGCGACGCCGTCTTCCAGAGTGACGATGCGTTCGTACTTCCCTGCCCAATCGAGGAGGCGAGGATCGAGAGGCTTCACCCAACGAGCGTTGACGAGGCCACACGAGATCCCCTCCTTGTCCAACAACGTCGCTGCATCGGTCGCTACCGGAACCATGCGTCCCGCAGCAAGGAGCAAGACGTCTGACCCGGAACGGAGCTCTTCCCATTCCCCGAAGGGAATCGGTGCGGGCGATGGCTGGGGGATCGAGTCGATCCCGGCCTTCGGATAGCGGATCGCAACGGGGCCCGGTTGGTCGAGAGCGGTTGCCAGCATGCCGGCGAGCTCTTCGGCGGTGGAAGGTGCAGCGATCGAGAGGCCGGGGATCATGCGGAGGTAGGCGAGGTCGAACGCACCGTGGTGGGATGGTCCATCCGACCCGGTGACGCCGGCGCGGTCGATCATGAATACGACCGGCAGGTTGTGAAGCGCCACGTCCGTCACAAGTTGGTCGAATGCTCGCTGGAGGAATGTGGAGTAGATGCACACGACCGGACGACGACCACCCATGGCCAGACCGGAAGCGAGCGTCACGGCGTGCTGCTCGGCCAGCCCAACGTCGATCACCCGATCAGGGTGCAACTCAGCGAGTCGCCCGAGCCCGGTTGCCGAACCCATGGCCGCGGTGATCGCCACCACACTTGGATTTCGTTCGGCGGCGTCGGCGATGATCTCCTCGGCGGCGTCGGTGAATCCGAGGCCGTTCGAGCAGGGATCGCCAGTGTCGAGATCGAATGCGCCGACCCCGTGGGTTCTCTCGCTCTCGTCTCCGATCGCGGGGGCATACCCTCTGCCCTTCTCAGTTACGACGTGAACCACGACCGGTTCGCTGAACTGCTTGGCCCGTTCGAGCGTCGCCTCCAGTACCTCCAGGTCATGTCCATCGATCGGTCCGGTGTACTTGATGCCGAGCACATCGAGGAAGGTCGCCGGTTGGAGTACCTGCTTGATCGCCTCCTTCATCCGGTGAAGGGCTTCGTCGGTCGTCTCGCCAACGACCGGGATCCTGCGGGCCATCTCGCCGAGGATCTCCTTGGATCGCTCGTAGGCTGGATTCACTCTGAGGGCTGCGAGGTGTGCCGCAAGGCCACCGACTGTCGGGGCGTATGAACGGCCGTTGTCGTTGATCACGATGATCAGCCGTTCCGGGCTGAGCTGTGCGATGTGGTTGAGTGCTTCGTACGCCATTCCGCCGGTGAGGGCCCCGTCACCGATGACGGCGACGATGTACGAATCGTCGCCTTCCTCGCGTGCGAGGGCGAGTCCTGTGGCATAGCTGAGTGAGGTCGAAGCGTGGCTGTTCTCGACGAAATCGTGAATGCTCTCGGATCGTGACGGGTATCCGGACATCCCGGATTCCTGGCGGAGCGTGGGGAACTCCTTGAAACGGCCCGTTACAAGTTTGTGTGGGTAGGACTGATGACCAACGTCCCAGATGATGTGGTCGGTCGGGCTGTCGAAGACGGTGTGGAGAGCGATGGTGAGTTCGACGACACCGAGATTCGGGGAGAGGTGTCCGCCGTTCTGTGAGATGACTTCGAGCATGAACGATCGAATCTCATCGCTGAGATCGGCGAGAGCCTGCTCATCCAGGCCATCGAGGTTTGCAGGAAGTTCGAGGCTCTCCAGCAAGGGATAGCTCTGTGGATCCGCTGGGGCCACGTCACTCCATCCTTCAAATCGGGGGTTGGCGCCAGAGAGGCTAGCGCCCTGTCCGACTCTCAGTCACCAGATCCCATTCCCAGGACTCTGGCGTCCATACAGACCGGATACGAGCTGTGGGGACGCCAGAGTGATTCAGTAAGTGTCGGGGACGAACGTCTGCTCCGTGAGCGGCGGGCGGATGTAGCCGGTGTTCTCCTGTCTGGGAGGGAGATCGACCGGGCTAGGGGACCTGTCCTCGTACGGGATCATCGACAGCAGATGGCTGATGCAGTTGAGCCTTGCTCGCTTCTTGTCCTCGGCGTTGACGACGAACCACGGAGCCTGCTTGATGTCGGTGTGATCGAACAGGATGTCCTTCGCCTTTGAGAACTCGACCCACCGAGCGCGTGATTCGAGATCCATCTCGCTGAGCTTCCAACGCTTGGTGGTGCTATCGATGCGAGCCTGGAATCGGCGCTCCTGCTCTTCGTCGCTCACAGAGAACCAGTACTTGATCAGGATGATCCCGCTGCGGACGAGCATCCGCTCGAACTCCGGGCAGGATCTCAAGAACTCTGTGTACTCATCATTGGTGCAGAAACCCATCACCGGTTCGACCAGGCCACGGTTGTACCACGAGCGGTCGAACATGACCATCTCGCCGGCGGCCGGCAGGTAGTTGACGTACCGCTGGAACCACCACTGGGTCTTCTCCCGCTCGGTTGGCGTACCGAGCGCCTCGACACGGCAGATCCTGGGGTTGAGACGCTCGGTGATCCTCTTGATCACGCCACCCTTCCCGGCGGCGTCGCGCCCTTCGAAGACGACGACGACTTTCAGCCCCTCTTCCTTGACGTAGCTCTGAAGCTTGACGAGTTCGCCCTGGAGCCGAACGAGCTCTGCCTCATAGAATTTCTTCTCCAGCTTCGGCTTCTTGACGCTCTTCTCCGGCTCGATCGTGTCGAAGACGGATTCACCTGCGGTCGTCATCTGTGCCTTCCAGACTGTTCGCGTACGACCCCACGATACTGCGCAGGTTGGAC
>Ga0209633_10005937_pt1 | contig 10564 bp, 10 predicted proteins | sample Cruoilmetagenom1_FD_187290 | JGI IMG/M metagenome (GOLD analysis project Ga0209633, IMG submission 187290) | Oil polluted marine microbial communities from Coal Oil Point, Santa Barbara, California, USA - Sample 1 (SPAdes) (version 2) | ecosystem: Environmental > Aquatic > Marine > Oil seeps ... | reverse complement strand
TCAAACCTTCGCCGCCGATGACAAAGCGCATTGGGATTATTCCGGCAAAGCCGATCCGTCGGTCTGGGCGGAACTGTCCGATAAATATAAAGCCTGTGGTGCCGGGGTTCAGCAGTCGCCCGTCGATATCAAGAAGTCCGATACGTTCGCGGCGCAGGCGGCCAAGCTTTCCGTGAAATGGCAGGCGTTCACCCCGGAAGTCCTAAACAATGGCCACACGATCCAGGTCAACGCGAACGGCTCCGGCGGGTATGCGGAACTTGAGGGCAAGCGCTATCAGCTCCTCCAGTATCACTTCCATCACCTGTCCGAGCACACGGTCGAAGGCAAGCACGCCAAGATGGAGGTCCATTTCGTGCATCAGTCCGAGGCGGGCGACCTGCTTGTGATCGGCGCGCTGATCGGGGAAGGCGACGCGAACCCGGCCATCGCGGATGTGTGGTCGCGAATTCCGGCCGCGGGTGAGAAGGCGACCGGGTCGTCAACGGTGGATCCGGGAGCCATGATCCCGACCAAGCAGGATGCGTTTCGCTACAAGGGCTCGTTGACGACGCCGCCCTGCAGCGAGATTGTGACCTGGCATGTCATGGCCGAACCCATTACGGCAGGCGCGGACCAGATTGCCGCGTTTGCCGCGCTCTATCCCAACAACTACCGGCCGGTTCAAGACAGGAATCGCCGCTACATCCTGAGCGTCGACTAGGCGCTTTCTACGATGCGCACTTGTGCGCCTTGGGCTCTGTACGCAAGAATCGGGTGGACGGTGGCCGGGTTTCCTTCCTAGTCAGCGTCCCCCGATGTTGCGAAGGAGAGCGATGTGCAGGCCCTGTTGTTCGAAGTCATGCCGCGGCCCGGCCACGAAGACCATTATTTCGAGCGTGCCGCCGCGTTGCGCCCGATACTCGAGCAGAACGCCGGCCTGATCTTCATCGACCGGTTCAAGAGCCTTGCGCGGCCCGGCCTGATCCTCTCGCATTCGCTCTGGAAGGACGAGGCCTCGCTCGCCAAGTGGCGTGTCGATGCGAAGCATCAGGTTGCCCAGAAAGCCGGGCGCAACGTTCACTTTGCCGACTATAGACTGCGCATCGCGCAGGTGTTGAGCGAAGCCGGCGGAGGTGAGGAGAACGCCTATAACGACCCGGCGCTGACCGCTCCCCGGTTCGTCGTGATTGTCGAGAGTTCGAGCGAACCGTTCGGCAGTGAGGGCGAGGGGTTCTCGAGCGTCTACCGGGACGATGCCTTCGTCACCGTCGTGACCGTCGACTCCATGAAGGATGGTGAAGAGATGGTGGCGGCAGCCGCCGCGGCCGGACATGTCGGCGCCGCCAGACTCTGCCTTGTGTCGCGTGACTACGGCATGTTCGAGCGCGACGAAGCCCCGCAATATTTTCCGGCGGTGGCGTCCGCCGCCGACTGACCCTCAGCCCCGTGTCGCCACGGCGACCGCGGCGCCGGCCATCACCGTTCCGGTCGAGCGGTTGACGATGCGCATGGCCCGGGCGCTGCGGAACAGGCCGCGCGCGCGGGCGGCGAGCAAGGTGTATGAGCAGAGCACCACGCCGTAGACCAGCGCGACCACCGCCACGAGTTGTCCGAAGCCCACCCACGAGAGGTCCGACAGCGAAACGACCGTCGGCAGCAGGGCGAGGTAGAACAGCATGGTTTTCGGATTGCCGAGCGCCAGTGCCAGGCCGCCGAAAAACAGTTTAGCCGTGTCGCCTTTGGCAAGCGCGGTGTTGACCGGCTGGGCCGGCGGCGCCGTCCACATCTTCCATGCGAGGTAGAGCAGATAAGCGGCGCCGAGATACTTGATCACCTGGAACAGGGGCTGAAACAGCTCGGCCAGGGCGGCGAGGCCGAACACCGCGCAGGCGAGCCACACGAGATCGCCGATCATAAGGCCGCAGCAGAAGGCGGGCGCGCCGTCCATGCCCTTGCCCAGCACGCGGGCGACCAGGGCGGCAATCGTCGGGCCCGGCGAGGCGCATGCGACGGCGAACACCAGTGCGAAGACGAGAAGGGCGGCGATGTCCATGGGCGATCTCGCGAGCAGGAGTTGATCTCGACGCTATTGGTAGGAGCAAACGGGCCGCCCCGCAAGATCCGAGCGGAGGCGCGATGCGCGGCGCAACTGCCGTTGACATGCCATCAGACCACTGTAGTGTCGGCGGCAATCTTCGCACGGACCTCTCTGTATGTTTCGGCTTCCTGTGATGCCGGGTCTCTATCCATTGACGTTCTGTTGAAGCTGGAGAAGGGCCCGAAGCTGGTTCGGGCGCACAGGACGGAACAGAAGAGAGCACATGGCGAAAGGGAGGGGACGCGCGGCGCGATTGCCTCATCCCTGACCGCATCTGCCAAATCCATCTCCGTCGACCGGACGCCCGGGGCAGTCACCTCGCAAAGGCCGGGCATATTGCAAGAAGGAGCACAGACATGCGGCAGGCCAAATCAGGCGATACCGTGCGCGTCCATTACACCGGCACCCTCGGCGACGGTACGCAATTCGACAGCTCGGCCGAACGCGGTCCGATCGAAGTGTCGCTCGGTGTCGGCCAGGTGGTCCCGGGTTTCGAGAACGCCGTCATGGGCATGGCCGAAGGCGAATCCAAGACCGTGACCCTGGACCCCAAAGACGCCTACGGGCAGCGCGACTCGCAACTGGTTCACGTGGTCGAGCGCGAGCGCCTGCCGGCCGAGATCGAAATCCATGTCGGCGCCACGCTCCAGGCGTCGGATGGGGAGGGCAATCAGATGCGGCTTGTGGTTGTCGAGTTCGACGAAGCGAACGTGACCATGGACGCCAACCACCCGTTGGCCGGACAGGCTCTGACATTCGATCTGACGCTGGTCGAATTCGTCGGTTAAAGCGTGCCTCCCGAAAGTGGGCACCGGTTTCGGGAATAAAGACACGCGATAACAAAGAGCTAAAGCGATGGCGCGAATCAGAATGATCGCGACACGGTTTAGGACGACGCGGCCCCGGATACCGGACCCGGACTTACGGCAGGTTTCCGGTGGCGAGCCAGTCGGCGCATTGCGGCCCGAGTTCGGCCAGCGCCCTCGTCTCGTAGGCGGCGCACTCTTCCTCAGAGAGCCTATCGCGCCAGCGGCCGTTCACGCCTCTGTGGATGAACGTCTCCGCGCCTCCCTCCCAGAACGCGCCACCCAGCGGAACCGACGGTGCCGCGTTGGCCTTCATGTAATCGAAGCCGCAGTGACGGACGATCGCGTCCCAGCGGGCCTCGTCGACCGGGATGTCGAGGAAGGAGGCAATGCGGCGGATTTCGCCAGGCATGTCCGATTTCAGTCCGGCGAAGTGAACCATCAGCACATTGGGCAGGTCGCGGATTTGCCACCACGATCCGACATTTTCCCAGAACGGCCAGAACGGAAAGCCGTCCTTCTCCAGCCAGTCATTGAAGTACTGCCGGACCGTGCCCGCGGGCGGTTCGATCGGCGGGCCGACCCGGCCCGGCGTGTCGTTGAGCGCCTGGTACCAGGTATGGTTGGCGCCGGCGTGGTGGTTATAGAGGCTCCAGACCACATCGCGCCCGTCTCTGCCGATATAGATGTATTTCGCGTCCGGCGAGAAGACCAGGGCGTCGACCGGCAAATGGGACTTCAGGAACCGGCGATGGGTCTGTCTTTCGACCTCCTGCAGCTTGATCTCCTTCGGCGGCACCCGCAGATCCATCCAGGGCGACATGTCGGAGACGGGCAGGCCCTCCCGGCCATGGAATATCAGCTGGCTGACGATCTGTTGCAGCCATGTGGTGCCCGACTTCGCGTAGGTCGCAATGACGATGTCGTCGCTGCGAAAAGCGAAGTCGTTCCAGATCGACGAGTCGAAATGGTGGTTGTGGAACTCGCGGGTCTTCCGCGGCCAAGGGGTCGCCTCCGGCGTCATTACATCCTCCCGTTGCGGCACTTGCGGGCCCCGAACGTAAGGAGGGCCGCAGTGGCGTCGCGCGATTGTGGCACACGTCGGATTTCGTGTCTGTCACGCCGATCACAACGTTCGATGGAATCGGTTTCCGGGCGTCGATTTTTGTCCGGCGGCGTCATCAGATTGCCCAATCTCTATGGCTTAAGAGATGACTGACAACGCTGCCGCTCTTGTTGGCGCAGTCGTTGGCATGCGACATAAAAGGGGCACTTAATCGGTGCCCTCTTTTTGTTTTGTGGCCGGTCGTGGTGATGCAGGGGAATTGGATGTTGAGTGTGCGTTGGTTGGGCGTTTTCATTGCCGTGTCGGCGGCGGTGTGGATTTCGTCCTCTACTGCCGGCCGGGCGGAGGAGGCCGGGCGGCGTGCGATGCTTGTGCCGGGCGGCGGCAACGATCGGCTCAGCGACGGGGCAGGACGCGAACCGGTTGTGCCGCCGAACGTCATTCGCGTGGTCGGGGCAAAGCTTGATCTGGCCGACAGGATCTACTTCCAGCGATGCGCGGGCTGCCACGGCGCCGAACGCCAGGGCGGGACCGGCAAGCCGCTCACGCTGGCCGTCACCCGCAAGCTCGGGTTTGAGAAGTTGCATGACACTATCAACAACGGCACGTCGAAGGGCATGCCCAATTGGGGTACGTCGGGCGAGCTGTCGGCCGATGAAGTCAAGCTTATGGCAAAGTACCTGCTGGAAAAACCGACCCGGCCGCCGGGCTTCGACCTGACCGAGATACGCGCGAGCTGGAAGGTCCACGTTCCCCTGTCCGACCGGCCGGAAAAGCAGCTGACGTCCTTCAAGCTGCATGAGAAGCTTTCGGTCGTACCGCTCGAGAACGGCCGGATCGCCCTCAACGACGCGACCGACAAGACCACCGTTACCGTGATCGAAACCGGGCGCGAAGCGATCCGCGGGCGGCTGTCGGCGTCGAGCAGATATCTCTACACCCTGGACTGCGACGCCAAGGTCACCCTGTTCGATTTGTGGATGGCGCCGCCGACGCCGGTCGCGGAGGTGAAGATCGGCGCGGAGGGACGCTCGATCGAACCGTCGCGCAAGAAGAGCCCGGCGAAACTATCTCTGCTCGCGGCTTCAAACTGGCCGCCCCAATATGTCGCCTTGGATGGCAAGACCCTTGAACCCAAGCTCGTGCATCAGTTCCAGGACTTCGGAAAAGTCCGTGCGGGATGCGGCGAGGATGAAGACTGAAACCATGCGAAACTTGCTCATCGTCCTGACAGGATTTTTCATCACCGTTTTGACCGTCAGTATGGCGGCCGGCGCGCCGCAGTGGACCCTCGACAAAACCAGCAGCAAGCTTGGCTTCGTCGTGTCCGTCATGAACGGCGAGCGGGTCGGTCATTTCTCCGACTTCGACGCCGAGATCGCGATTTCGCCCGACGATTTGGACACGTCGAGCGTGCGCCTCGAAATCGATATTTCGAGCGCCAAGACCGGACATGGCGACATCGACAAGGCGATGCCGTCGGGCGCCTGGTTCGCGGTGTCGGACTTTCCGAAGGCGTCCTTCGCGTCGACCGCGATACGGCATGTCGGCGGCAACAGCTACGAGATGGACGGCAAGCTCAAACTGCGCGGCATCGAAAAGGAGCTGACGGTTCCCTTCACCCTGGACATCGAGGGAGACAACGCCCACGCAAAGGGCGCCGTGGAACTCAACCGGTCCCTGTTCGGTGTCGGTCAGGGCGAGTTCAGTTCGGGCAAAGCGGTCGGGCTCGAGGTCAATGTGGTGTTCGAACTCGACGCGGCGAAAAAGAACTGAGCATCGCGCTCATAAACTGAATGTCGGTCCATCGGCCCCGCGAAATGCCGGCTCACGCCCGATGCGGCTGCCAGGCAATGACGCCTTCGGTTCGCGCCCGCACGTCGGGCGAGGCCAGACAGGTTGCCAGGGCCTCATAACCGGGCGCTCCGGGACAGGGCGCGACCTGGATCGGCGGACTGTGATTGGCCGGGCAGAGAACAACTGCCTCGTTCGGACCCAGGGCGCTCACGTCCAGGATTGCACTGGAGCGCGTGAGCGCGAAGAGCGGCCGGGCGCCGGGCGCACGGTGGCGCAGCCAGCCGATCAACGCCTCCTGCGAGGCCTGGCCCAAACCTTGCTCTACCATATCGACAACGAGAACGGCTGGCTCCCCGGCTTCCAGTGCGACGAGCAGGGCGGTCAGGGCCGCCGACACCTCGGCTCCGTCCTCGACCAGCCAGGCCATCGTCCGGTCGACCCGTGATTTGAGCGCCGGGTCGGCATCCAGCCGCGCCTGCACGTCCTCGCCGTCTTCGGCCTGCCGGTCCAGACCGAGGAAAGCGGCGTCGGGCAGGGTTTCCGCAATGGTCCGGGCCAACCGCGTCTTGCCGCTCCCCAGCGGGCCGGTGATGTAGGTGAGCGGCCGGATGTCGCGCAGTTCGAATTCTTCGCCTCCCCATGGCCAGGGAAGGTTGAAGGCAATGCCGGTCCCGGTTTCCGATCGAACCATCCGGGCCAGGTCCCCGGCGGCCGGCGCGTGTCCCCGGGCGAGGCCGGCCCGAAGGGCACACACCTTCTCGACCGCTTCGGCGAGTTCGCGGGCCTGGCCTTCGAGTGTGGCCTGATGCGCGGCCAGGGCCGGCTCCAGGCACCGCGGATCGCCCTGCAGCACCCGCGCCACCTGAGCAAGGCTCAACCTCAGCGCCCGCAGAGCCACGATCTCGGCGGCTCGGGCCATCTCGGCTGGACCGTAGGTCCGCCATCCGGCCGCGGTGCGTACCGGATCGATCAGGCCGCGCTGCTCGTAGAGGCGCAGGGTCTTGGTGGTGACGCCGAGCCGCCTGGCGGCCTCGGAAGGGTTCAGGAATTGTGCGGAATGGCTCACGAATCGGCTCGTCTTGTTGATCTGCCGTCTTTATCGGGGCGGCCCCAGGGGAAAGGTCAACCGCAATTCGCAGACCTCGCAATCCACCGGTTCGGCTGAGTGCGCATCAGCGGCTCCAGATCGCGGCGTAGAGTGCCTGGCCAGGCCCCATATATCCGCTGACATGCACCAGCCGGTAGCCCTGGCCGACATACTTGTTGAACTCGGCCTGATACTGGCCGGAGGTCATGCCGTGGCGCGCCACCCAGCGGCCGCCGCGGCGCTCCCAGATCGCGGCGTAGCGCACGCCGTTGGGGGTCCAGTAGCCGTCGACCTTGACCGGCCGGAAACCCTGCGATGTCGCCTTGTCGAAGGCGGCCTGATATTGCGAAGAGGTCATGCCGTGACGGGCGCGCCATTGCGGGCCTTTGCGGCGCACGCAGAGGGCGGCATAGCGCACGGCGCCCTGAACCGTGTAGCCCTCGACATCGGTCAGCCGGTAGCCCTCGTTCGCGCGCTTGTTGAACTCTTTCTGGTACTGCTTGGAGCTGAGGCCGTGACGGGCGACCCAGGCGCCGGGGCTGCGGTCCCACAGGGCCGCGAAAGTTCCCGACCCCTGCTCAAGTCCGGTCGCGCTGATGTCGGTCGGCCGGTAGCCGTCGCCCGAATACTGGTCGAAGGCGGACTGGTACTGGCCGGCGTTCATGCCGTGGCGTGCGACCCAGGGCGGCCCGCCGCGCCGGGACCATATGGCGGCATAGCGAACGCCGTTGGGGGTGCGGTAGCCTTGCCCGGCATACTGATCGAAAGCGGCCTGGTACTGGCCGGAGGTCATGCCGTGCCGTGCGGTGAACTCCGCGGCGCCGGCGGCGGAGGGAACGGCGGCGGCAAGAATGACGGCCAGACGAAGCGCTCGGCACCACATGAGAGGTCTCCCTTTTTCGATAATCGTTGGTTTCCATACTGATCACTGTCGGGTCGGGGAACAAGGGCGGTATTCGGTACATTTCCGTCCCGGGGGCAGGTCATCCACAGGTTGGGCTCGGCGCCGCACGCCAAGCTGGACTTGAGGTCGGCGGCCGTGCTCAGATGGCCGAATCTGGTGTTTGGGATGCAACGGAGCGGCGAGCATGCTTACCATTAAGGATCTGGATCATGCGCTGATCCTGGTGCGCGATCTCAATGACGCCGACGTCGCGATGCGCCGCCTCGGGTTCAAGCCGACGCCGCGCGGGGTTCATTCCGTCCACATGGGCACGGCGAACTCCACGGTGATGTTCGGGGACATGACCTATTTCGAACTGCTCGGCGTGCTCGATCCGACCCCTGCCAACTATGACATGCGCGAGACGCTCGAGCGCGGCGACAGCCTGTTCGGCATTGCCTTGAAGACCGACGATGCGCGCGCGACCGTCAAGGAACTCGCCGAAGTGTCGGCCGCCGACGGCGAGGCGGTCAACTTCTCGCGGCCGGTGGACATGCCCGCCGGTCTGGAGGAGGCGGCTTTCTCGATCGCCAATGTCGCGGCCGCACGGGTGCTGGGCATCAAGATGTTTGCCTGCCAGCACCACACGCCGGATGTGGTGTGGCGTCCGGGCTACTCCGATCAGCCGAACGGCGCGACCGGCGTGAACGCCGTGGTCGGCTCGGTGCCGGACACCGACGAGGCCGGACGTCAGATGACCGCTCTCTTCGGCGACCGCGTGGTGTGCGAGGAAGGATCGGTGACGGTCAAACTGAACAATGCATCGCTTTCCTTCCTGACGCCGGCGAAAATGCATGAGGCCCACGGTATCTATGTCGACGATGAAACCGCGCTCCGGGTGCTCAGCCTGAAAACCAGGTCGATAGACGTGACCCGGAAAACGCTGCGCGAAAACCATGTCGAGTTCACCGACCGGGCGAGAGGCGTCGTGACCGTGCCGGCCAAGAGTGCCTGCGGCGCGGTCATCGAATTCGTGGCTCAGTGAACAGACCCTAGTGCAATAGCTCCACTGCGGATGCGGTTCCTGCCAGAGCGTCGTTCCTTAATATGGAACTATTTGACCGGCTTTTCGCGACCGCTGGACGTCGTTAAGGCCCACTTGTGGTCACCCAGACCACGGCGTGAACCTTGCCTCGCCAGCAGACGCGAAAAACCGGTCAAATGATTTCATATTAAGGAACGATGCTCTAGTCTGGACCGGGGGTGATTCCGAAACGGTTGGTCTTGGTGATGTTAGATAAGCGTATGCTTGGCCCCGGCCTTGAAGTCAGCCCCATTGTCACCGGTCTGTGGCAGGTTGCGGATATGGAGCGGGACGGCGACCTGCTCGAGCCGGATCAGGCGTCCGATGCCATGGCGGACTACGCCCGCGCCGGTTTCGACACCTTCGACATGGCGGACCATTACGGCAGCGCCGAGCTGATCGCGGGGCGCCTGCTTGAGCGCAACCGCCAGGGCGCCGTCGATCTCGGCGCGGACGCGGAGCCGCGCATGCTGACCAAATGGTGCCCGCAACCGGGCATCATGACGGCGGAAACCGTGCGCGCCGCGGTCGAGGAACGCCTCGAACGGCTCGGGACCGAGAAAATTGACCTCCTTCAGCTTCATTGGTGGATGTACGAGCATCCCGGCTATATCGATGCCATGAAAGAGCTCGTGAAGCTGCAGCATGAGGGGCTGATCGCCCATCTGGGGGTGACGAACTTCAATACCGATCACCTGCGTGTCCTGGTCAAGCACGGCCTCTGGCTGGTTTCGAACCAGGTCTGCTTCTCGCTGCTTGACCGGCGGGCAGGCGGGCGCATGACCGATTTCTGCCTCGATAACTCGATCAAGCTTCTGGCCTATGGCGCGCTTGGCGGCGGGTTCCTGACCGACAAGTGGGTCGGCGCGCCGAAACCGGCGCCGGAGGAAATCGGCGACTGGAGCAAGATGAAATACGCCCGTTTCGTCAACCAGATCGGCGGCTGGGGCGTCTTGCAGTCCGTGCTTGGGGCGCTGAAGGAGATTGCTGACAGATATGAGGTGTCCGTGGCCAATGTGGCGACCCGCTGGGTGCTGGAGCAGCAGGCGGTCGGCGCGGTGATCGTCGGCGCGCGCCTCGGCGAACGTGAGCACCGCGAAGACAATCTGCGGGTGCTGTCGTTTGCGCTCGACAACAAGGATCACTCGGCGATCGATCAGGCGCTCGAGGGCGCGCAGCCGATCCCCGGGGATTGCGGCGATGAGTACCGGCGGCCGCCGTTTCTGACCGCATCGGGCGACCTGAGCGATCATCCCAGCATGTCCCCGGCGGTGTTCGAGGTCGCCGACGTGCCGGACCGTCCCGGACGGCTGATGATCGATACCGGCAGCGAGTTCGAGCCGATTGCCGGATACTGCCGGGCGATGCGGATCGGCGACCGCATCCTGGTCAGCGGCACCACCGCGACCCATGGCGAAGGCGAGGTCGTCTGCATGGGCGATGTGGCGGGCCAGACCGTCTACATTCTCGACAAGATCGTCGCCGCCATCGTTTCGCTCGGCGGGTCGCTCGAGGACGTGGTGCGCACCCGTATCTACCTCAAGGATGCGGGTCAGTGGGAACCGGTGTCGCGGGTCCACGGCCGCTATTTCGGCAAGGTGCGCCCGGCCAACACCCTGGTTGAGATTTCGGATCTGGTCGGAGACTACCTGGTCGAGATCGAGGCCGAGGCGATTGTCGGCTAAAGCGTGTCTCCCGAAAGTGGGCACCGGTTTCGGGACAAAAGACACGCGATGACAAAGAGATAAAGCAATGGCGTGA
>Ga0209633_10005935_pt1 | contig 10566 bp, 9 predicted proteins | sample Cruoilmetagenom1_FD_187290 | JGI IMG/M metagenome (GOLD analysis project Ga0209633, IMG submission 187290) | Oil polluted marine microbial communities from Coal Oil Point, Santa Barbara, California, USA - Sample 1 (SPAdes) (version 2) | ecosystem: Environmental > Aquatic > Marine > Oil seeps ... | reverse complement strand
TTCAATACGGGACTGTGGCTGGATTATACAGTTTGCATCGACTCATCAGGAGATATTTGATTCTATTCTGATGGCCTATAAAATAGCAGAAAATCCTGAAATTAATTTGCCTTATTTTGTGGTTTACGCTGGATTTGTTCAGAGCCATACCAGCAAACCTGTGCGAATTCCTTCCCAGAAAATAATTGATGACTTTTTACCTCCTCCGCCAAAAGACGGGTGGAATCATATTAATCTGGATCCTGACAAGCCTATAACTCATGGTAACCTGGTCATGCCGGAGCAAGAGTATCTTGATTTTCGTTTCCTGATACAGGATGCCATGATTAAATCGAAAGAAACAATTAAAAAAACAATTAATGATTTTAATACGGGTTTCGGTAGAAATTACAATGGGCTTGTTGAAGAATACTGCTGTGAAGATGCAGATGTAGTGGTGATTGCTTACGGCGCACTGGCCGAACAAAACAAAATAGCGGTTGATCGGATGCGTGCCAAAGGGCAGAAAGTCGGATCATTAAAACTTAGATACATCAGGCCATTTCCAACTGAAGAACTGCTTGAGCTTTTTAATGGCAAAGTTGAGGTTATAGGAGTTGTAGACAGGGGCACTGCCTTTGGTAATCCCACCGGCGGCCCAATATCAACTGAGGTAATGTCTTTATTGTTCCGAGCCAAGAGAAAGGTAAAGGCCATTCCGTGTATTTGGGGGATTGGCGGACGCGATGTTACAGTGAAAGATCAGGTTGGACTTTATGAAAAACTGTTACATATTAAACACAAGAATGAATATCCCACCGATGAAACATACCAACACGGTACTCTCTGGATGGGCCTGAAGATTGGAGCATAGAAGCATGGTTTCACTTAAGGAATTGATAAAACACGAAAGTACAACGCCGGAATTATTTTTGGCAGGCAATTCCGCCTGCGCAGGTTGTTCTTCTATCCTGGCTTTGCGATGGGCATTGAAAGCGCTTGGCAAGAGGACTGTTATTGTCTCACCAGCATGCTGTGCCAATGTTTATATAGGTTTGTGGCCTAAAACATCACCGGCCGTCCCTTATATTAATATGGCCTTTGCAGCAGGTGCATCCGCCGCAGCAGGCGTAGTTGCAGGATATGAGGCCCTTGGAAAAAAAGATATAAATGTTTTAACATGGGCAGGTGACGGCGGAACAGTTGATATCGGAATACAGGCACTGAGCGGCGCCATAGAGCGTAGTACTAATTTTATCTATGCATGCTATGATAATGAAGGCTACATGAACACAGGCACCCAGCGCAGTTCTTCAACGCCTAAGTATACGGTGACAACGACAACTCCCCTGGGAAAACATATGCACAAAAAAGATGTAGCACAGATAATCGCTGCACACGATATCCCTTATGTTGCAACCTGTCTTGCAACCGATCCTGTTGATGTATATAATACATTTATGGAGGCTAAAGCGGTTCGCGGCTCCAAATATATTCATATACTCTCACCTTGTGCGCCAGGCTGGCGTTTTGATGTTTCAGATACCGTAAAAATTGGGAATCTTGCTGTTGAATCCGGTTTTTTTCTTTTATGGAAACAGATAAATGGACGTATGGAGATCAAGGGGAAAAGCCTAAAGGCTGTTAATAATAAAGAAAAACGTGTCCCTGTGAAAGAGTACCTCAAGCCTCAGGGAAGATTTCGTAAACTGACAGAGGAGCAGATCTCGGAAATGCAGGACTGGGTCGACAGAAGATGCGACCGAATGGCCAGACGCCTGCAAAGCGAAGTAGATCTGTAAACAGAATGGAGCCGGCCGTACCCGAGTATTCCCGATTATTTAATTCAATAGATATCAGATTCGCAAATTTTATTGCAAAGATTTCAAAAAATAATGATCCGGATATATTACTCGGGGCCGCTCTTGTCAGTAACGTCACTAATGGCGGAGATGTTTGCCTGAATCTGGCATCCTTTGCCGGTCGGGAGCTTACTGAAATCCATCAGGCCGAAAATACGCAAAAAACTCCTCGAATTGTTTGTCCTGAAATTTCAGCGTGGCGCAAAAAACTTTTTTCGATTTCCGCTGTGGGAAAGCCGGGAGATTATTGTCCGCTTATAATAGATGCTGACAGGCTCTATCTGTATCGTTACTGGGAATATGAAAAAAAACTTGCAGATTCTATTCAAAAAAGAGTTTCTCAGCAACTCAGCAGTAAAATTTGTTCAAATATAGATTCAGAATTTTTAAAACAGACTCTTCAAAGATTATTCCCTGAAAAGGAAGAAAAAACAGACTGGCAGCGCCTGGCTTTACTTAATGTTCTTTTTAACAATTTTACCGTCATAACCGGCGGCCCGGGAACCGGCAAAACCACTGTTGTTACAAAAATCATCACTATTCTCCTTACACTTGCAAAAGGCAGAAAGCTTAAAATTCTGATGGCTGCGCCCACAGGAAAAGCTGCTGCAAGGCTTTCTGAATCGATAACGGCCTTTAAGGCGAAAATTGATTCTCCTGCTTATATCAGGGATGCAATACCCACAGAGACATTTACCATCCACAGAATGCTCGGGACAATTTCGCACTCTCCTTATTTCCGACATAATTCTGATAACCCTTTATCCGCTGATATCGTTATTATTGATGAAGCTTCGATGGTCGATCTTCCGCTTATGTCCAAACTTGTACAGGCAGTTCCTAAAAATGCAAGACTTGTGCTGGTGGGGGACAAGGACCAGCTTGCATCTGTGGAGTCAGGAGCTGTGTTGGGCGATATTTGTAATCGTGGTAATCTGGGCAGCTTTTCGGATAATTTTTCTAATAAAATAAAAGAGATAACCGGTGAAAATATTAATGCCCCGCCTGGATTTAAAGATATATCCCGCAACCATCTTATTTCTGATTCTATTCGCGACTCTATTGTCGATTTAAAAAAGAATTATCGTTTTTCAAACAACAGCGGGATTGAAGAGCTGAGCCTCTATGTCAATAAAGGTAATGCGAAAGGCGCTTTTTCTGTACTCAAAAAAGGAAATGGCGTTAAATGGAGAAGAATAAATACCGGCGAAAATCTTAAGAATAATTTGAAAGAGCTTGTTATTGAGGAATTTTCCGGTTTTTTGAAAACAGATGACCCTGATGAAGCTATAGCAAAGCTTAATGCTTTTAAAATTTTGTCTCCAGTTAAAAAAGGCCCTTTTGGTGTTTTTTTTTTAAACGAAATTGTGGAGCAAATCTTGTCCGGGGAGGGTCTTATCAAAACGGAGCATTCGCCGGCAAGTCAATGGTACCACGGACGGCCTCTTTTAATCACCAGAAATGACTATAACCTTAAGCTTTTTAATGGCGATATCGGGATAATTATGTATGCAGATGGAGTAAAGCGTAATGAACTTTATGCCTTTTTCCCAGATTCATCAGGAAGCGTAAGACGATTCTTGCCCTGGCTGCTACCGGATCATGAAACAGCTTTTGCTATGACTGTTCATAAGAGTCAAGGCTCCGAATTTAAAAATGTTATTATAATTCTGCCCGAAAAGGATAATCAGGTACTCACCAGAGAGTTGATATACACTGGAATTACAAGAGCCAGGAAAAATTTGATAATCTGGGGGAGAGAAGCAGTGCTGAAAGCCGCTATTTCACGCAGAATTGAGCGTGCATCCGGGTTGCGTGAGGCTTTTTGGGGGGGGCGTATAAAGAACGAAGACGAATAAAAAATAACATCCAAACCCATTCTGTAGCGAACCCTAAGGATATAATATGACTGATAATAAAGATACCATACTAATAAATGCAAATATTAAAATTTCCATTACAGCCCTCCAAACAATTGTAGCCAATGCAAAAAAAGCAGCCGGCAAAAATGAAAAAGGACATTATCAAGTAGATACTGCAGATAAGGTTAGTGAAATGATTTCCCGTTTTCTTGTGGATAACGATTTTGAGAGCTATGTAAGGAACGAAATGTGACATGGGAGTTCCTTAGGAACGAGGACGAATTAACTTCCCCAACTATGCATCACAGCTTTAGGCCATCTTTGCCCGATATAAAAGTACAAAAATCTTGAAATAGCTCGCTATTCCTGCAACTTTTGTACTTTTATATCGAACAAACCTGACCTAAATTTGTGCGCCTACTTGGGGAAGTTATTTAGTCCACGTTCCTTGAAATCTGCTTGACAAATAGAAAAAAGAAATAATATTATTACATAGTGTAATTAATTCGTCCTTGTTTCTAACTAATATATGAAGCTATTTTTTATAAAAGAATAAAAGAAAGATGATATGAACAAGTTAAACAGAAGCCACATTCCATTATACTTTCAATTGCAGCAGATTTTAAGAAAAAAAATTTTATCTGGTAAAATTGCTCTGGATGAACCATTGCCTACGGAAAGTGAACTGTGTAAAACATATGGAGTAAGTCGAACAACAGTTCGGCAGGCATTTACAGCGCTGCTAAATGAAAAACTTATATTAAGAATCCCGGGCAAAGGCACTTTTATCATTCACCAGGAGAATCATGGCGATGTTGTACATTTTTTTAATACAACAGAAAGCCTTATAAGCACAGCCTATTTTGCATCATTTGATAAAACATTTCATTACAGGGGAGTCGTCTCTCCCTCAATGAGACTTATAGATATTTTAGGCCTTACACAAGATCAGAAAGTCTTCTGTGTACGTGGCAGCAGATATAAAAATGGCAAGCCTATATGCTATTTTATTACCAATTTTTCTTCGGAACATGCGCATTATTTTAAAGGTAAACGCTTAAACACAGAGGTTTTGCTAAGTGTTGTTGAAAAAGAACTTGGTATGACTATAAAAAAAGCGCGCCATACTATCAGGGCTGTCAAGGCAGACAAACAAATGTCAAAATATCTTGAAATTAAGGAAAATGACCCAGTTCTGGAACTTGAACAAATTTATTATATGGCTAATAATGTTGCCGTAGAGGTAGGGATAAACTATTTTCATGCAGATCGATTTAGCTATGTACTGGAATTAATACAAAAAAAATAAACTTTGGAATTTACAGATTTCCGATTGCCCTATGCAATCTAAGAATTGATAAGGCAGCATCATAAACAGCGCTGTCATAGTTGAAATGACTGAGCGTCCGCAAAGTTTCTGCGTCCAGTACCTCGGTGTTGGTAGCAAGGCCTTCCTGGTATCTGTCTTTGACTACTTTAAGATTTTCCTCTCCTTGGGCAAGGGCTTTTTGGGTAACATCAACACGTTTATGGCTCTCTTCAAGATTAAGCCATGCCTGACGTAATTGTAGTGTAATTAAAGTTTTTACATTTGCTCTTTTTTCATACAATGCCTGTGCCTGGCGTTTAATTGCACCGGCTTTGTGCCTGGCGAGTCCGCCATCAAAAAAATTCCACTTTACTCCCAGCGTTGCTCTCCAGTCTTTTTCAGATTCCATGTATTCATTTTCAGCATATTTATACCCGCCTGAAATAGCAATTTGCGGTCTACTTGCAGCGGCTTTTACTTTGGCAGAGCTATACATGGCATCTATCATTTCTGCCAGGACTTTTAGTTCATGACGGGTATTCAGAGCAGCGCAGTTCAAAGTTTCAAGATTTTGTTTTGGCCGGTCAAGTTTAATTTCGATAAGATCTACTATTCGGATTAAGGGGAATCCCAAAAGGCGATTATAGGCTGAACGTGCAATGTCGAGTCTATTTCGTACTTGCAGTTCATTCTGGACTGCATCTGCCAGGGAGACTTTGGCGGCCAGCAGATCGTTAACGGCTACAAACCCCTGGTTGTATAAATTTGCAACATCAGTTGCATGAGCGTCAAGGCTTTCAACGTGGCTTTTTGCTACAGCAAGTTCGCGAGTACTCCGCAGCACAAAAACATAGGCTTCAGCAACTTTTAATTTTAAATCCTGTTTCTCTCTGTCCTGATTAATAAATGCCGCTTCCAGGGATGATTCTGCTGCGGCAATGCCGTTGCTTATTGCCCAGCTTGTAAAAAGAGGGATAGATGCCATGGTTGACCAGGTTAAAAATTCATCCTGGGCCATAGGTATAGCTGCTCCTCCGAAGTTCATGGCTGGCTCATCGTCCAGAACAGTATATCCGCCATTAAAATCAAGAGTTGGCAAGCGTAAAGCCTTTGTGGCTGCAAGTGTTTGTTCAGCAGCTTCAGCCCTTTTTTTGACTGCCTGAAGACTATGGTCATATGCCAGGGCGATTTTCCAGGCTTCCTCCAGTCTTTCCGCACAAAATGCAGGAGGTATTATTATAAAAACAAAGAAACATAATAATAGTAGAACATCCGTAAGAATGTTGTGATTAAGCATCATTAATTTCCTCGTTTTTTTATAGAATTATGCATCCCCATACAAGGGACATGGGGATGAAAAGAGTATATTTAAAAATAGTGAACATAACGAAGGTTAAATCTTTCACCTTTTGGACGATTTTCAGTGTTCGATTCAAAGTAGAGATTAAACAAAAGATGTTTTTTTTGGGAAAAATGGATAATGCCTCCAGGACCGAGACCCAGCACCCGTTCCCTTCCGCTATGAATAGTATGTCCATTAACTTTATTGGAAGTTAATTGTTTTAGATAGTAACCGTTAAGCCCCAAACGTAATTTTGGAAGCACCTGATAAGCCATTGTGAAATTGGCATGGACTGCCTGGCCTGCCTGGGTATTATGCGCGTCGATATTATGGTTGGGATCATGATTTTTTGCATTCCATAGATAATGAAGGCGCATGGATGTTGTCCATTTTGGAGTGAGGAATAATGTACCTGACCAGTAAGGATTAAAATAAAAAATATTACTGCCCGGATTAAGTTCCTTCTCGTCATCATATTTTCCGGTAGGGAAAAGCATTTGCAATTCAATTCTATGTACAAAAATCGGCCCATTTTTCCCCATCACAGGATCCCATTGCACAAAAGGGCCGACCAGAATGTCACCCACTCCTCCGCTGTTATCTTGAGGGTACATCTTGTTACCAAGATCATAATCCATATCAAGATAAACAATCGGAATGATAAAATTCATCCCCCATTTAGCGCCAGAAAATAACTCCTGATTTGTCAGATATGCAAATTGGGTAAAACTTATCCAAACATCAAGATTCTCATCGGCCGATGAAGGGAACGAGTTACTACCATCAGATTTTTTGAATTCGTTTGATGTAAAATATTGCAAGGTTTCAATTACATATAATCCAGGTCCTGCAGGCAAACCTCCATCAACAAATGAGGTTACACCAAGGTTGACTGCCGGCAGATCGTATGCCTGGAGACTATTCAAGCAGGGCATATCAATAAAAATACTACAAATAAGTAATATAGCAATTTTTAGCTTCATTTATACTTGCCCTTTTTACTATTTTTTGCTTGTTGAATCAAGTCAATAAGTGTCAAAATTTTGGGTTGACCTGGTGCAAAAAATGTATTTTCCCACTCTTCCGTTGTGAGAGTCTCTTTTAAATATTTTTCAACCTGAAAATAGTTATGCCAGCAATCCAGTATTTTGAAACATGGCAGCTTTCCGCTTTCATGCAGGCAATATGAAAAGGAAATTTGGTGCCCTAATCTGGGACAACGAATGACAAATTCATCCTCTGGTGGTATTATTTTTTCTGGTTTCATATTCATTTTATGGATTGTTTTGGCTTAGGTAAAGGGGCCAGATCCTCAAGCGCTTTTTGAATTTTATCATCTTCTAAGGAATGGTTTGAGAGATTTCCGCGCAAGTAGGAATCGTATGCAGCCATATCAACCAGACCGTGCCCGCTCCAGTTAACGAGAATTACCTTTTCTTTTCCTTCCTCTTTGGCTTTGAGAGCTTCACGAATGGTGAGTGCTATGGCATGGTTAGCTTCGGGAGCACTGATGAATCCTTCGGTTTTGGCAAAGGTAATTCCAGCTTCAAAGGTTTCTAACTGTTGAATAGATTCTGCTCTGATTATATTGTTTACAAGCAACTGGCTAATGATAGGCGACATACCATGATATCTTAAACCACCGGCATGGATGGCTTCCGGTACAAAATTTCGTCCAAGGGTGTGCATTGGAAGAAGTGGAGTCATTCCGGCTGTATCTCCAAAATCGTATGCAAAAGGCCCTCTTGTCATGGTCGGGCATGAAGCCGGCTCGACGCCAATAATATCAATATCTTTACCATTTATTTTATCCCTTACAAAGGGAAGTATCATACCGGCAAAATTACTGCCTCCCCCTGAACATCCGATCATCACGTCAGGATAATCACCTGTAATCTTCATTTGTTTCTGGCATTCAAGACCATTGATGGTCTGATGAAGCATCACATGATTAAGTACGCTTCCGAGTGAATATTTTGCATCTTCTTCATTAACGGCACATTCGATTGCTTCACTGATGGCCATCCCCAAACTTCCCGGACAGTTCGGGTCATTAGCAAGAATGGCGCGTCCGGCATTGGTTTCGCTGCTAGGGCTTGCAACGCAGGTGGCGCCCCAGGTTTCCATCATTATTCGCCTGTACGGTTTATGGTCAAAACTGATTCTTACCATAAAGACTTTACACTCCATATCAAACATGGCACAACAAAAAGCAAGGGCGCTGCCCCATTGTCCGGCTCCTGTTTCGGTGTAAATTTTTTTTGTCCCGGAAATTTTATTGTAATATGCCTGTGGAACAGCGGTATTTGGTTTATGGCTTCCGGCCGGGCTTACGCCTTCATTTTTAAAATAGATTTTAGCAGGAGTATCAAGATATTTTTCAAGATTATAAGCTCGATAAAGAGGGGATGGTCTCCAGATAAGATATTTTTCAAGAACTTTTTCGGGAATATCTATCCATCTTTCCTGACTTGTATCTTGTTCAATTAAAGGCATGGGAAAAACAGACGTAAGATCTTCCGGCACAACAGGTTCATTCGTTGCAGGGTTGAGCGTAGGCTCTAAAGGTGTGGGTAAATCTGCTTGAATATTATACCATTGCCTGGGCATTTCCGATTCAGGCAGCACAATTTTTTTAATTTTCATAATATTTCCTTTGTTTGTAACAATTAAGTATTATTAATTAAGAACGAGGACGAAATAACTTCCCCAAATAGGCGCACAGATTTAGGTCAGGTTTGTTCGATCTAAAAATAGAAAAGTTGCAGGAATAGCAAGCTATTTCAATATTTTTTTACTTTTAGATCGGGCAAAGATGGCCTGAAGCTGTGGTGCATAGTTGAGGAAGTTAATTCGTCCTCGTTCCTTAACATAAATATTATTATTATGCAAGATGTGGCAGAAGGCCAGAAGGAGGAAGGTGTTTTGTAATACTCCGACGACTGATAACGCAGTCAAATTATTTATGTGAACATCTATATTAGTATCTTAATTCTGAAATTCGTATTTTTTCTGGCAGAAAACCTAAAAGACAATCACGAAAACACGAAAGTACGAAAACACGAAATACAATAACATTCAGATTTTCGTACTTTCGTACTTTCGTGTTTTCGTGATAATTTTTTTTGGTTTTGGCTTGTCCAGGTTAGGAAAGAGCCTTAGAATGATCAAGCAAAAGCAAAGAACTCTCAATAAATTGAATGACCGGATAAGGAGCTGCATTAACTGCCGGTTATCATTAACAAAGCAGAATATAATTTGTGGTGAAGGAAATCTGAATGCTCGCCTGATGCTCATAGCCCTCTCTCCGGGAGAGCATGAAGATAGAGAGTCTAAAATGTTTATTGGACCATCGGGTAAAATATTAGATAAGCTTTTAGATCTTGCTGCTATTAGAAGGGATTCGATTTATATGACAAATTTGGTAAAGTGTAAATTGCCAAAAAACAGAAAGCCTAAACAGGATGAGATAGATGCCTGTAGTCATTTTTTAGATGAGGAGATAGCTATATTGTCGGCTAAAATAATTGTTCCGTTAGGTTATTACGCTGCAAGATATATTTTGAAAAAATATGCTTTGGACCCTCCCCTGGCGCGTGCAGATTACCGTGCTCTTTACGGAAAATTGATTCTTTTAAATGATCAAAAAATATTTCCATTACCACACCCGGCTACTTTACTTTACAATCCATCTTATACGGAGGAGACTGTTAAAAAATATAATAAATTGCAAATTCTTTCCCATGATTGTAAATTGTATTCTATATGCCCAATGAAATATTAGGAACGAGGACGAAATAATTTCCCCAGGCAGGCGCACAGATTTAGGTCATGTTTGTTCGATCTAAAAGTAGAAAAGTTGCGGGAATAGCGAGCTATTTCAAGGTTTTTTTACTTTTAGATCGGGCAAAGATGGCCTGAAGCTGTGATGCCTATTTGGGGAAGTTAATTCGTCCTCGTTCCTTATGAACGAGGACGAATTATTTTAACCGGCATATTAACAGTCGGTACTGCAATATCGGATATTACAATTTTTTCATTTTCATGAAGCCCATTTCCTATGAATACTGTCCTGGTATTCTTCCATATAATTTCAACATCTCTTATATCAAGCCGTTCGTTCTCCTTTACAATCCAGATTCGGTCATTATGTAATGCAGTTCTGGGGATATTGAAGATTCCTTTTATACTGCGCCCGTAAATTTCGACTCG
>Ga0209633_10005934_pt1 | contig 10566 bp, 10 predicted proteins | sample Cruoilmetagenom1_FD_187290 | JGI IMG/M metagenome (GOLD analysis project Ga0209633, IMG submission 187290) | Oil polluted marine microbial communities from Coal Oil Point, Santa Barbara, California, USA - Sample 1 (SPAdes) (version 2) | ecosystem: Environmental > Aquatic > Marine > Oil seeps ... | reverse complement strand
GATGCAGTCGACATTACGCCTTTGAGTTACAGCTATGGCAAAGAAACTTAATGGCTAAATCAAATATGAGTTTGAGCCAACATTAAAGACAACGGTATTGTTTTTAATGTTGGCCTGAATGAAAGGAGTAGGCACATAAAAGTGCTGCTACTCGTGTGACTCTGCCTGACCAGCCAGTTCGTCCATCGGTATCGCAATATTGTCGGGTACTTTATTGTTGATCGCTACACCGTAGAGAAATACCAGTAGAAATACCAATACACTGCCGAATATTGAGATTGTTGTCGTCTTCAAATAAGTTAATAGAGATCGATAGTTAAAACTGAGATGGCCAATCACCGAGATGATCATAACCAGTCCGAAGAGTTTATGTACCGGGTGCATCTGAATGGTAAACGACGGTTTCTCAATGAAAAACATCATCAGCCCTGATGTAGACATTGCTATAAATGAGACAAGCAAGGCTACTGCAAAAAATTTTCTAGTCATGGTTTTTTCTTCTATATTTTAGGTGTTAGTAACGGCGTTTAATATCTTCGGTAATTATATTTAGCGCAGTTCATTGATCATTTTGCGGTTTTAATAATAGGCACAATATCGACTGGACAATTGAGTGCCCGTGCAACCATGCAAAGATTGTGAGCCTTGTGTATGATTTTTTCTGCTGTATTTTCTTTACCGGACTCAACGGTTAATACAGGACGTATTACGATTTGTTTAAAACGATATCCAGTAGTGTCTTCTTTCAATAACTCCCCTTCAGCAGTGGATTGGTAAGCCTTCACTTCTAATCTGGACTTCTGGGAAATCAGCAGAACATAGTTTGCAAGGCAGGCTTCAGCAGCGACTACCAGAATATGTTCCGGACAGTAACGATCCGCATTGTGTGGAGAACCGATGGGGAGTACTGGTAGTTCTCCAATGTGAATCTCTCCTTTTTCTCCATCACCTGTCCACTCATAGGCTGTTTGATAATTTAATGGTATGTCACTCATAGCTTGTTGCTCCTATAAAATTATTGGGTCAATCAAAGGTCTGCACTACTAGCAAGTATGTGATCAGACATGCCGCTATTGACCGAGATGTCTACTTCTGTAATTTAGACGCTATTCATTTTCTGGCTAAAAGCAATGTTTAGCTAAAACAATGAATAGCGTATACCTTTCTATGGAAACGTTATTTGATGATTTTTCCATTCAGATAAACATTGGATTCCATTTCTGTTTCATTTTGAATCCCTTCTCCTGCAAAACACATACGAAGAGATTGTTTGGCATAATTATTTACCGCTTCTCGTGGAGCGTCGCTTGTTACTATGACTCTGGTAATCACATCATCAAGATGTCCCGTCATTGTTGGTGTCGTGAAGTTATCTTGCTGATAATTAAATTGGTGTTCTACCCGGAAATTTTTAATATCGACGCCTTGTTGTTGGAAGAGCATTTTATTAATCGCAAGTTGACTCATTAAGCAAAAAGACGTGCCTACGGTGAAATAGTCTCTTGAGGTAGGCGCTTTATCCATTCCTGAATATCCACGGCTGTCATCTGCATAAAGCTCCCAGGTTTGATAATTTTGGGTTAATGATTTAGCTCTGATCTTGTGCATATAGGGTCTGCCTGCATCATTCGCAGATTCGGCAATGGCAATTTCTGGGAATATCATAGGGTTCGGCATATTCATCATGCCAAAAGCAAGATCTTCTTCAACTTCCATGGTTTCAAACTTTAAATCAGGTGTGACATTGGTGAGGGTAAAACCATTGTCGATAGAAATAGGGGATTCTACTTTTCCGCCATGAACTGTCATTCCTGACCAATTATCTGAATTGATGACTATTGCTGCATCGATAGTGGTTTTGTTTGCGAGTCCTTCACCTACAGCCCAAGCTTTAAGAGCCATTTCTTTTAATGCTGTTATTTTTTCGGGTGGCTCATTACTTTTAATGAGAATATTAGAGATGACTTTATCCGTGTAGCCAGACCATTTTTTTGTCATGGGATCGTCGAATCTAAAAAATATTTTTGATTCTATTTTCACATCCTCAACATCAAGACCTAATATTTTTATGCTTCTTTCAAATTGGGTTAATAAACTTGATGCTGAACCAGCCGCAAAATAGGTTAAAGGGTTTGGTGCAGTTTGATCATGATCAGAACCACCTTCGTCACTGACAAGTTCCCATGCACTGAATTGATCTTCACCTACAGGCTTCACTATTCCTTTTTTGAGAAAATGAGCCTCTTTATTTAATATATTTTGAGTGGTGGTAACAATATTTTCGGTAATTGCACCGTTTACTGGTATGGCTTTTGTCGGGGTAAAGGTTATTGGGCGCGTATAGTCACTTAATCGTGTTGCGATTTTATATGTTTTTGAATCTTGCCTTGTGTCAGTATCTGCATACGCTACGTTTCCTGATACAAGAAGTGTTACTAGTATTGATAGTGTACTTAATTGAGTGTTCATTATTTTCACCTTTGAATGCTAATGGTTAATTCACGCTATAGGTACATGATGAAAGTAATGTAGGGGTTTATATAGAGACCGAACACGGTAGTTCTGGTACTTTTCGCGGATCAGCAGCTTGAATAGTGAGATCCTTGACTTAAGTCAGTAGGTTTACTCTGAGCTAATCTGGTATTTTTCTCGTGTGCTCTGACGGAAGGTCGCAGGACTAATGCCGGTTTCACGTTTGAAAAATCGTCCGAAATAGGATGAGTCTTCAAAGTTTAGTTGATAACCGATTTCAGCGATGCTTGCATTGCTTTGTACAAGTAAACGCTTAGCTTCTACCGCGAGCTTTTGTCGAATAATATTTCCCGGTGATTGCCCTGTAACAGCTTTGATCGTATCGGTGAGGTGGCTGGTACTAATACCGATTCTGTTGGCATAGTCTTTCACAGAATGTTGTGAAATAAAGTGTTCGGAAACCAGTTGTGAAAACTGTCGTGCGATAGGCGATGTTGTCTTGGCGTGACTTTCTGGGTGATTAACATTATACAAACGGTGAAGTTGTGTCAGCAGGATGTGTAAATAAGCACGTAATACGGAAAGGCTTCGCGCAGTCTCATGGTGAAACTCCTTCTCAATTCCATCAAGTAATCCATCGATCATTGAAGATGCTTTCTTATCAATAGACAGGTAGGGGACTTGTCCTACATCGTGGAAAAATGAGAAATCATGCGCCCTAATAATATTGGAAGAAGGTATGCCTAAAAACTCTTCAGTAAACAGCAGGGCATTACCATTTAGCGGTTTACTTAATTGCCAAAAATGAATCTGGTCTTTGGAGAGAAAATAGAACGTATTCGGCTTAACGGGATAGGGTTCGAAATCAATGATATGAGTTCCTTCACCTTCACTAATATACAGAACTTCATAGCAATCATGACGATGTGGGTAATCTGCCTGAGCAGACTTATTCATAGCCCCAAAACTTGTCATTACGAACGGGAATTCTGGGTCAAGGGATTCGAGCTGTTTTCCCTGAGAACTCTGAACGTTATCGACAGTGTCTTTAAAAGAATGTAATGGAATGTCTTTATTCTTTTTCATGATTAACTAAAAAAGTGCCTCCGCAAAGCATAAATTCTATTTACGTTTTCAAACAACAAAAACCTAATATCATTCAAAGTAGTGGGTGTCATTTAAATAAATGTTGATGTCTAGATAGATTCTTGTAAAAACTTTGCTATAGCAGGTTCCACAGCTTCTTCACTTAATAATGGAGCATGTCCTACATTGGGTATTTCCAATACCTCAAGATCGGGTTTCATCTGTTGCATTTTTTGTACGCATTCAACATCGATAATATCTGAAAGCTCGCCACGAATAAGCAGCATCGGTTTATCTAGAATCTGTTCATAGACAGGCCAGAGGTCGGGAGCAGCACTCTTTGTTGCATCGCTTTGATCTTCTTCTGTCGCGGCTAAAAGTACCGCAATATTAGGGTCGTATAAGAGAACAGGGCGTCCATTTTCATCTTCGCGGTATAGGCGTTTTGCAAACTTTAGCCAGTCGTCTTCGGTGGCATTAGGAAAGGCTACGCCATTAATTTCAGCGGTGCGTTTAAGCGCTTCATCCCAGTTTGTGACAGGTGCAGATTTACCGACATACTTCTTTAAACGATCGAGTCCTTTTTCTGCAATCTCAGGGCCAACGTCATTGATGATCATCGCATCTATCATGTCTGGCTTCATCGCCGCCATCATCATCGCCATGATTCCACCCATTGACGTTCCGAATAAAATCACGGATGAAAGTTTTAACTCTGCCAATAATTGGAACATGTCCTGAACGTAAAACAAGGGATTGTAGTTATTCGGATCAGGATCGTAGTCAGACAAGCCACGTCCTCTTTGATCAACCACAATTAAGCGATAATCATCAGCGAGTTCATTGCAAATATCTTCAAAATCGGCGGAGTTTCTTGTCAGCCCGTGCATGCAAAGTATGGTTTTTGCATTTGGGTTTTTATCAAGCGCAGTAGAATAGTCGCGCGCATATAAACGCAAACCACTTTCGCTGGTGTACCAGATGTCTTTGTATGTAGTCATAATGTTGTTTTTAAATAGATGGATAAACTATTACCCGATGAAAAAAGTGCCAATAAGTAGGGGGGTGAGTTTACAAGAAATACTTGTCAAGATGTAACCAGACTAACTTATGATGCACCGCTCTTGGCTTCTGGTAACCTCAGACATCTATAAATCTAAAACTATCATTCCAGATTTGGCACGCGACACACACACGCACATATATTCATTGCTGGCTTTTTCTTCATCCGAGAGTATTTCATCGCGGTGGTCGATATCGCCTTCCAGTACATCGGTGATACATGTTCCGCACACACCTGAAGTGCAGGCTGATGGGATATCGATACCGTCGTCTGTAAGTACGCCTAATATAGAATCATCTGCGCTTATCTCATAAATGACTCCAGTTGAATTGATCTTTACTAGGAAGCTGGTGCTTTCCAAGTCTTGTTTATCGCTAGAGGCGCTGAATTTTTCATAATGAAGTTCATGTTCTTTAGCTTGCTCTTGATTCGCTTTCATTAACGCATTGAGCATTGGCTCTGGGCCACAGGCATAGATTAGGCTGTCTTTTGGGGATTCATTAAGGAGCTGTTTAAAGTCGATATAGCCGCTCTCTTCGTCTGAATGCAGGTGATAGTTATCTCCAAGATTCAGCGCATCGAAATGTGCAGCAAAGGCGGCTAATATTCTATTTTGTACAAGGTAATAAACATCAAAACTAGCCCCTTGTTTTTGTAATGCTTTAACCATTGAGAAGATAGGTGTCACGCCAATGCCACCTGCAACCAATGTGTAATGTGGTGCATTAGGAATCAGTTTGAAGTGATTTCTCGGGCCATCAAGTTCTACCTTCTGACCTTCTTTAAGTTGATGCATGGCTTTTGATCCGCCTGCTCCATCGTCTTCGCGTTTTACAGCTACAGAAACACGTTTATGATCATCCGACCAATTCCATAGAGAGTATTGTTTTATTAAGTCATTCTTTAGATAAACATCTAAATGCGCGCCAGGTTCTACCGATTCAAATATGCCTTTATCGATCTCAAATTCGAAACTTGAGGTATCGTCACTGAGCTTTTCTATCTTTAAGACAGTACACGTTTTTTTAGATGACATGATTATTCCTCGATAAGACTTAAGCAACTTTGCAAACTAACAGTAATTGTAATTTTCAACAAGCTTAAAATAGGTCTTATAGTTTAGATAGTTTCAACTAAACTATAGCTACACTTTAATAGCGTCAACATCTTCAAAATCATCAAATATAAAACTTAACCTTGAATTAGAAAGACATATCATGGCCAGACGACACTATAAATTACCTTCACTCAATACTTTAGCTGCTTTTGAAACCTCTGCACGTAATGGTAGTTTTAAGAATGCGGCTAGGGAATTGGGTGTTACACCGGGCGCAGTGAGCCATCAGATTAAAAGTTTGGAAGAAGATCTAGGTGTGGTGTTATTTAATCGGCAGCATCGCGGTGTTGAAATTACCCGTGAAGGAAAAAAGCTGTTTTCTGTGTTACAGCAGTCTTTCATGGATATCTCCTCGACCTTAAACGATATAAGAAATGCGGATAAAAGACCGATAGTCACTATCTCTGCTACCACGGCTTTCTCCTCATTGTGGTTGACTCCTAGGCTTACGCAATTTTGGAAAACGTCCGGTGATATTTCGGTTAACCAGCACGTGAGTGATATCCAAAACCCATTTGATGAGACACCTGATTTACGAATCGTTTACGGTTTTAGACAGAAAAATAACCCGAGCCTGTCTGCTGAGGTCTTATTCAGAGATGAGTTGATTCCAGTATGTAGCCCAGCCTTTCTGGAAGAGCATAAAGATACGAGTCTCGAAACACTAGCGACCCTGCCTTTGATTCATTTAAAAGCCCCGGATGATCGTTGGACCACATGGTTTAGCTGGTTTGAGTCGATGGGGTATTCCGATAAAATCTCAAATACCATTGAGATGAATAATTATATGATTGCCCTGCAAACGGCGAGTGAAGATGCGGGTGTGGTACTTGGTTGGAAGAATCTATTGGCACCTATGTTAAACAGAGGAACGCTAGTACCTTTTGGTGATCATTGTATTCCCGCACCTATGGACTTTTACCTTGTATCTGCACGCTTAGATAGACTCGATGAGAATGTGCTTCATGTTCGAGAATGCTTATTAGAAAATAACATTCAAAAATAAAACAGACTTAGTCGTCTTTTTGCGGGTTTCTAATATTTATTAGGTAGTCTGAGTTGAATTCAACTCAACTAAAATTGAAATTTTTTACATTGATGAATACAAGATTTCGGGAGTAAGCTGGTTGGATATTCTCGTTACAGTCTCGTTAAATTTTCGTTACGTTATCGAGACATTCTAGAAATGTGTTCTATAGGTAAAATTCTATGTCTAATTCAACTACTCACGCAGTCGCTTTCATCAAAAAAGCATCTTTAACCAATATCGATGACGTTCTTAAACCGATTGAAGAAGCGCGAGGATTACCTAACGAACATTACACATCTAATGAAGTATATGACGAAGAAAAACAACAATTAATCTTTAACAACTGGGCAGGACTGGATGTAGGAAATAGCATTCCAAATGCCGGTGATGCGAAGCCAGTAGATTTCTTTGGTATGCCTTTATTAATCATTCGTGATCGCGATGGTTCAATTGGCGTGTTCCAGAATACTTGTCGCCATCGCGGTATGATTCTAGTCAAAGAGCCTACTAAAATTCGCGGTGTAATCAGTTGTCCTTACCATGGTTGGTGTTACGGCACTAAAGGTGATTTGCGCGCGACACCCCATGTCGGTGGAGTGGGCGAAAATACCCACGAGAGTATTAAAAATGAAGATCTCGGTTTATTTACGATTCGCTCACACGTTTGGAAAGACATCATCTTTGTAAATGTCTCCGGTGATGCGCCAGAATTTGAAGAGTATGCCGGTGATCTACTAGAACGCTGGAAAGAGTTTGATCAGCCAATCTATCATGGTGGGGATGAATCATCTTTTACAATGGAGCTTAAATGCAATTGGAAACTCGCTGTTGAAAATTACAGCGAGTCTTATCATCTGCCATTTATACATCCAGATTTAAACAGCTATTCACGCATCGAAGACCATTATAATATCGATGAAGCTGAAGGTTATAGTGGTCAAGGCACAACGGTTTACCAAAGATTGAAAAGTGATGACGGTAAGACGTTGCCTGAATTCAGCGACCTAAGCAGTAAATGGGATGAAGGTGCGGAGTATGTTACTTTATTCCCCAATGTGATTTTGGGTATCCATCGTGATCACTTCTTTACCATGTTGTTGCAGCCATTAGGGCCTGAAGTTACGGTAGAACATACGCATCTTTACTACCCAAGTGATCCTAAAGATATGCCAGAGGGTGATACTATTCTCGAGCGCAATGCTGAGCTTTGGAAGCAAGTATTCAGCGAAGATATTCAAGTGGTCGAAGGAATGCAGGAGAGCCGTCATGGACAGTTTTTCGATGGTGGGAAATTCTCCCCCGCGCATGATGGGCCAACACACCGCTTTCATACCTGGGTGGCGAAAACATTAAAAGCAAGTCGCGAACAACAAGAAGCAGTAGCCGAAGTTTAGTCTTTATCTAATAGTGCTTTAGTAACGTTTTATAAAGTTCTAATGAAGGTTTAATTAAGTTCTAATAAAGTCTTAAGAGCAATTTAATAAAGGTTTAAAAACAGAAATGACCCAAACGACACCGCAAAAAATGACTGAGCTAACTGCTATCCAAACACACTGGAAAAATTACATCGGTGGTGCCTGGAAGGATTCTGAAACGTCATTAGAAGTCACTGACCCAGCAACGGGGAACGTATTTGCGACAGTTGCATGCGCAACCATTGATGATGTGAATAAAGCAGTGGATATTGCCCGAGCGTGCGCAGATTCTGGCGAACTGACCAAAGACAAACCCGCAACAAGAGTGGCGCTTTTATTACGTATTGCTGAAAATATTCGCGAGATCACCGAAGAAGGCGCCAAGCTTCTAGTCAAAGAAAACGGCAAATCACTCGCTGATGCGAAAACCGAATTCGATACCGCTGCGCGTTACTTCGAATATTACGCAGGTATGGCTGATAAAATCGAAGGTAAATCAATTCCCTTAGGCGATGATTATATCGATTACACCACTTACGAACCTGTCGGAGTTTCTGCACAAATTGTCCCGTGGAATTTTCCTGTCGATATCTGCGCGCGTTCACTTGCACCCGCTTTAGCGGCAGGTAATGCAGTTATCGTTAAGTCACCAGAAATCACACCATTAGCGATAACCATGCTTGCAACTGCGTGCCAACAGGCGGATTTGCCAGATGGTGCTTTAAGTATCCTTTGTGGAGTCGGTTCTGAAGTAGGTGCAGCATTGGTAGCACATCCTAAGGTTGACCAAGTCGTATTCACCGGCTCAGTGCCAACAGGAAAACATATTCTAAAAGGTGCGGCTGATAACGCTACTCCTTGTATTATGGAGCTGGGTGGAAAATCAGCAGCGGTAGTATTCAACGATGCCGATAGAAAACAATTTATCGATAGCGTCGCCTGGGGGATTTTCTTTAACGCAGGACAAGTCTGTTCTGCCATGTCGCGTATTTTAGTAGAGCGAGACATCTCCGAAGAGCTTATTGAAGAAGTGTCAGCACTCGCACAAACGATTAAACCAAACTCGGGAGAACAAGTAGAACTCACACCCGTGATCTCAGAAGACCAACGACAACAAATATTGGAAATGTGCGATACAGCAGTAGAGCAGGGTGCTCGACTCGTCACAGGCGGTAAAACATTAGCTGATCGCGATGGTTTCTATATCGAGCCAACCGTATTTGCAGATGTAACGCCTGATATGAATATTTTCCAGGAAGAAGTCTTCGGCCCAGTGATTGTCATCACTCCATTTGATAGTGAAGAACAAGCCTATGAGCTCGCCAACGCCACTAACTTTGGTTTGGTCGCCGGTGTTTTCACCAATAATTTATCCAGAACCATGCGGGCTACTCGTGCGTTAAAAGCAGGTCAGGTATTTGTCAATGAATGGTATGCAGGTGGCATCGAAACTCCATTTGGTGGGGTAAAAATGTCAGGCTTTGGTCGCGAAAAAGGACAAGAAGCTTTGTATAGTTATGTGAATACTAAGAATGTAGCCATTCGCGTTAATTAGAAGGCTTTAAACTTCTTGTTGGATAACTTATTCCATATTGGATTAGTCGATCTGCTGTAAGAGTAGAGTGCATATAGCGAAGGCATTGAGATGAACCATCCAATGCCAATATTAAAATAATAATCCGAATCAGTCATGTCTGCTCTTAAATCAATATCAGTGATGTAGAAATAGAAGAAACCATAAAACACGCTTAATATTAAAACAGTAAACCAGCAGTCAGGTTTATAAATCGGCTTAAGAAAAACAAAGCCATAGAGTCCTACCGTTGCAGCAATTAAATTAACAAGATCAATAATTTCAGCGATGCCTGCTTTTGGTTCAAGGATTAACGAAGATGAGCTTAAAATATAAAGTGAAGTGAAAACAAAGAAGTAGATCTTCCACCATATTGAACGTTTAAATTCATTGTCGTCTTTATTAAAAAGGTTCGATTCGGGTGGTTGAAAAGGGTTATCTTTCATTTGTTCGTCATGGTTTATGTTTAAGTACTGCAAAGGTAATCGACTAAACCTCTTATTGATAGTCTTTTTCGAGTCTTAATAGTCACCCCCCACCTTTAAGGCATATTTTTCATTAATACTTGATCTGGAAAAGCATCTGCCATAAGTTACGTTCTCACAAAATTCATCAGTCTGATTATAAATATGCTTAAGAAACTTATTGTATTAATTCTATTATTTCCTGCTTTAAGCTGGGCGACTCCTGCGCCTGAAAACATTATGGCGAAACACTGTCTTGACGCTTATCAAACCAAATATAAAAAGTTAAAAAAGCATAAGGCATTTGTTTATGCCAGAGAAGAGGAAACAGGTAAGGATAGATGTC
>Ga0209633_10005933_pt1 | contig 10568 bp, 10 predicted proteins | sample Cruoilmetagenom1_FD_187290 | JGI IMG/M metagenome (GOLD analysis project Ga0209633, IMG submission 187290) | Oil polluted marine microbial communities from Coal Oil Point, Santa Barbara, California, USA - Sample 1 (SPAdes) (version 2) | ecosystem: Environmental > Aquatic > Marine > Oil seeps ... | reverse complement strand
AAGAAGCCTAAGGATACAAATTAGTTATGAATGTTATAAGAGTGGCAGCGGTTCAGATGTCACCCACAGGTGACCGAGAGAAAAATCTCGAAACTGCAAATAAGCTTATGATCAAAGCTGTCAAAAAAGGTGCGCAAATAATAGGTCTTGCCGAAGATTTCTCATTTGTTGGAAATCTAGGTGGCAAGCTTACTTTTGCAACAGAGGTGAATAAAGACTCTGCAGTGAAAGCGCTTAGAAACTTTGCTAAAAAAAATAAAGTGGCGATTGTTGCAGGAAGTATTCCTTTTAAGTCCACACAGAAAGGAAAAGTTACAAATACATGTCTTGTTTTTGATACAAATGGCAGAATAAAAGCACGTTATGACAAATTACACTTGTTCGATGTGAAACTCAATAAAGATTATACTCTCTTGGAATCTGGGTATATCAAGAGTGGGAAGGATGTCGTAACAGTTGATTTATTTGGTCAAATGATAGGCCTTAGCATCTGTTATGACTTAAGGTTCCCCGAGCTCTATCGCGCAATGGCTTTAAGGGGAGCAAAAGTAATATTTGTGCCTGCAGCATTTACTCTGCACACAGGAAAAGATCATTGGGAAACACTTCTGAGAGCAAGGGCAATTGAAAACCAATGTTATGTAGTAGCTCCAGCTCAAATCGGACAGTACATTAACCGAGTGCAAACATATGGGAGATCAATGATTATTGATCCATGGGGGCAGGTTCTCGCTAAATGCCAGGACAAAGAGGACGTGATTGTATTGGAGATTGATATGGACTTTCTGGAAGATACAAGAAATCGTATGCCATGCTTAAATCACATTCATAAAAAAACTTTTTTCTCATCTAAAGTTTATAAAAAACAGTCCTAATATATGTTAGCATAAGGCATATGAATAAATACCTACCAATTAATATTGAAAACATTTCAATTGTACTATTAATTATGAGTCTGTTTGCTTTTACGACGGCTTGTTTTTCTATTTCAGACCAGCAGGGTGTCGATAACTTATGGAGAGAAGAAGCGAACGTAGAGAACATAGAGGAAGACAAGACGACTCAGAATGAAATAATCCAACTATTTGGACCACCCTCTCAAATAATCAGTTTGGAAAACGGAGCTATATTCTATTATCTATTACAAGATAAAAAAGGTAAAGGCATTTTCCTACTCCTCTTTAACTATAAAACCGAACGAGTAAGTTACGACAGGGCAATCTTTTTCTTTGATAACGAAGGCATTCTAACCGACTACGGATTTAGTGTTGAAAATGTCCAGAGGAATTAGTATGCCAAAATCATGGTCTTATCTTTTATTATTGCTGTTTGTAGTCACACAATTCTCCTGCACAGTAATATCTAGACAGATAGATAAAGACAAAGCGGTTGATGAGAATACATTTGAACTTTCCAAATCTCATTTCAGAGATGTCATCAATTTGATCGGACCGCCATCTAAGCTCTCCAAATATGATAAAGGATTAGTATTTCTATATGAGTCAGTAAGAATCAGGGAAAACCAACTGGGATTAAATGCGAATTACGATTTTTTCAGGTGGTTTAAATTCTCATACGCAAAAGGAACTGCTGAAAGACAGGCGCTTTTATTTATATTTGATAAAAACGGTTATCTAGTAAGCCAAATTTACAAAGAGTTTGATGAAAATTTAGGAAGCGGCCAGGCTATAAGTTTTCTATACAGTATAGAGAGCCTTGTTGATTCTTCGACCCTCGAAGAAGACCCTGCTTCACTTGCGTGGGGGATAAGTTTACTTGCCCCCTTACCTGAGACTCTAAATTACCCGCAAAACCTCGGAACTGGAGAATCTGGGGTCGAGCAGCTCGGTGTTCCTAGTAGCGTTGGACAGCATTCCCTTGAATTGGCGGAATAATATTTAAAAATTATTAGAATGTATTAAAAAAGTGTGAGTATGTACCACAAGCCTGCAACTGTAATCATTGATAACGGTGCACCTATTCGAATTAACAAACCCGCCAGATCAAATTAATTCCTGGGCAATGAAAAAATATTTCAATTCTTAAGTTAAGTACTCATAGCTCAATATTGAAAAATTTCTTTCAATTCTTTTTGGAAATATTCCAGACAGATTTTGATTTTTTCACTGTGTGTCAATTCCTCTTGAGTAATCAACCAGATCGGAGAACTAAATTTGGGGTCAGGCTCGCTGAGCTCCACTAATGATTTGTCCATAGTCTTGTAAACGCATGGAAGAAGACCAATTCCTAAACCAGCTTTAACGCTGGCATAAATAATTTCCATCGAATTAGCTTTAAGCGATATGTTCTCTTCCTGTATTTTAGTTTTTAGCCACTTTGTTGATTTTATATTTGCTATTTGTTCACTACCCAAAATAAATATGTTGTCTGAAAAAAATTTAGCTGAATTAATTTTAGGTTTTCCTTTTAAGTAATCTTTACTTGCATACAAAGCCCAAGCGCCTTTTCCAACTTTTACTGCATGCTCATGAGGCTCAACTACGTCGGTTGATCGTATAGCAAGGTCGGCTTCTCTCTTGTATATGTCAAAAAATTCTTCAGCTACAGTCATTTCTAGCTTTAATTGAGGATATTTTTCATGAAATTTAACAAGTAAAGGCGGCAGGACTACATTTGCTATTACGTTTGTGGTTGTTACGTTTATAGTTCCAAACACTTCAGAGAGATTATCTTCTAATAAAATATCTATCTTCTTTATTTCATTATGTAATCCTTTTGATTTTCCAGAAATAGCTTCTCCCCATGGCGTTAATATATATCCTTGCCCTACTCTTTTAAGGAGTTTCTTTCCGGTCTTTTTTTCAAATCTTAAAATTCTTCTATGAACGGTTGTCTGATCTATCTCAAGTGTCCGAGCTGCTTTGGATAAGTTTAATGTTTTAGAGACTTCTAAGAAGACTTTTAAATCATCCCAATTGTACATTTTCCATCTCCTATTTGATGATTTTATATTCTGCATACATGCAGGAATATGACTGCAAATAAACTGGTTGACTGGCATTAATGCAGAGCATATTATACTTCTTAAAATCTCATATGAACAGGGAGGAAAGAAATGAAGAATGTATTCAAAGTTAAGTTTTTATTTGTAATGATATTCCTTGCGTTACCAGTTAGCAGTTTAAGGGCTGAAGAAGATGTCTTACCTGCACCCCAATTGGTAACTAACGCATGGATGTATATTGTGGGATTTGAGGCGGATCCGAAAGCATTAAAGTCTTTTTTGCCAGAGGGATTAGAACCGCACCCTAATAATAGAGTAGTCTTAAATATGTATACAGTTCCTGATGGAACAGAAACTTCAGGTTTTGGAGCTTATACATTAACCTATGTGACAATTGAAGTTGATGGGCATGACTCCTATACAAAAGATGCTCCAGCAGGATTCCCGGGCCGATACTTTACCTATTATTTTAATAGCTCACCGGTAATGAGGAAATTCGCTAAAGCTGCCGGAATACCAGCTACGCCTGGATTCACAACGACCACAGTTAAAGACGGGAAACTTACAGCAACTCTCGATGTGGACGGCAAACCATTTATAGTTTCGACGGCAGACGTCGGTACTGAGTTTCAAGGTGTTGTTGGAGGGCATTTAAATTATTTTGGATTGTTAGATACTGGACAGACACAGCAGGTAGTTAAATACCCTATTCCGTGGATTGGTTATCCGGTTAAGACAGAGAATCCTACAGTTACTTTTGAAATGCCAAAGGATAATCCTCTATATAAACTAAAGCCCAAGAAAGTGGACTGGGCTGTGTGGATAAAAGGCAGTTTTGTATATCCACAATATCAGGTACTTCACGAAACCAAGAAAACTGCTAAAAATTAGAAGACTAAAAAAACCGATCTCTAGAAATAGGGGTCGGTTTTATCCTCAACCTAATTCTCAACAATTAAACAAGTCCCTATTGCCCAAAAGAGTTCTTGGTCTTCATAATAAATACCGCCTTCATTTACCACTATATACCCGTTGAGTTTTGGTTTAGCTATTACAGTCTTTGCCGTCCATTTTAAATGCAGATCTAAATTGGGTCTTATTGGAGCTCGGAACTCACCTTCAATTCTCATTCCCATGACAAGGTACCCTGGTGCTAAGTAGGTGGCAATTGAACCTAAGAATAATGCGCTGCTCTGAGGCCCGCATGCGATAATCCCTCCAAAGCGGCTAGATTTGGCTGTATCTTCATCATGATGGAGAAGATTAAAGTCTCCAGAAAGTCTGGCAAAAGTAGAAATTTCTTCTTCAGTTAGCCTTATTGTCTTTTCGAACTTAAAACCTTCCGCAACAGGAGATTCAAAATCAACTTTGTTCATAATTATTGTATTGTCCTTAAACGATATGGTTGTATGAAGTCTTGTATATAGACTATTAAAGAATGCCTGTGTTCTGATTAAGTCTACAGAATATATATATTGGAGGAGCCGGGAATAAAAGCCGCGCCTTAATATTTATTCGCCTTTGCTTGCAGGAGCAGGCTGCTCGAAAGAATTTAATTGATTCCTTGCAACGTCTAAATCTGTAGTTCCAGGCATCATCTCAAAGTCTGGAGTAAATTGAATCAATGTTGACTTAAATTCGTCATAAACATCTTTATTTCCTTCAAGAGTTGCTTTGCCGTTTGCAATTTGCTCGTCAAACGTGGCCTCACCCATTAAAACAGTATTGAGGTCAGAACGGTTTATTCTAATAGTCAGGTCAGCATCTTCTGCTTCATATCCTCCGATATTTGTTAGGGTAGCATTACTCATTTCAACGACATATTTTTCGCCGTTGTCAGGAGTTTGAAAGTTTATTTTGAATTCCAGACCCTCAGCCTTCTTGCTGTCCATACGGATACCTAAAAAGTCCAAATAAAGTCCCGTACTCATAGATCGAACAACATCAGGCCCCGCTGATTTTGGCGATGCACCTTCTGGTATGCCCGAGCGCAGCTCAAGCGCTGCTGCAAGAAAACTGTTACGTACACTTGGGCTTTCCTGTTGATAGCCTATCTGTTCAAAAGTATCGGCAAGCAGGTCTTTAGCTGCCTGGTTATCCGGTTCTGCGTATACAAGCTTATTTAAAATTTCTTGTGAATGTTTATATTTTCCCTGGTCATTTAGTTCTTGAGCTTTTGCCATGATGTTGTCCGACCCGCCCATCATTTCGACGTAAAGCGGCGCAGAGTCTGAGGGAGAAAGTGGAATCAAGGTCGTAGGATTTGCGTCCCAATAACCAAGATAGCGGTTAATTACTCCACGGCTGTTGTGCTCCATAGAGCCATGATAACCTCTTGCAAACCATTCTTTCTGCAGGCTTTCAGGAACTTCGTATTCATTGTGTATTTCGTTAATAGTGACCCCTTGGTTGGCGAGGTGGAGAACTTGGTTATTTAAATGCCCATACATATCACGCTGTCCGCGCATAACTTCCTGGACTCTTTCATTTCCAAATCTGGGCCAGCTATGTGATGCGAACATTACTTCAGCTTCGCCTCCGAAATTATATAACGCTTCATTTATGTATTTAGACCAGGCTAGAGGATCGCGAATCAAAGCGCCTCTCAAAGTATAAATATTATGAATAGTCCCTGTAATATTCTCAGCTGCCCAAAACGCCTTATAATCAGGGAAATAAGTATTCATCTCAGCCGGAGCTTCGGTGCCCGGCGTATTCTGAAATACCATTTTTACACCATCAATCGTGTGCTCTTCAATTGGTTTTACAATGTATTCGTTGGGCTCTATAAGACCTAGGTTCCCTGCGGCAGTGTTCTTGCCAATAGACTGGTCCACATGACCATAAGGACTTTTGGGAAGTAGAACGCCATATTGATAAAAAAGCCTGCGGTTCATTGCGTTTCCAGCGTAGACATTTTCAGATACTGCATGTTCCATAAAATTTTCAGGAGCAATAACTTTTACTTTTCCACTCATTACATCTTCTTCGTCAACCACGCCTCTGACTCCACCGAAATGATCAGCATGGGAATGAGAATAGACTACAGCAACAACAGGGCGCTCACCCAGCTGCTCATTTATGAATTTCAGAGCCGCCCTTGCGGTTTCTTGAGAGGCCAGAGGATCAAAAATTATCCAGCCTGTATCGCCCTCTACAAATGTAATGTTTGAAAGGTCAAACCCCCGAACCTGATAAATCCCAGGTGTTACTTCGTATAATCCGTAATTCATATTAAGAATAGCTATGCGCTGCAGAGAAGGATGTATACTGTCGAAATCTTTACCTTCTAGGAGAAACTCATATGCTCCCATATCCCACGCAACGTGTCCTTCATCTGCCATAATCTGCTTGTATTCCGGAGCTGCAATAAATCCTTTCTTTTGTTCCTCGAAATCTTGCTGATCTTCAAATGGCAGTGATTTTCTAAGTTCTTCTTGTTTATCGATTGTAAATTGTGATGGAGCTTTGCCCTTTGGATGGAAATGTTGATCTGAGGTATCTTGCGCATTCACATTGATATTAAATGTTAAAAGCATAAAGCCTAAAAACAAGCCACAAGTTATTACTCTGGTATTGATATTCTTCATATTTTACTACCTCCACTAAGAATATAATTTTTCTATATGATAATTATAGCCGATATTTTAGGTGAGAGTGTCATAAAATTTTGATCTTAAAAACACTTGATTTACTTAAACGATGACACTTATTGCTGACGGAAACGCCGGGAATCTGAAACAAGTGTAGTAGTATTACTCGGCAAATTGATAAAATTGATTTGAAAAAAGCCTAATTGAATATTGCTTACTGTAATACCTTTAATAATCAGGACTCTTTTTCTATCCCAGGTTTAAATAGCATAGGGAGATAAACAACTGCGAAGATAAGGAAGGATAAAATCCACAGTAGTTGTGAGGCACCGATCCAAATCTGATAACGGCTAATATCTAATAGTGGAAAGATTACTCTTACAATAGCCCCTGTAAATAAAATACTGAATATCCAAAATAGTATCTTAGGCGGCTCAAATACGTCTCTTCCAGTATGACCCAGAATCACGCGAGACATAAAGCCAATTGTCATAATCCCTATTCCCCCGTAGGTAAAGCTGTGAAGGGGTAGAAAATCAGGGATATTAAGATACAGGGAGAGGAACTTTAGACCGAACCCAACCGCTATCCACGCATAGGCTACAAAAAGAACCCAAAGAAGCGGCTTGCTCCATATCTTATTTGAATACCAGCCGAATAGTCTAATCGAATAAATTAAGGCTAGAATACCTGAGATTATTGATACGGCTTTAGCACTAGTAAAAAATAGATCTAATATAAAAAACATTACGAAAAACACTAAGCTTAGTATATCAATAACGCGCCAATTCTTAGGCTCAAATTTAAACTCTAACCCGTTCCTGATAAAAATAGGAATCATTCTCCGCCCCATGAGCAGAATTATCGATATTACCAGGTATAGGGCCGAGTATATTCCGAGGTATTGGCCGTTTGATACGAGCCCATCCATGCCGAGATAAAAAACAATATTAGCTGCTGCTATAATAGCTATATGCGCTACCAGCCCCATCTTGTCCCATGCTCTATGGTTTATTATAGGATACGAAACTCTTATTGTAAGAATAACAATGAATAAACAATCAAAAATTGCCCCAATTTCATAGGGAATATCAGTGATTACAGTAAGAAAAATTGAGACTCTTGCAAGAATCCAGAGAACTACTAATGCAACAAGTATTGATTTGCTGTCTATGTTTTTGCCTAACCAGTATTTCTCGATTGTTAACAAAAAACCCGCTATAACAGCCATCGTATAGCCGAATAACATCTCATGCGCATGCCACATTGTGGGAGATATGTCTTCGAAATTAAGGGGGAGCTTAAAGGTATAAAAGAGTGTCCAGATAGTCATATAAAACAGCGATGATGTTGCCGCTAATATAAAAAAGGGCCTATATGATGATTCGAATATCGTAAATCCCTGGTCGTTGCTTTTGTTTATCCGTTTCATCGCTTATTTATCTATGCCGCTCATTGAGGGATAGCTGCAATATTACTTGCGCATTTAAACTAGTAAAGTTTAGAAGCCTCCTGTGCCGGGTACTTCCGAACTGCCGGGTGGTTCTAAATAGTATTGTTAAAAATAGGATGGCAATTTAAAGTTTATGATTATAAAAGTATGACTGGTGGAGGCGCCGGGAATCGAACCCGGGTCCGAGAAAGAGACTCACAAGGCCTCTACATGCTTAGTCTATTGTTGAATCTCACAGCGAAGTTACCAATAGACAGGGTTTTCGCTGCCAGCCCAAAGTGAAGTCTCGTCGTCAGGCGCCTTAGGCGCCACCATCGGACCAGCCCGTTTAGTTGTCGCCTCATTTAAATCCACGGGCAGGATTTAAGGAGCCGTCGCCGCTCTATTTAGGCTGCGAGTGCATAGTCATTTTCGGCACTTGTGTGTGCTCCGCCAGTTTTACGAGTTAGCAGAAGCTCGGCATGCAGCACAAGCTATCCCATTCCCCGTCGAAGCCAGTACGCCCCCATGTCAAAGAACTATAATTAAGATACATATAAAATGTATCTAGGTTGCAAGTAATAAACCATATATTAATAATACACTACTAATATCGCCTTTTCAGCGCTTTCTCCATTTCTCTATCTGCTTCTCTCTTCTTAATATCATCGCGCTTGTCTTGAAATTTCTTACCCTTGGCAAGAGCAATCTCCACTTTTGCCCGGCTGTTTTTAAAATACATCCTGGTCGGAATTAAAGTGAATCCTCTTATCTGTGTTTTCCCGATCAGTCGACTGATTTCCCTTTTGTTAAGGAGAAGTTTTCTTTCCCTTCGGGGGTCGTGGTTAAAGATATTTGCCGACTCATAAGGAGCTACATAACTATTAACGAGAAAAACCTCTTCATCACGAAGCATTGCGAAGCTCTCTTTGATGCTAGCCTGATTGGCGCGTAGAGATTTTACTTCAGATCCCTTAAGCACAATTCCAGCCTCAAACTTTTCTTCGATAACGTAATCCCTTTTAGCTCTTGGGTGAGTACAAATTACTTTCTCCATGCCGATAATATAATAATTCACTTGAGTAAATCAACTTGACTTATATTTAAAACAATGCAATTTCAATAGTATGTCGCGCATGATCTTATTCTTAATTCTCCTATTCCTTTCCTCCAATACATATGCTGAACAAAATAATCAGCCAATCAGAGCCGCTCAGGTTTTTTATTCAGATGCTAATAACTATAGGGAATTTGAAAGAGAAGTGCTGCGGATGAAGCAGCTTGACATTAACATCATTATTTTCAGGGTATTTGGCAACAAAGGCGATAGGGTTTATAAGCTTACAAATCCAAAATCTGAATTCGGAGTATATTTTAATACTACTCATTCCCCTGTTATTGAAGATGTATTAGGAGAAGTTATAACAATAGCCCATAAGCACGGAATCAAAATCCATGCATGGATGACGACAAGACATGCTACTTATGGAGCAGATGGCGATGTTTTAGATAATGCATACTCTCTTTCTGATAGTGATTATAAGACTACGCCTAAACTTGATCTTTTTAATGAGAAAGTTGTCTGGGAGCTTCAACAACTCTATGCGGATCTAGCTAAATATCCAATAGACGGGATTCTTATTCAGGATGATTTTGTTATGCGCCATATGGAGGGATTTGGAACAGAGGCAAGAGTGCAATATTTAAATGATTTCGGTAAGGATCTTGAAGCAAAAAACATGTACTCGGAACTTGAACTGAAATCAAACGGCAGAGTGAAAAGGATCGTATACACCGATGAATTCTGGGAGTTTCAGGATTGGAAGAATAAGCGGTTAAATCTGGTAGCTGAGGAGTTGATCAAAACACTTAAAGAAACTAACCCCAAGCTTGAAGTTGCGCTGAATGTGAGTTATGAGTTGTTTAATAAACCTAAGAATGCGCTTGCATGGTACGCACATGATAAAACACTGGCTAGGAAGTTCAATTACATAGCTGTAATGGCTTATCAGGACCAGATGATGAAGGAGCTCGATACTGGTTTAAATGAAGTTGGCGAGTTAATTATAGAGAACACCAAAAACGCAATTTCTGTTATGGGAAGTCCCAACAAGGTTATTATGAAAGTACAGACGATGAATTGGGATACAAGAGAAGATCTTCCAATGAGGGAGATTCGATATATATATCAGAAAGTAGAATCTGTTTCTAAAGATGTAGGAATTGCTCTTGTGCCGTGGGAAAATAGGAAATTTGGCTTCATAAAGAATTAAAACAACTTCTTACTGTCCAGCATCAGCGTTACAGGGCCCCAGTTAACCAGATGTACATCCATCATAGCGCGGAACTTTCCAGTCTTAACTGGAACACCGAAATCTCGAATCCTTTCCACAAAATGTTCGTATAGATTTTCTGCAAGTTCTGGAGGAGCGGCTTTATCAAATGAGGGACGCCTCCCCTTTCTGCAGTCACCATATAGTGTGAATTGAGATACTACAAGTACTTCGCCTCCAATATCAGTCACAGATAGGTTCATCTTCCCCACTTCATCTTCAAATATTCTGAGTCCTAATATCTT
>Ga0209633_10005932_pt1 | contig 10568 bp, 7 predicted proteins | sample Cruoilmetagenom1_FD_187290 | JGI IMG/M metagenome (GOLD analysis project Ga0209633, IMG submission 187290) | Oil polluted marine microbial communities from Coal Oil Point, Santa Barbara, California, USA - Sample 1 (SPAdes) (version 2) | ecosystem: Environmental > Aquatic > Marine > Oil seeps ... | reverse complement strand
CTACACAAGGGCCAGCTTCTATAACCGTACATGGGATGTTCTTCCCATTGTCGTCAAAGATACTGGTCATTCCTATTTTTCTTCCTATTAACCCAGACATTATAATTATTTATTTAGTATTATACTTATTTAATTCTATTCAAAAAAAACAGGGTCAAAATACTTCAACCCTGAATGTATTTTTTCCGTTTTTCCCTCGTCAATTGCTCGGGACATGTTTATCCTGAAATTTTTTCAGGAATTTTTCAATTCTTCTCTCAATTATGAGATTCCCACTTTCGTGTGAATCTTCAATCAAAGTTTGTCTAAACTTTAATTTCCACTTCTACTCCACTAGGTAATTCTAATTTCATCAAAGCATCAATTGTTTTTGATGAAGAACTATAAATATCTAATAACCTTTTATAAGAACTCAATTGAAATTGTTCTCTTGATTTTTTATTTACGTGTGGAGAACGTAAAACTGTAAATATCTTTTTATGTGTAGGTAAAGGTATTGGACCATTAACAACAGCTCCAGTACTTTTTACCGTTTTTACGATTTTCTCAGCAGATTTATCTACTAAATTGTGATCGTAAGACTTTAATTTTATTCTAATTTTTTGACTCATCTTTATCTATTTAGTAAATTAACCTTGTGCTTTTTTAATTACTTCTTCAGAAATATTTGAAGGCGTTGCTGCATAGTGAGAAAATTCCATAGTTGATGTTGCTCTACCAGATGATAATGTTCTTAATGAAGTAACATAACCAAACATTTCTGATAACGGCACAGTAGCTTTCACAACTTTCGATCCTGCTCTATCTGACATATCACTAACCTGACCTCTTCTACGATTTAAATCACCAACAATATCTCCCATATTTTCTTCAGGAGTTAAAGCTTCTAATTTCATAATAGGCTCCATAATTACAGCTCCAGCCGCTTTTGCTGCCGATTTGTAACCTAACTTAGCAGCTAATTCAAATGAAAGCGCATCAGAATCTACAGGGTGGAAAGAACCATCCTTTAATGTAATCTTCATCGTATCCATTTCATATCCTGCTAAAGGACCATTTTTCATGGCCGCTTTGAATCCTTTCTCAACAGAAGGAATAAATTCTTTAGGAATACGACCTCCTTTAATTTGATCAATAAATTGTAACCCAGCTCCTTCAAAGTCATCATCTACAGGCCCCATTTCAAATACAATATCTCCAAATTTACCACGTCCACCAGATTGCTTTTTATAAGTTTCTCTTTGTTCTGTAGTTTTTGTTAATGTTTCTTTATATTCTACTTGTGGTTCTCCTTCGTTAACTTCTACTTTAAACTCACGCTTCAATCTATCCACAATAATATCTAAGTGAAGCTCTCCCATTCCTGAGATAATTGTTTGACCAGAAGCTTCATCAGTTTTTACTTGAAAAGTTGGATCTTCTTCAGCTAATTTAGCTAATGCCATCCCTAACTTATCCACATCTACTTTTGTTTTAGGCTCAACAGCAATACCAATTACAGGATCTGGAAAATCCATACTTTCTAAAACAATAGGATTCTTTTCATCAGAAAGTGTATCTCCAGTCTTGATACTTTTAAATCCTACAGCAGCTCCAATATCTCCAGCTTCTATATGATCTATTGCATTTTGTTTATTAGAATGCATTTGATAGATACGTGAAATACGTTCTTTTTTACCTGAACGATTATTCAATACGTATGAACCAGCATCTAATCTACCTGAATACACTCTAAAAAATGCTAAACGACCTACAAAAGGATCTGTCGCAATTTTAAAAGCTAAGGCTGCAAAAGGTTCTTTTACATCTGGTTTACGAGTAATTTCGTTTCCAGTATCTGGGTCAGTACCTATAATAGCATCTTTATCTAAAGGTGAAGGTAAATATCTACACACACCATCTAATAAAAACTGTACTCCTTTATTTTTAAAAGCAGAACCACAAATCATTGGAATAATAGCCATATCCATCACAGCAGCTCTCAATGCATTGTGCACTTCTTCTTCTGTAATAGAATCTTCATCTTCCATGAATTTCTCTAAAAGATTTTCATCATAACTTGCAACTTCTTCAATCAATAATGCTCTATATTTAGCTGCTTCTTCTTTTAAATCATCAGGAATATCAACAACATCAAATGTTGCACCCATACTCTCTTCATGCCATATAATAGCTCTATTTTTAACTAGATCTACAATACCTCTAAAATCAGCTTCGTCGCCAATAGGTAAAACGATAGGTACAGCATTTGAACCTAACATTTCTTTTACTTGACGGCATACCATCATAAAATCAGACCCTTGGCGGTCCATTTTATTTACAAAACCAATTCTAGGCACTTTGTAATTATCTGCCAATCTCCAGTTTGTTTCTGACTGAGGCTCAACACCATCAACTGCAGAAAATAAGAAAACCAAACCATCAAGAACTCTTAATGATCTGTTTACTTCAACTGTAAAATCAACGTGACCAGGAGTATCTATAATATTAAAATGATATCCGTTTGCATCAGCTGTTGGTTTACCGTTCTCTGTAGGAAATTGCCAAGTACATGTTGTAGCTGCAGAAGTAATAGTGATACCTCTTTCTTGCTCTTGTTCCATCCAGTCCATAGTGGCAGCACCATCATGAACTTCTCCAATTTTATGACTAACACCCGTGTAATAAAGCACACGTTCTGTAGTTGTAGTTTTACCAGCATCAATATGCGCAGCAATACCTATATTTCTTGTATATTTTAAATCTCTAGCCATTCCTAATTAAAATCTAAAATGTGAAAATGCCTTATTCGCTTCTGCCATCTTGTGAACATCAGTTCTTTTTTTAACAGCAGCTCCTTCTTCTTTTGCAGCAGCTAAAACTTCACCTGCTAATCTTTGGGCCATAGATTTTTCATTACGTTTTCTAGCGTATAAAATCATCCACTTGATTGCCATAGACACTTTTCTGTCAGGTCTAATTTGCATTGGAATTTGAAATGTCGCTCCACCTACTCTTCTACTACGCACTTCTACATGAGGCATAACATTAGATAAAGCTTCTTTCCATATTTCTAATGAAGACTTCTCTTCATCTTGTTTTCTTTCCTCTACAATATCAAGTGCATCGTAGAATACTTTAAAAGCTGTAGATTTTTTACCGGCTTTCATCAAGTTATTCACAAAACGTGTAACTAACTGATCGTTAAATTTTGGATCCGGTAAAAGAATTCTTTTTTTGGCGCTTCTTTTTCTCATTACTCTTTACATTAAAGTGTTTAAATTATTTCTTAGGTCGTTTAGCTCCGTATTTAGAACGTCGCTGTGTTCTACCTTCAACACCTGCAGTATCTAACGCACCACGAACTACGTGATACTTAACTCCAGGCAAATCCTTTACTCTTCCACCTCTAACTAATACTATTGAATGCTCTTGAAGATTATGTCCTTCACCAGGTATGTATGCATTTACTTCGTTACCGTTAGTTAACCTTACCCTTGCTACTTTACGCATAGCTGAATTAGGTTTTTTTGGTGTTGTAGTATAAACACGTGTACATACGCCTCTTCTTTGCGGACAAGAATTCAATGCAGCCGATTTATTCTTCTTAGTTATTTGGGTTCTTCCCTTGCGTACTAATTGCTGTATAGTTGGCATATAAATTAATTATTATTTTTATTTCTTAAAAGCTCTATTTTTAAGAGTGTGCAAATGTATAAATAATTTCTTATTATTCAAACAGGTATTAACTAAATTTTATCAGCTTTTTAAAAACATTTTAAATCTTACTTTTAGGAAAGCGTTTTTATCTATTTTTGATGCGTTTTGAAACTAAAATTTACACCATATATATATATAGCATTTTTTTTATGGAATTTCGGATCTATCTATGGTCAAGAATTGTCATTGAAAATTTCGACAAAAGATAGTGTTCGCACAGTTTTTTTAAATTCAATCAAATATGAAAAAAAACATGTTTCAGAAAATTCCTTATTTAAATCGTTAGATTCTATAAAAAGTAAATTAGAACTAAAAGGGTTTTTAAACTTCTCATTTAATACGATTAAACAAGATTCTATTTATCATACCATTTTTAATCTAGGTAAACTAAACAATACAGTTAGAATATTTTATTCAGATAAAGATATTAGTAAAGAGGAGCTTTTTAGAATATCATCAAATGTCTCGGTTGATCATTTCGATGTTCCAACTGAAAACGTATCACATGTTTTAAACGAAATTTTAGGATTTTTTGAAACAAGAGGAAATTCTTTTACGCGGGTTTCCTTAAAAGATATTGTTGTTAATAGTAATTTGATAGAAGCGCATTTAGCAATAGAAAAATCGAATAGCAGAAAAATTGATAATATCATCATGAATGGATATGAAGATTTTCCTAAACCCTATCTTAGTAATTATTTGAGGCTCGAAAAAAATACTATATTTAATAGATCAAAATTAGACAAAGCGTCTTTATTAATAAATACTTTACCTTTTGTCACAGAAATTAAACCGGCAGAAGTTCTATTTACAAAAGATTCGACAGTGGTTTATCTCTATTTAAAGAAAAAAGTTTCCAGTAAGTTTGATGGTCTGGTTGGCTTCACTTCTAAAGATAATGGTGGGATTTCATTCAATGGATATCTAGATCTTTTATTAAATAATATTTTTAATACAGGAGAATCTTTTTCTCTTTATTGGAAAAATAATGGTGAGGAACGTCAGGTATTTAACATTGGAGTTACTATACCTTATATATTTAACACTAGATTTTCACCGCAAGCATCATTAAATATATACAAACAAGATTCTACATTTATAAACACGAAAACTAAATTTTTACTTCCTTATTCTATTAATGAAAGAAATACATTAGGTGGATCATTATATCTAGAAACATCTTCTAATCTTTTAACAAATAATTTAAGCAATGATATTAATGATTTTAACACGGTATTTTATGGGGTAAATTATAGCTATCAAGTGCCTAATAATAGTTTTTTATTCCCAATTAAATTCAGTCTATTTAGTGAGGTTCTTTCGGGTAATAGAAAATCTAATAACGATCGTTTAAATCAGTCAAAGATCAATTTAAAGGCAGATTATCTTTGGCGTTTAAATTTTAAGAATCATATATATATTCAAAATGAAACCAGTACATTGTTTTCTGAGAATATACTAACCAATGAATTATTTCGAATTGGCGGTGTAAATAGTATAAGAGGTTTTGATGAGGAAAGTATTCTTGCATCAACATATAGTTTTTTCACTTTTGAATATAGATTTAGTGCTGGTAACTCTTCTTATCTATACTCAATTACTGATTTAGGTTATGTAGATAATGAAATTACAAATCAGTCATCACAAATTTTTAGTCTTGGATTAGGGTATTTATTTAATACAAAATTAGGAATGTTAAATCTCAGTTACGCTATTGGCAAATTTTCTAACCAACCCATTGACATTGACAATTCTAGGTTTCATTTAAAAATAATTAGCTTTTTTTAATCTAAAACGCAACCATTCTAGAATTACATCATCATTTAAAAGAACCTTTCTTAAAAGACTTAACATTTATTTAACTTTTTTTTTAATTTTTTATGTTAAAAAGTTGCTTGTTTAACTATTTATTAAGACTTTTGGGAACAATTAATTCAAATAATTATACAATGAAGACAAAGTTTAGTGGAATTTTAACGCTATTACTGGCGTTTGTAGTGCAATTTACTTTTGCACAAGAAAAGACTATCTCAGGTACAGTTACTGATGAATCAGGACCTTTACCAGGAGTTAGTGTCATAATCAAGGGTACTACCTCAGGTACTGAAACAGATTTTGATGGTAATTATACCATCAAAGCGAATGCAGGTGATGTATTGCAGTTCAGTTTTGTAGGTATGACAACTCAAGAAAAAACAGTTGGCGTTTCTAATACTATTAATGTAGTGTTGCAAGCCGATAATGTTCTTGAAGAAGTTGTGATTACAGCTCAAGGAACAAAAAGAGAAGCTAGATCATTAGGTTACTCAATTAGTAAGGTTGATTCTGAACAATTAGAACAAAAATCTGAATCAGATCTTGGTAGAGTATTATCAGGTAAGGCTGCAGGTGTTAATATTACAGCTACAAATGGTGTATCAGGTTCTGGTACAAATATCGTTATTAGAGGTTACACTTCAATATCTGGTAGTAATCAACCTTTATTTGTTGTTGATGGCGTACCATTTGATGGTGGTAACAATTCTCAAGATGCCTTTTTTGACAATATAACTGAATCTAGTAGATTTTTAGATCTAGATCCTAATAATATTGAAAGTATCAATGTTTTAAAAGGTCTTAGTGCTTCAGTACTATATGGTGAAAAAGGACGAAATGGTGTAATTTTAATTACAACTAAAAATGGAAGTTCTACTTCAGCTAATAAAAAGTTTGAAGTAACAGTAGCTTCATCTTACTTCCTTTCTGAAGCTGTATTGCCAGATTATCAAACTCAATATGGTGGTGGATTTCATCAAAATTTCGGTTTCTTCTTTAGTAACTGGGGTTCTGCATTTACAGATGATATAAGTTCTAACTCATCTTTTAGAGGTCTTGACACTGATGGGACTACTTTAGTTGAACATCCTTTTGGACGTTTATCAGATACATCTTTACAAGCAGGGTTTGAAGACTTAATTGCGGGTAATTACAGACATCAAAACTATAACAGTGTTAATAACTTCTTCAGAACGGGTACTATTGCTTCTTCTTCTATTAACGTTAGAGGAAGTGCTGAAAACGTTACTTATAATGTAAATTATGGTAGAACAGAAGATGAAGGGTTTACTCCTGGTAATAAATTAACTAGAAATACGCTAGGTTTCGGTGGTACTGCAAAATTAAATAATAAGTTTTCAGTTAACGGAACATTAAATTATTCTCATACCGATTATAAAACGCCTCCTATCTCTGCTTCTTTAGGTAGTGGTACTATTGGCGGTGGTGGTTCAGTTTTTGGAGATGTAATGTATACACCAAGAAACATTGATTTAATAGGCCTACCTTTCCAGGCTGCAGATGGTAGAAGTATTTATTATCGTTCAGGTAATGATATTCAAAATCCTAATTGGACAGTTAGAAATGCAAAAACTACTCAAGATACTGAAAGGGTTTTTGGTAATGCACAATTGTCTTATCAATTTAATGATAATTATTCTTTGACCTATCGTGCTGGACTTGATACTTATACAGAATTTAATTCTTATGGTCAACAAAGAGGTGGTGTTGATGGAGATGCTACAGGTATCTACAGAACAATTACTGCGAGAAATAAAATTTGGGATCATAGTTTAATTTTTAATGGCGATAAAGATTTGACCGAAGATATTAATCTGAAATTTATATTAGGTGCAACTTCGAGGAGTGATGTATACGAACAGGATGGTATTGAAAGTACGAATCAATTATCTTTTGGTACATTGAGACATTTCAATTTTGTTAACCATTCATCTGTTAATAGTTTTCAAGCAGGTAATGGTCTTAATGGTGAGATTGCTTTCCAATCTGAGGTTAATACATTGGGTGCCTATGCAAATACTACATTTGGATATAAAGATTTTGTTTATTTAGATCTTTCTGCTCGTAATGACTGGACATCAACTTTAGAAAATGAAAACAATACGATTTTATTCAAGGGTGCAAGTATTTCTTTTATTCCTACAAGTGCCTTTGAAAATTTACAATCTACTAACGGTTTAAATTATCTAAAAATTCGTTTAGGCTATGGTGAATCTGCCGGTTTCCCTCCAGCTTATAGTACTAGAAATACCTTAGGTTTAACTTCAAGATTATTTGTGAATGATGCTGGTGAAGTATTGTCTGGTAACTCAGTATCAAATAGATTGGGTAACCCTAATTTAACTCCTGAACTTGTTAAGGAAGTTGAATTTGGTATCGATACAAGATTTTTAAATAATAGAGTAGGTTTAAATGTTAGTGTATTTGATAAAAGAACAGAAGACTTAATTACTGATCAAAATTTAGATCCTTCAACTGGGTTTACAGTTACAAGAATTAATGCAGGTGAATTGAAAGTACAAGGTATTGAAGTTGATTTAGATGTAACTCCTGTTAAAACTGATAATTTTAGCTGGAATGTAACAGGTAATTTTTATGCTGACGAAAGTGAAGTACTAAGTTTACCAGAAGGCACTACACAAATTGCTTTAACTTCTACAATTGTTGGTCGTCCGGCGAACTATGCAATTGTTGGAAAACCTTTAGGTATTCTTCAAGGAATTGCAGTTCAAAGAGATGCTAATGGTAATATGATAGTTGGTGCAGATGGTAATTATTTAGATGATACAGCTATTAGTATTATTGGTGATCCTAATCCTGATTGGACTTCATCAATTACGAATCAAATTAAATATAAAAACTGGTCATTTAATATGGCTTGGCAATATAGACATGGTGGTGATATTTTTTCACAAACTGCAGGTGCTACTATAGGTAGAGGTGTTGCTGTTTCTCCAATTAGCAGAGAAGGTACTTATGTACTTCCTGGTGTATTGCAAGATGGTTCGCCTAATGATATTCAAATTACTGCTACTGATGTATTTTTTGATAATTTTGGATTTGGAGCTGAAGAATTATTAATTTTTGACGGAAGTACTCTAAGATTATCTGAGGCAAGTATTGGATATGCATTACCTTCTAAATTCTTAGATAAGTCACCTTTCGGTAGTGTTTCATTTACGTTATCAGGGTCAAATCTTTGGTATAAAGCGTTTAATTTCCCTGAAGCGGTGAATTTTGATACAAATACATTAAGTACTGGTGTTGGTAATGGTCAAGGTCTTGATTTTATTACAGGTCCTAGTTCAAGAAGATATGGCTTAAGTGTTAAGGCAACATTCTAATCGTAAATAATAAAAATATATATCATGAATAATAAATTTAAAAATATAATACTTAAAGGAGTTCTGGCGGCCTTTCTAGTGTTTTCTTTCGGTGCTTGCGAAACTACTGAATTAGAAATACTAGATAGTCCAAATGCACTAACTTCTAATACTGCCGATGTTGATCTGTTTATCAATAACATCCAGGTACAAACGGCCTACTTTTTTGAAGGACAGGCAAACATTAATGGAATGTCTGAATGGGGTATGGAAGTAACCCGAATTTTACATATGTTTGGACCTACTTATGACAATGCCTATACTCCAGCTCTTTTAGATTCACCATGGTCAATCGCCTACGCTGATATTTTGGCTGATATAAGAGCGATGCAACCTTTGGCTGAAGAGGCAGGGCTGTATACACACAATGGTATTGCAATGATTCTAGAAGCCTATGTGATAGCAACCTTAGTTGATTATCTAGGAGACATCCCTTATAGTCAAGCTATTCAAGGTACTGAATTTCCTAATCCCGTTGCAGATGATGGGGCTTCTATTTATGCGGCTCTTATCACTTTGTTAGATAATGCTATTATCGAATTGGATAGAGATGAACTTTCTAAGCCGGGTACTGATCTCTATTTTGATGGAAGTGAAAGTAAGTGGATAAAACTTGCAAATACACTGAAATTAAAATTGTATTTGCAAACCAGATTAGTAGATAGCTCAGTAGGTGCTAAAATTGATGCTCTTATTGCTGATGACAATTTGATGAGTTCTAATGCTGACGATTTTCAATTTAAATATTCAGCTGTTGATTCTGGCCCTGACAGTCGTCATGGTGTATTTGCTGAAAACTTTAATGTTGCTGCCGATGTTAATGATTATATGTCTAATTCTTACATTGTTGCACTAAAAGATGAAAAATCAACACCAGACCCACGTTTACGTTATTATTTTTATAGACAATCTCTTAACTTTACTACAGATGTAAACGAAAATGATTGTATTACACTAGATCCACCAGATCATTATCCTTCAGGTGAAGTTTTCTGTGATCCAGGGAATGGGTATTGGGGACGTGATCATGCAGATAATGATGGTATCCCTCCAGATGGTGGTTTAAGAACTGCTTGGGGATTATATCCAATTGGTGGTAAATTTGATGATAGTTCTGGTGCCGCTATTCCAGGAAGAGATATAGGTATAAAAGGAGCAGGTATATCACCTTTGCTTTTAAATTCTTATCTTAACTTTATGTTGGCTGAATCAGCACTAACTCTTGGTACAACAGGTGATGCCAGAACCTATTTAGAAGAAGGTGTTAGAGCCTCTATAGACAAGGTTATGAATTTTGCACCTGAAGTTGTAGATGCTTCATTTGAGCCTTCATCTGATGATGTAGACGATTATGTTGATGACGTGTTAGCATTATATGATGCTGCTGGAAGTGATGACGAAAAACTAGAAGTGATTGTTAAAGAATATTGGATTGCGCTTTTCGGTAATGGTGTAGAAGCATACAATACGTATAGAAGAACAGGAAAACCAGGCAATTTACAACCAGGTTTGTTAGCTGCTTCTGGTGAGTTTGTAAATTCATTCTTATACCCATCTGAGCTAGTTGATCAAAATTCTAGTGTTTCTCAAAAAGCTAATCAAGGTGTTAGAGTATTTTGGGCCGTAGGTGGACCAACTGTAGACTAATTT
>Ga0209633_10005931_pt1 | contig 10568 bp, 7 predicted proteins | sample Cruoilmetagenom1_FD_187290 | JGI IMG/M metagenome (GOLD analysis project Ga0209633, IMG submission 187290) | Oil polluted marine microbial communities from Coal Oil Point, Santa Barbara, California, USA - Sample 1 (SPAdes) (version 2) | ecosystem: Environmental > Aquatic > Marine > Oil seeps ... | reverse complement strand
GATGTTCTGAATATGTATCATACTCGTGACAACCAAGTCAAGTTAATTTTTTTACGCTGGTAAGAGAATAGCCATTGATGTGTTTTTATGCAGGCCTTCGGCTAATCAGCGAGAAGAATAGCGCATTTAAGATATTGTGTTTCTCTCGCTGCCAGTAAGGCAGGGTGATCCCGCGACTGCGATCGCATCTCAAGGAGCTTCACGCGTCGTCCCGCAGTGGAGGCCGCATTGATCAGCATCTCTCTGAAGAGATCGGGATCAATGTGATGCGAACAGGAACAACTTACCAGCACACCGCCGGGTTCGAGTATCTTGAGAGCCCGGCTGTTTATTTCTCGATAGCCTTTCAGCGCCTCTCGTACCTTGGATCTACTTTTCACGAATGCCGGTGGGTCCAGAATAACGCATCCGAAAACCTCTTTCTGCATATTCAGGTTGCGAAGCTCCTCGAAGACGTTTCCCCGGTAAAAGACCGTGTTAAGGCCGTTTAAGTCCGCATTTTCCGTTGCCAGAGACACCGCCTGTGGGGACGCGTCGATACCGATCGTCTCGGAAGCACCGAAGCGTGCCGCGCTGAGAGCCCACGCACCGCTATAGCAGAAACAGTCAAGAGTCCTCCTGCCTGCCACGAGACCCTTCAATGTGAGACGGTTCTCCCGTTGGTCGAAAAAGAACCCGGTTTTCTGGCCATCAAGGATATCAACGTGGTAGTGAATGCCCGATTCCTCTATCATGACCGTCTTCGGAAGTGTTCCCGAAGCGACACGCTTTTCTCTTCCCAGTCCTTCGATCTCCCGGGAAGAAGAATCATTCCTGAGAACGATAGCCTGTGGATGGTATCGTTCACGAAGAACAGAAAGAATCTCACCCTCTATCCGGTCGATCCCCGCGGTGAGAGACTGCACCACGAGTATATCGCTGTATTTATCCACGATCAGCCCGGGAAGGCCGTCTCCTTCACTGAAGAACGCGCGATAGGAGTCGTCAGGGCTCATCCCCAGCCGTAACCGAAGTTCCTGCGCCGTGGAAATCCTTCCGTGAATAAAATTATGATTGATCTCTTCCTGCCGTCTCGTGAGCATTCGAACGGCAATGAGGGTATGCGGGTTCAGATAGCCGCGGCCGACGAACACCCCGGAGGACGTGGTTACGTCGACAATTTCGCCGGGAAGGACATCTGCGGGCATTTTTTCGATCTCGTTGCTGAAGATCCAAGGGTGGCCCCGCAGGATCCGACGCTCTTCCTTCTTTTTCAGTTTTATCGTTTTCACGTGGGCAGAACGTTTCCTTTGCGGAAGGACAGGGATGAATGCAAAAGACGGAGCAGCAAGGGAGAAAAGGCGCGCAAGGCGCGCGGTTAGAGTTTTATCTCAATATGCGTTTCATTACGCAGCGCCTGGAGCCATTCCCGATACGTGGTCTCCATTTTTTGGCGAAGGATGATCTGCGATATCTCTTTTTTCGCCCGTTCAAAGGGTTGTATCGGTGTACGGACGTCTTCAAGACGAATGATATGGTAGCCTGCGTCAGTCTTAATCGGACCGGCGATATCTCCCGGTTTGAGTGATTGGGCTGCCTTGGCAATTTCAGGCAGTGCGTCTTCTCGCCGGAGAAAACCGAGGTCGCCTTCCGACGCAGCGGTCTGCTCATCGGAAAACTCGCGAACAAGATGAATAAAGTTCTCGCCCTTCTTTGCCCGGCGGTACGCCGCACGGGCTTGCTGCTTTGCAGCCCGTATCCGGGATCGGCCGGCGCTGCTCGGGACCTTTATGAATATGTGTCTCACCTGAATTTCTTCGGGAAGTGAGAAGGTGTCGATGTTCCGCTTATAGTAGGCGCGGAGCTCTGCATCGCTGACGGCAAGGCCGGAACGAACATACTTGTTGAATACCCGGGTGAGCGTCAGCTGCTCCTTCAACTCCTCTTTATATTGACTGGTCGTGAGCCCTTCTTTCGCAAGGGCGACTTCAAATGCAGCGGCATCCATGGCATTGTTCTTCATGATGTCGGCAATAGAGCTGTCCAGCTCTTTTTCCGTGACGTCCATTCCGGCCTGTTTCGCTGCGGCAAGTTGAAGTTTTTTGTTGATGAGTTCTTCGAGGACGTCCCTCTGGTCCAGGGTCTTTTCTTTCAGTTTCGCCGATGCACGCTCAAGATCGCTCATGGTGATGATCTCGTTGTTTACCACAGCGATAACGCGGTCGATAATGACCGAACCGTCAGCGCTGCTCTGGACGCTGTTCAGGCCTATAGCGATAACCGTAATCAGGATCAGTTGGATGTATTTGTTCATCGTATACTCTCTTATGCTCCCCAATGAAAATACTGCGCGTCTCTTGCGATACGAACCTCTGGATACCGGTTCAGCAACCACCGTCAGGGTCCGATAATTTCATAGACATTTACGAAGCCGCCCTGGTAACTGCTGGCCCACAGTTGCTTCCCGTTGGGGGAAACGGACAGCCCCATGGGTCGCTCAATGTCGATATATTGTAATACCGTGAATGTCGTCGTGTCAATAGCCGCGACTTTCCCGGAGTAATGCGCTGCAGCAAAGAGAAGGCGCCCATCAGGCGTCATTGCGATTGTTCTGGCCCGAGAACCCACGGGAACTGATTGTTCGACTGTTTTCTTCGCAATGTTGTATTTCAACACCAGGCCTCGAATGTTATCCGAAATATAGAGGTATCGGTCGTCATTCGATATGAGAAGATGGCGGGGATTTTCCGTCACCGGGACATCATCGATGACGGTGAGCGTCTCGAGGGAAAGAACGCTTATCGTTCCACTCGCCATATTTGCCACATAAGCGGTGCGGGAGTCAGAGCTTATTGCAATCCCGCGGGGAATATACCTTTTTCCACCGCCGACAATTATTTCTTTTATCTGTTTCAGTGTTCCTGAATCGATCACGGAAACGGAATTGGAATGCCAGTTCGCCACGAGTACATATTTGCTGTCCGGTGTGGACTTGACGATCTTCGGCGTCACGCCGACCTGAATTTTGGGGATCATTGCCGTCGTCTTCGTTTTGTTCTGTATGTCGTGGATAAACGTTTTCTGCGAGCTCACTGCAGTTTTTTCGTTTTCCCCCCGGACATCGTATCTGACGACAGACTCGCCGTTATGAAAGGATACCCAGAGATATCTGCCGTTCTCCGTAAAGTCGCATTCCACCGGTTTTTCCGCAAAGGAGTTGATCGTGACTTTTCTCGTATAGTTCCACCCTTTGGCTGCGGTCTTCGGAAAGTGAACTTTTTGTCGTATGGCCAACGTGGCGGTGTCGATAAGCCAGAATCCGAACCCTTCGAGGTTCATTACTGCGGCGTATGTTCCATCAGGCGAAACTTCCACCGCCTTGGGGGCCTCGGCGCCGGGAAACTGCTTCAGCAGCTTGAACTCGAGGGCAGGAGCGGTCCTGCCGATACCCCAGACGATGAACAGAGCGAAAAGCCACGGTGCTGTTTTCCGTATTCCTCTCATGACACGCTGCGCTTACTGCTCCAGGGCCTGGTAGTTCACTTCGAACGACGTGCCCGCCCTGAGCTGCTTCAGCCACCTCCTGTACAGCTTCTCCCGCTTTTCCTGAAGAAGCACGTTCTTGATCTCCTGGTAAACCGTCTTGAGGTCCCTGGTGCCCGCCGGGAGCTTGGCGACGAGGGTGAACACATGAAAACCGTAGGGACTCTTCACCACGTCGCTGATCTCCCACTTCTTGAGATCAAAGACAACATTGAACTCCGGCGGCATTTCCCCCCTCGCAAAATAGCCGAGATCGCCGCCTTTTTGCGCCTCGGGAGCTATGGACTTTTCTTTAGCCAGCTTGGCGAAGCTCGTCTTTTCTTCGGTGAGCTGCAAAAAGACCTTTCGCGCTTCTAACTCCGTCGTAACAACGATTTGTCGTGCACGCACCTGGTCCGGCCTTTTAAAATCGTCACGATGCGCCTTGTAATACTTCCTCACCGCAGCATCAGAAACCGATACCCGACGATCTACCTCACGGTCCATTAATTTTTCAATCATGATATTTTCCCAGACATCGGCTTTCCATTTTTCGAAGTCGATTCCCTGGTCGGCAAGGGTTTCCTGAACACCTTTAACACCTTTCCCGTGATTGCCCCGCAGAAGGGCAATGCGTTCGTTGAGCTCGCGGAGGTGTACTTTCATGCGCTTCCGTTTTGCCGCCCGCAGTATCATCTTGCGTTCTATCAGGCGGTTCAGAAATTCCACTTTTACTTCCGGCGCAACAGCCTCTTCACTGGTAAATCCTGCTCGTTCAAAACGCTCAAGGAATTCGCCCAGGGTGATGGGATCGCCATTTACGGTGGCCACGATTCTGACATCGGGCGATACGGCGGGGGACGTGCCGGTCTGCGCTCCTTCACGGTCCTGTTGATTGCAGGAAAAAAACAAAAGCCCCAGTATCATCACCGGGGCGGTATATGTTGTGAGACGCATGATATTCATTATCGCGAGGTTGAAATTATTCAGCGGTTCTATCCTGCAGATTCGGGGCCTGTTCCTGCAGGAGATCGCTCCCATCCGGTTCCGAGAGTGATTTACCCAGCGTTCCCATTGCCTTTTCATCAATCGTGATCTTGGCCTTGGCTTTCAGTTCCTTTGCGTACTCCATATATGCTTCTCGCTGTTTTTTCTGCAAGAGCCATGCTTTGAGCTGCGGCGCTGCGTCTTTCAGGCTCATTCTTTTTCCGTCGGCGGTGCGCATTTCCTTTTTGTGCTCGTTGTAGTACGCTTTGACTTCCTTGTCCGTCGGCGGTGTTATTTTACCGGCAAGCTCTTTTTTGAACAGGCCGTTGAAGAGCTCATTCTTCATTTGCTCCTCGAGACGCCGCTCCATTTCCTGCTTGAACAGCTTTTGTTTTTTTACAAATTCTTCATCTTTATGCAGCCCCTGCCGACGGGCTTCCTGGAGAACGACCTCGATGCCGATGAGATCATCGAGGAAATCCTGGCGCGCCTTGGGATCGACGGCAACAGCCTGCTTCAGCTGCGGCGGCAGGTCTGCAACCTGCTTTTGAAAATCGCCGATCGTAATTTTCGTGCGGTTTACCTTTGCCACAACCACGTTATCGGAGTCCTTGCTGCACCCGGCCAGCGCAAGAAAGAACAGAATAGGCACGAGGACAAGTAATTTCTTCATGAACAGGTTTCCTCCCGTTTCGGTTTTATTGGGCGCAATTCTTCATAGAATGCATAAAAAAGAGAGTTATTATATAACACACTACAGGAGTTCCTGCAAGCACTTTTTCACCGCCTGGGAGGCGGTTTGGAGCGATTCGTCGGGAAGAGACAGCTGGAGGGTGTATTCGGGGATGAGCTTTACTGTTTCTTTGTTCCTCCTGAGAAGCGCCATAATCTTGTCCGGCTCAATGGACGCGTCTTCTGCAAACGATATGGTTACGCTCCTGGTACCCGCATCGACTCGCGCAACCATGGATCGCTTTGCCGCGAGCTTGAGACCCATAATGTCAAGGAGGTTTTTCGCGGGCTCCGGCAGGGTGCCGTAGCGGTCGTGCAGTCCGTCGGCGAGATCGGCAAGATCCGCTTCGCTTTCCGCACCTGATATTTCCTTGTATGCCGCGAGCCTGAGGCCCATGTCCTCGATATAGTCTTCGGGTATGAATGCGGAAGCGCGCATATTGATGATCGTGTCCGGCTCCGTGCGTGTTTCTTCACCGCGCAGCTCTGCCATGGCTTCATCCATCATCTGGGTATAGAGGTCGATTCCCACGGCTCCGATATGCCCTGACTGCTGCTTGCCGAGGATGTTTCCGGCGCCGCGCGTCTCGAGATCCTGGGCGGCGATACGAAACCCTGCGCCGAGCTCGGAGAGTTCCTGGATGGCCCGGAGACGCTTTCGCGCCAATTCCGAAAGGGCTTCCTCCGCCGGCGTGAGCAGATAGGCGTAGGCCTTCAGCCTGCTCCTCCCGACCCGCCCCTTTATCTGGTACAGCTCCGCCAGTCCGAAGCGGTCCGCCCGGTTGATGATCATGGTATTCGCCCCGGGGATGTCAATCCCCGACTCGATGATCGTCGTGGTAACGAGTACGTTCAGTTTACCGGCAATAAACGCCGCCATGACCGACTCGATCTCATCTTCCTTCATTTGGCCGTGGGCCACGCCGATCATGGATTCCGGCACGAGGCCCTGGATGAATTCCGCAATGCGCTGTATTCCCTGGACGCGGTTATGAACAAAAAACACCTGCCCGTTGCGGGCAAGCTCTTGCATAATCGCTTCCCGAATGACCCTCTTCCCGAATCGCGCAACGACAACGTGTACTGCCTGGCGGTCGAGGGGAGGGGTTTGAATGAGTGAGAGGTCCCTGATGCCGGCGAGGGACATGTGGAGTGTTCGCGGGATGGGCGTGGCCGTAAGGGTCAGCACATCCACCAGTTTCTTGAATTCTTTTATGCGCTCTTTGTGCCGGACGCCGAAGCGGTGCTCCTCGTCCACCACGAGAAGGCCCAGGTTTTTGAACGCTACGTCCTTCTGGAGGAGCCGGTGCGTGGCGATGACAATATCCAGGGTACCCGCTTTGAGTCTCTTGAGTGTTTCCTTCTGCTCGGCCCTGGTTCGGAACCGGGAGAGCATTGCAACCGTTACCGCGAAGGGATCGAGGCGCTCCGTGAACGTTCGGAAGTGCTGGTCGGCGAGCAGCGTCGTCGGCACCAGCACGGCTACCTGCACCCCGTCTTCGACGGCCTTGAAGGCCGCCCGAAGGGCCACCTCGGTCTTGCCGTATCCGACATCACCACAGACGAGCCGATCCATGGGGTGTTGCTTTTGCATGTCTGCAAGAATATCTTCTATTGCCCGCTGCTGATCAGGTGTCTCCTCGTAGGGGAAGGAAGCCTCGAATTCCCGATACTGATTATCGGGCTGCGAGAAAGAGGTCCTGCTGAGGGCCGCGCGCGCGGCAAAGACTGCTACGAGTCCGCGGGCGATCTCGAGAATGTCTTTCTTAATCTTCTCTTTTGTTTTCGTCCAGGCAGGCGCGCCGAGCCGGTCGAGTCTGGGGGCGCTCCCCTCGATGCCGAGATATTTCTGCACCTTCTCGAGACTATACAGCGGGACATAGAGCTTGGCATCCGGTTCGTAGCGGATAGCCAGATAGTCGGTTGCGAACCCGTCGACGGAGAGATGTGTGAGACCCCGGTATTCCCCCACTCCGTAGTCGGTGTGCACCACGAAGTTTCCCACTTTTAATTCCTTAAAGGAAGAGAGGAACGGCGCGGACAGGGACGGTGACGGTCGCGGGCGATGGACTTTATCGCCGAAAATCTCCTCTTCGGTGATGATGATGCGGCCAAGTTCCGGCCACGAAAACCCCGAGGAAAGCCTGCCGGTGACGAGGGTGACGGGCCAGGGACCGGTCTGCTGCTGGCTCAGTTCCGGGCCGAGACCAAGGGCGAGTCCGTATTCTGAAAACATACGGGTGAGCCGCGTACCGGACTGCTCGGAGCTGCAGATGATCGATATCCGGTTGGTTTCCTTCCACGCCTGCAGTTTTTCCGCAAGGCCCGCGATCGTTCCTTCTTGCGGGTGGCCTTCCTTCAGCTCTCTGCCGAGGGACTTCGTAAGCCTGATGCCGAGGGCGGCGGCGGATTGCGTGTTCATTCCCCGCCGCCCGGCAGCCGAGCCGAGCAGGTGGAGGCTGAGGGAGGGGAAGAGCTCGTTTCCTTTTTCGATTTCCTCGAAACGAAGATACATCTCGCCTGGAGCAGGAAGCATTCTTCCGTCGTCCATCTCTTCCTGTCTGCCTCTGGTTATGCTGTCCCAGGTGTCATCAGCAGTCCTCTTGATTGCATCAGGTTCCACAAAGGCAAGGATGCTGTTATCGGGAGCGTAGTGAAACAGGCCCTCCATGGTATAGAAAAAGGGGGCGAGAAACTCCCCCCCCGGGGGCAGCATGCCCAGCCGTATATCGCCTGTGATTTTTCCCCATGAAGGCCCTGCATCCTCCCCCTGCGCTGACCCCGTTTCGTTCGAAGATCCATCCATCGGTGCTTCAGAATACTCCGCATCATGGTCGGTGACGAGAAGTTCTCTCACCGGCAGTACGAGCACCTCTTGCGTATTGCCGACGGAACGCTGAGACTCAGGGTCAAAGGAGCGCAGGGTATCGATGGTGTCTCCAAAAAACTCCAGGCGCACCGGAGCGGCATGATAGGGTGAGAACAGGTCGACGATGCCGCCCCGCCTGCTGAACTCACCGGTGCGGGTAACGACAGAGGAGGACTCATATCCCAGGGACTCGAGGATCGCTACGAGTTCATGAGGATCAATCAGCATGCCCGGGGTTATCTTTTTTACCGCAGAAAGAAAGCGCTCACGGGGAGGCAGTTTTTGCATGAGGGCATTGACCGGTGTCACGAAGATCCCGCCGTCTCCCGAGAGGAGATGGTACAGGAAGCGCATCCGTTCGCCCACGGTGCGCCTGTCCGGTGAATCCGCTTCAAAGGGCAGGACCCCCCAGGCAGGGAAGAGGAGAAATGGTTCGTCCAAATCCAACGGCATCCCCTGGTGTATCGTGGGTGATGCAGGCTCCTTTGATCGGACCTCTCCGGAGTGAGCATTGTTGATGGCAAGCAGGTGCCTGTTGGAGGAGAAGAAGCGCAGGTCTTCAAGCAGGGTTTCGGCCTCGTTCTCCGTAGCCGTGACGATAAGCAAGGGCCTTCCGGTTTCTTGCCACAGGCCGAACAACAGCAGGGCCTTTGTCGCCCCTGAAAGTTCTCCAATTTCCAGGGGTTGTTGCCCACGCGTGATGGTGTCGATAATCGGGTTGAGTAGGGGTTGCAGGATACTCATGGATGCGGGACTATAACACACCGGACAGGGCAATTCAACTCGACGGTAGGGAGAGGGTGTTCTTGCCTCGAAGACAACGGGGGGGCTACTGGTGTGATACAAAACGGAATGGATCTTCTCAGGGGTAGTATTGCTTACGACAGGACAGTACTGATGAAATGCTGAAGATTTCCCTGCCAGGACAGAAAGGCATCATTGAGATGGAAGCTTATCATTTCACTTGCTACCCCGATGATGATGAGTCTTTTGCCAGCACGCTCTCGAGGTCCATAAGCATGATCAACCGTGAGTCGAGCTTACCGATGCCTCGAACATAAGCCTTGCTCCGCTCGACCTCTTCGGGCGGCGTCTCCACCGATGCAACAGGCAGCCAGAGCACTTGGGACACGGCATCGACGAGCATGCCCAGGACTTTGGTCACGGACTCTACGATCATAATGCGGGAATTTTTCGTGAGCGTGCCGTCGGCGAGATTCAGCTTCCTCCGAAGGTTGATCACCGGGATGACCCGTCCGCGGAGGTTGATCACACCCTCTATGACTTCAGCGGCGTTCGGCACCGGCGTGATCTGCCCCACGCGGATGATCTCCTGTACGCTTTCGATATCAACACCATACTCTTCGGTGTCCAGGTTGAATGTCACCAGGTGGAGCTGGGGGCCGGCATCAGGCGCCTGGGACTCGCCGCCCACTGCCTGCTGAATCAGGTCTTGCAGCTCTTGCTGGTATCCTCCGGCTTCCCCTTCAGTGACGTTTGTCTGCGCCCCTGCCAGGATTTCTTCCGCCAGTCCGTAGGCCGGGAGGGTGAGCGGAGGTTTTTGTTTACCGGCTTTTTTTGATGGTTTCTTTTCCGCCTTTTTCTTAACGGCCTTTCTTACCGCCATATCAGATCTCCGTACTCCGTGTGTGTCGGCCCACCACTGCCCGCTTTATGGACAAGGCTTCCCATTATACCTTGAAACTCGCCACTTCCTGCAACAGCGCCTGGGCCATGTCCTCGAGCTCTTCCGATGACTTTGCCATCTGTTCAATGGCCGAGAGGTTTTCTTTCGCTATGGAACTAATGTTCTCGGCCGACTTGACCACCAGGTCGCCGCCGCGCTTCTGCTCCGATGTGGCAACCGTCACCTGCTGCGTCATCTGGTTCATGCTCTCTACGGCATTGATGATCTGCTTGCTCCCCGCGGCCTGCTCCCGCGCTGCCTGGCTCACTTCCTGCATGATACGGTTCATGGTCTCAACGGCCATCCGGATCTGGCGGCCGCCTGCCGCTTGCTCGCGAACGGACTTGGCCACCTGCTGCGTAAGCCGGTTCATACTATCCACGGACTCGCGGATCTGTTTCCCGCCCGATGCCTGTTCGGCCATGGACTTGTTTACCTCGTCGCTCGAACTCCGCATGGTATTGACGTACGTCAGCACCTCTTTGCTCCCGGCGATCTGTTCCGCCGTGGTTTTGTTGATCATGCTCATGATCTTGTCGGTCTTGTCCACGCCTTTGATGATCCGCTGGAGGGCCTCTGAAGCGCGGTCGGCCATCTCCATGGACGACGACGCTTCGCGTGACCCGGACTCCGTGCTCTTTACCGCGTCCCGCGTCTCTGCCTGGACATGGCCGATGACCTCGCTGATCTCCTGGGTGGCCTTCATGCTCCGCTCGGCGAGCTTCCGCACCTCTTCGGCCACCACGGCGAATCCCCGCCCGGCATCACCGGCGCGGGCCGCCTCGATGGCGG
>Ga0209633_10005929_pt1 | contig 10570 bp, 7 predicted proteins | sample Cruoilmetagenom1_FD_187290 | JGI IMG/M metagenome (GOLD analysis project Ga0209633, IMG submission 187290) | Oil polluted marine microbial communities from Coal Oil Point, Santa Barbara, California, USA - Sample 1 (SPAdes) (version 2) | ecosystem: Environmental > Aquatic > Marine > Oil seeps ... | reverse complement strand
AGTAAACCATACACTTGTAGAATCCGGTAGCGGGATACAGTTGTTAGGAAGTGCATCCCTACATGCAGTATGCCCCTTCGGAGGTGTTGTTAGCTTATACAACCTTGTTACATCTGGAACACTTATTAAAAAAACCCATGAATCCAGTATCGTCCTGATGTATATTGTCTTCGCATCCGCTCTTTTTATGGGACCTCTGTTCTGCGGATGGATTTGCCCGATGGGAACATTTCAGGAGTGGATTGGAAAAATTGGAAAGAAAATTTTTAAAAAAAAATATAATAGATTTATACCCTACAGCATTGATAAATACCTGCGTTTTTTAAGGTATGGGCTGCTTGCATGGGTAATTTATATGACTGCAAATACTGGGATGTTGGTATTTGAGGCTGTTGATCCTTACTTTGCATTATTTCAATTCTGGACCGGCGAAGTTGCCCTTTCAGGATTTTTGGTTCTGGGTGCTGTTATTATACTTTCCCTTTTTATCGAACGCCCCTTTTGTAAGTACGCCTGCCCTTATGGAGCTGTCCTGGGTATTTTCAATCTGTTCCGCATCATTCCCCTCAAAAGGAATAAAAATACATGTATCAATTGCAAGCTCTGTGATAAGGTCTGCCCAATGAACATTCAAGTCTCTACAGCAAACATAGTTAGAAACCACCAATGTATAAGCTGCTATGAGTGCACATCAGACGATGGAGCCTGCCCTGTTCCGGCAACTCTGGAATTCAGAACCAGTAAATACAAGACTGGTCCCCTAAAGGAGGTTATAAAATGAAAGTAAAAGCTAATATCGCTGGACTGATCCTTCCTGTTTTATTTATTGGAGGAATATTACTTAGCTCTGCCCTTGGATACTGGAAAACTGAAAGTTCAAAAAAACCAACGAAATTTACAACTGGAATTTTTGAGGGAGAAGCAGATCCTGCAGATATCAGAGGGTCCTATTCTTTTAGTGATTTAGAAAAAGCATTTGACATTCCTGTAGAAACACTGGCTAAAGCCTTTGGATTTTCCTCTTCAGATAATCCTGAAGAAATTAAGCTGAAGGAGTTTGAGGAACGATACGGTATTATTAGTGATTTCGAGATAGGTACAAGCAGTATGAAACTATTCACAGCCTTATATAAAGGGCTTCCTTATGAACCGGAAGATGATACAGGTATTCCCCAGCCAGCCTGGAACATACTGAACAAGGAAGGTGCAACAGATAAAGAAACGCTGGAAACTTACAATGAAAGAGTTGTTTCCCTGGAAGGTCTGGAAGTTTCTACAGGAACAGCAGAACACACTGAAGAATCTGAAGAAGAAACAACAATAAAGGGAAAAACTCTCTTTTCTGATCTTCTTAACTGGGGTCTATCCAAAGAACAGATAGATGACGCTCTGGGAATGTCAATGGGAACTCCAGGAGATTCTGTCAGAGATTTCTGCAGTGATCAGGGAATTGAATTCTCAACTGTAAAAGAACCTCTTCAGGAACTGCTGGACAACATGTAATCAAAGTAGGGGCAGCCACCCAGGGTTTACGGAGTAGATCCTGAGTGACTGCCCCTACATCCGTTCTATTCAATAATATTAATTTGATTCCAGCATTATGACCCAGTTCAATCGGTTTTTTTGTTTACTTTGTCATATTTACGTGTTAAACTTCCAAAAATTAGAAATCTAGATTTATTATGAAGAGGAAAAATCTTAATGAAAAAGAAAAAAGTATTTTTTAATGTTATTAGTGTTTTTTTATTAGCTTTACTTTTTGTGTCATGTCCCAATACAACGGATATTATTCCGGAAGAAGACAACCCGCCAACACCAACAAACTATACATTAACCACAACTAATGATAATGGAAGTATTTCAAGATCGCCTGATGCTGCAGATTACAATTCAGGTACTGTTGTCAGTTTAGAAGCAACGGCTGATACTGGTTACAAGTTGCTAAAATGGGAAGGCGATTATGACGGAACATCATCTATTGCTAATCCAGTTTCAGTAACTATGGATACTGATAAAACAGTTAGCGCTATTTTTGTTGCTATAGGTTCTACAACTTATACGGTAACAAGTACTATTTCACCAGCCAACAGCGGAACTGTAAGTCCAAATCCTGATAGCGTAGAAGAGGGATCAGACACCATCCTTACAGCTGCACCGGCAGCAGGTTACAGATTTTCCGAATGGCTGGATGAAGATACCACTCAAATTGGAACATCCAGTTCTTTAATATTAACTAATATTACAGCAGATAAAAATATTACCGCTGTATTCCAGCCTGAAAAATGGACAGTTCTCGTACACTTTGCTGTTGATAACAATATAGACTATGAATTTGAAAGTAGTAACGGTATTGTTTCGAATTATCTGGCAACCCTGGAAACTATTGAAGCAGGAGATACATATAATAATATTGATATAATAGTTTTAATGGATTGTTATAACGAAGACACCCAGGGAACTGGTTATGCTACAATATTTCAGGACGGATATTATCACTTAACCGGTGGAAATTTCTCAGATGATCTTGATGTAACAATAACTGAGGTAAACTCCGGGAGTACCTCCGATGCTGAGTCCTTCATGGATTGGGTTATAACTAATTACCCCGCAGACCATTACATGTATTCGATTTTTAACCATGGTGGCGGTTTTGACGATACAAACACTGCAGGCACCTATGGTATAGGATTTGACGATAGTAACGATGATGCCCTGTCTCATTATGAATTAAATCTGGTAACTTCCTATTTAAAAGGGTTAATAGGCAAAAATATCGATCTTTTCTTTCCTTATGCCTGTTTAATGGGTGGAGTGGAATTAGCCTATGAAATAAGAAATAATATTGATTATCTCTTATTCTCTGAAGAATTATATCCTGCAGAAAAGTGGTCTTACGAAGCATTAAGTTCCATTACGTCAAATCCCGCAATAACAGGTGAAGAGATTGGAACAGCATTTTGTGATTCGGCATATACATATTTTACTACAGTTGTACCTAGAGATTTTACTTTATCTTTGATTGATTTATCTGCCATTGATGCTCTATCTAATAGTATAAACACTTACGCGCAGACTGCTGAATCCAGTATAGGCAGCAGCAGTACCATAGCTTCTTATTACAACACTGCAGCAGAAGATACTTTCTCTATGTATTCGATGGCTGGTGTTGAGTGGTATTACATGGACCTTGGAGATTATCTATCCAATGTAATAGCTAATCCCAATATCAGTTCCACTGTTAAGAGTGCTGCCTCCAATGTAAATAATGCATTGAATAATGCAGTACTGTATAAGCAGCAATCGGGTTATCCTGATGCAACAGGTATGACCATTTTTCATAATATCTGGAATTCAACTTATCAATATCCAGTTGTCACTTATCAGAATATTCTAGGCTTCGGTTCAAATAATTGGGTTGACTATCTATCCACCATGGAAAATCTAACTATTGTGCCTACTGGTGATAGTTACGAACCGGATGACTCTTTCACGGATGCTTCTCCAATTACAATAGATGGTGCAGCTCAGGATCATACTATTCATATACCAGGGGATCAGGATTATATTCAATTTAATCTGACAGCAGGTACATGGTATAAAATTGAAACCTATGATAATGGTGGTACTTCAATGGATACGGAATTATATCTGTATGACTCAACATACTCGGATATAGGATATAATGATGATAGCAACGGGGTATATTCTGCTATAACTTATTCATGCACCAATACAGGACCCTATTACGCCATGGTAATAGGGTATGATGATACCGAGACCGGTGACTATGCAATTCATGTTCAAACTACTACTCCTGTTTCTAGCGATAGCTACGAACAGGATGACTCTTTCGTAGATGCTACTCCAATTACAGTAGATGGTGCAGCTCAGGATCATACATTACATTCTACAGATGATATAGATACGTTGTATTTTAACGCTATTTCCAGTCAAACTTATACAATACAGGCTACTGCCAGCGGCGATATTTTGAACATATATCTTTTTGAAGATGGGGATTATATCAATTCAATTGGTTATGGTTACGTAGGTTCCAATATTCATTTCAGTTGTACTTCCACCGGAATCTATTATATTGAAATTGATTCCTATGGAGGAGGTGTTGGTAATTACACCATAGAAGTTGGTTCTGGAACCTTCTCTCAACAATTTGATTTTGGCAGAAATAAAGAAAAACCTATCAGATAAATATAACAGCCCCTCTTATCAGGGGCTGTTTCATCATAAAAGGAGAGATGTTATGAAAATACCTGAATTTCTATTACTGTTATCTATCTCAACCTTGTTAGCAGGCTGCTTGACGTTACAGCCTGTAGAAACCAAAATATCGGGGAATAATCTATCAGAAAATACTGAATCAACCGAGCCTGACAAAGAAGAAACACCTGCTGTACAGAAAGAAAGTCAGAAACCGAATAAATTTATTCTTCATACAGGTATTGTTCAAAAAATTACGAAATTCAAAGGTACTCTAAGTGAATATTCCTATTACATTCTTAGTAAGGATCTGGAAGAAATAATACTGTTTAATTCCAAACAAAAATCCAGTGGTTTTGATATCTACCTTGATAAAAAAGCAGATATTAAAGGAATTTTTATAACAGGTACTATCAGCTGGAAAAGAATACCGGCAGAAGGATTACAGGTTCTGGAAATAACAATAAAAAAACAGTAATGTAAAAGGTTGTTCTATTCAACAGAATCCAGAATCTTATTAAATGTAATACTTGGTCGCATTACTTTTGACAACAAATCAGGATCAGGCAAATAATATCCATCCAATTCCACTGGTTTTCCCTGAACAATAATAAACTCTTTCATAATTTGTTCTTCATGAGATATAAGAGATTCTGATAAAGGCAAAAATAACTCTTTTAATTCTGTATCCATGTTCTGTTCAGCTAAGGACTGTGCCCAGTAAAGAGTCAGATAATAGTGGCTCCCCCGACAGTCAATCTCATTAACATTTGGAGATGGTGATTTATTATTTTCCAGAAAAACTTCAATTGCACTATTTAAAGTTTTGGAAAGAATGAGAGCTTTATTATTTTTATAATTATTACCAAAATATTCCAATGATACAGCAAGAGCCAGATATTCACCAAGAGAATCCCACTCAAGATGGTTCTCTCTAAAAAACTGTGAAACCAGAACAGGGGCAGTACCTCCGGCTCCTGTTTCAAAAAGGCCTCCTCCATTCATCAAGGGAACAATGGAAAGCATTTTCGAACTGGATCCTAATTCAAGAATAGGAAAAAGATCTGTAAGATAATCTCTAAGAATATTTCCTGTAACAGAAATAGCATCCTTTCCATCTTTCATTCTTTGTAATGAAAATCGTATTGCTTCATTAGGTGACATAATCGTTATATTGAGATTATTAATATCATGAAGAGGAAGATATCTCTTTACTTTCTCTATTACCTGCGCATCATGAGCTCTTTTGTTATCAAGCCAGAAAACAGTTGGCAAACTAGTTTTCCGGGCACGATCCACTGCAAGCTTAACCCAATCTCGTATAGGTTCATCCTTTACCTGACACATTCTAAAAATATCACCATCTTCTACTTTCTGTTCCATAAGAATATCACCGGATTCATCAATAATCCTGACTGTACCACTTGCATCAATTACAAATGTTTTATCATGGGAACCATACTCTTCAGCCTTCCCAGCCATAAGGCCCACATTTGAAACACTCCCCATAGTCTGAGGATCAAATGCTCCATTTTGTTTACAAAAATCTATTGTTGCCTGGTAAATACCTGCATAAGATCTATCAGGAATAAGAGCCAGTATATCCTGTAATTTTCCATTAGGTCCCTGCATTTTGCCGGAGTTCCTGATAGCAGCAGGCATAGATGCATCTATAATTACTTTATTGGAAAAATTTAAGTTTGTAATGTCCTTTTCAAAATTAACCATTGCAAGATCGGGCTGTTTTTTATAGCAGTCCTCAAGGGCTGTTAAAATACCTTCTCTCTTTTTAAGAGAAAGATTCTCTATTTTTGCAAGGAGATCTCCAATACCATTGTTGGGATTAACCCCAAGCTGATTAAAAATCTCCTTATACTCATTAAAAACATCTTCAAAAAAGACAGATACAACATGCCCGAAAATAACCGGATCAGAAATTTTCATCATTGTAGCTTTTAGATGAATAGAAAAAAGCAGTTCCACATCTTTGGCTTCATTAATCTGATTTTTTATAAACTGCCTTAAAGCTTTTACACTCATTACAGCAGAATCAACAATTTCTCCTTCCTCAAGATCAATTCTCTCTTTCAAAATACTTATTTTACCGGAGTTCTGTTCCAGTTCAACCCGGACATATCCGGTCGCTTCCATAACAACAGATTTTTCACTGCCATAAAAATCTCCGGCAGTCATACTTGCTACATGTGTTTTTGAGTCTGAACTCCATTGTCCCATGACATGGGGATGCTTCATTGCGTATTTTTTTACTGCTAAAGGGACTCTCCTATCAGAATTCCCCTCCCTTAATACCGGATTAACAGCAGATCCCTTAATCTTGTCATATCGTTTTTTTACATCCCTTTCTCTATCACTACCAGGATCTTCGGGATAGTCCGGCAGCTTGAACCCTTTCTCCTGTAGTTCTCTTACTGCATTCTTAAGCTGAGTAAGGGATGCACTAATATTGGGTAATTTTATTATGTTTGCCTCTGGAGATTTAACCAGTTCACCAAGCTTTTCCAGGTCGTCAGTTGCAATTTGATTTCTATCAAGGAAATGTGGAAAGGCTGAGAGAATTCTGGAACTTAAAGATAAATCTTTCATCTCTACTTCTATACCGGCAGTTTTTGTAAATGTTTTTATGATGGGAAAAAGTGAGATAGTTGCCAGAGCAGGTGCTTCATCAGTTAGTGTATATATTATTTGCGGTTTCATATTATACCCCGAAATATTTAGTTAAACATGTATCAATTAAAACTTATAAACTATGATTTCTTTGTAAGTAAAATTTTTAAATTGAAAAGCCAATGCCAAAGGCATATTAAATTTCATACTGATTATTTATCTCCTATGGTAATAAAAAGTGATTTGCGTGGTTTTCCATCCGGCACCCATGATTTGTGTCCTTTCCCGTCAGTATCTTCTACAAGAAGAATTGTGCCAGGGGAAAAACTTCTTTCTTCTCCATCACTCACCCTAACCATAAGCATTCCTTCAATCATAACAATATACTGTTTTCGGGGTGCAGAATGCCAGTCATAATTGTAGTTTCCGGGGTTTTCCCGAAGCATCATTCCTGTTACAGGGAGAATTTCAGAAAGGTGTCCGATATCCCCACCGTCTTTAAGAGGTATATCAATATCCTCAAAATGAGACTCTCCGTTTTTATCGGAATATAATCTGGTAATTTTCATACGGTGATTCCTTTATGCAACGCGTGGATGCCCGGTAGAGGCAGGTCGCGACCTGCCCCTACCGGGACGATTCTACAATATAATCCTTTCTTAAACAATATTTTCTAATTTTCGAATCTGCTTATATGGATAAATACCGGATGCATGACCATCACTCCATATAATCTTCAGTGCATAATTGCCTAAAGGAGTAATCTCTGTGGGTTTAATATCTTTTGGAAGACTTTCAATCTTAAGTAGTTTCTCTCCTGAATATTCATCAACACAAACAGCACAACCGCAGTCAGCACGAAGATCCAGATTTTTAACCACCGATCTGGTTCCATCAGGCCATATAAAACTTAATTTTTCATCATCAAATTCATACTGAGGAGTAGTATTTCTATCGAAGGCTTTCATTCCAATAGCTCTGACAACATTATCCACCAACTCTTTAATATCCGGATCTGTAAAATCTTTATCCAGGTGACCGATCATCCCACTGTCAACTTTGATAGGCAACTGCATGAGGGTCTTAAGGCCATATTTTTTTGTGACAATATTTTCCTCATCACCACCAAAAATATAATGCCGGCTCCCGCAACTGGTACAATCGAAATAGGACATATTCTCTACGACTCCTATCATAGGAACATTAACTTTTTCAAACATTTCAATACCCTTGGCCACATCCACCAAAGAAAGAGCCTGTCGGGTTGTTACCATTACTGCACCATTAAGCTGCACTGTCTGAGTAATGGTCAGCTGAATATCCCCTGTTCCAGGAGGCATATCAATAATAAGATAATCAAGGTGACCCCAGGCAACACCGGTTAAAAGCTGCTGAATGTAACCGGAAACAATAGGACCTCTCAATATAGCAGGACTATCACCAAGAAAAAAACCAAAAGACATAATCTTCAACCCATTCTGTTCATAGGGGATCATATTTTTATCTTTATCAGCCTGAATATCCGGTTTATGAATATTAAACAATGTCGGAACAGACGGACCAAATATATCTGCATCCAGTAAGCCAATTTTAAATCCTCTTGCAGCAAGTTCCCTTGCAATATTGGCTGCAATAGTTGATTTACCAACACCACCTTTACACGAGGCTATAGCCAATAAATTCCGTACATGTTCCAAACCTCCCTTATTTTTCTCAGATTTTTTTACTTCTCTGGCTGTCATGTTTACTTTAACACTCTCAACTCCATCCAGAGCGGATAAAATCTCTTCCGCATTCTTCTGAAATTCATTTTTTATTGGACAGGCAGGTGTAGTCAATTCAATATCCAGACTAAGCGCACCATCTTTAATACTAATATTTTTTACAAACCCCAGACTAACTATATCCTTTTTAAAATCAGGATCTATAATTACACTCAGTGCTTCCAGCACCTCTTTATTTGAAACCACTTAATTCCTCCTTTGGTTGCTGAGATCGTTCCTCATCGCTTCGCTCTTCCGGTACGACTCATTGCCGAGTAGGCAAACTTGTTTGCGACCAGGCTTGCTCATTAGGTAAAAATAAAGTACTAATAAGCTTTAAAAAAGTCCAACCCAAAATTGGAAAAGATCTATATATATACGAAAATAATAGAAGAATTATACATATTACATATAATTTAGTATATATTTGAATGATCCCTATCTTTTTACTTGATTTATTTCAAAATTCATGGTTATGTAGTCGTAATGCTTATATAATTCTAAGGAGAGAGTAATGAAAAAGATTTTGTTTATTTCTTTGATTGTTGCACTATCGATGTTTACCATTGTCAGCTGTGCAAAAAAAGAAGAACCTGCAATTAAAATTGGTGTTGCCGGACCTCATTCCGGAGACCTTGCTTCCTACGGTCTTCCAACTGTAAAAGCTGCAGAGATCCTCACAGAGAAAATTAATGCAAATGGTGGTCTGCTTGGTCGACAGGTAAAACTTGTTATTGAAGATGACGTTTGTAAACCTGAAGTTGCAACAAACACTGCTGCAAAACTTGTTGGTGAAGGAGTAGTTGCAGTTATAGGCCATATTTGTTCCGGTGCAACAAAAGCAGCCATGGGCATTTACAATGATGCTGGAATTCCTGCAATTTCCCCATCAGCTACAAACCCTGCTCTTACTCAGAGTGGTGATTATCCAAACTTTTTTCGAACTATAGCTTCTGATGACGCTCAAGCCAGAACAGAAGTTGATTTTGCACTTGATAAACTTGGATTAACAAAAATTGCTGTTCTTCATGACAAAGGCGATTATGGTAAAGGCCTGGCTGAATTTGCAAAAAAATTCCTTGAAGAAGATTCAAGAGCAGAAGTTGTACTATTCGAGGGTATAACTCCTGGTGCAGTTGACTATACTGCTGTAATTAATAAAATTAAAAACTCCGGTGCAGAAGCAATCATTTTTGGTGGATATCACCCTGAAGCTTCTAAAATTGTCAGCCAGATGAAAAAACGAGCAATGGATGTTGTTTTTATCTCTGATGATGGTGTTAAAGATAATACTTTTATTAAAGTTGCCGGTGAATATGCTGAAGGCGTTTATGCTTCAGGTCCTATGGATACTGCTACAAACCCTCTTACTATTCAGGCTACAAAAGAACATCAGGATAAATACGGCGAAGATCCAGGTGCTTTCTATCTGAATGCATATGCTGCAGTTCTTGCTGTTTTTAATGCAATTGAAGTTGCAGGTTCAACTGATTATGAAGCTCTTACAAATGCCCTTAGAACCAGCTATGTCGAAACCACACTTGGTAAAATTAAATTTGACTCCAAGGGTGATGCTGAAGGTGTAGGCTTCTCAATGTACCAGGTACAAAACGGTGTATACGTCGAATTAAAGTAATTATCTTTAAAAACAAAGAGACAGTCTTTCAAAGGACTGTCTCTTTTTATTTCAAGCAGCTCTTCCAATATGGAAGTTTCCCCATTCTAAAAAAGCTTTTGTGTTAATATGCTCAATGCAAAAACTACAAAGGAGCCATAAAACGCTATGGATCTACATTATTTTTTTGAATTATTTGTCGGCGGCTTAACCAGGGGCAGTATATACGCTCTTATAGCCCTGGGTTATACCATGGTTTATGGAATTATACAATTAATCAACTTTGCCCATGGAGAGATATACATGATTGGAGCATTTACAGCTCTGATTATTGCATCCGCATTAAGTT
>Ga0209633_10005928_pt1 | contig 10570 bp, 8 predicted proteins | sample Cruoilmetagenom1_FD_187290 | JGI IMG/M metagenome (GOLD analysis project Ga0209633, IMG submission 187290) | Oil polluted marine microbial communities from Coal Oil Point, Santa Barbara, California, USA - Sample 1 (SPAdes) (version 2) | ecosystem: Environmental > Aquatic > Marine > Oil seeps ... | reverse complement strand
CCTCGGCCTCGGTCAAGAGGTCGAACTGAAGCGTGCCTAGACCACGCGCATTCAGTGCCTGCGCCACATAGGTATTGCGGGGGCTCAGGCGACTTGAACCACTGCCATGGGCAAAAATCACGAGTCCGTTGACGCCAGCGGGGATGGTCAGAATTCCCTCAAGCCCTTCAGTTCCAATCTGGACGATGCGGCTGTCGTTCGCCATTGACCTTTCACTCATTGTACACTCTGGCTCGTCCGGTAAGATTTCGGCGCCATTCACATCGGAAATCATGGCTCAACGCCTGGCGGAACGCCTTGACCGGCATCAATGACGGGGCACCGGATCAGGCAGCTATCTTGGGGCGAGGCAACAACTGGCACTGACGATGAAAACAGATCCCGCAACCGCCGCCCCGCAAGGGAGCACAGAAATTCTCACCAGCAAGAAAGTGGCATTCCTGTCCTCACCGGCAGCCTATCCAGTGTCAGTGAGCGATGTAGAGGTCAGGGAGACCCACATGTCATGGGTTTTCCTCGCTGGAGACCGCGTGTACAAACTCAAGAAGCCGGTGAAATATCCCTTTCTGGATTTCAGTACACTGTCAGCGCGCGAGGCCGATTGCCGCGTGGAGGATCGGCTCAACAGGCGGCTTGCACCGGATGTCTATCTTGGCGTTGTACCGCTCTCGCATGGTGCAGATGGCGACCTGACCCTAGGGGGCAAGGGTGAGCCGGTCGACTGGCTGGTGAAGATGCGCCGCTTACCGGCTGACAAAATGCTGGATCATGCGATCGCCCGCGGAGCGGTAACACCGAGCCAGATTCGTGAAGTCGCTGATGTTCTGGCGCACTTTTATCGAGCGGCGGAGCCTGCGAACGTGACGCCCGAAGAATATGTCGCGCAATTCGCCCGTGAGCAGGAAAAGAACCATGCCGTCCTGGCCGATAGAAGATTCGATCTCCCGCGGGAAATAGTCAGCACCGTACTGAGGAGTATCGAAACGATAATCACCGACAATCCGGATCTACTGATGAACCGGGTGCGTGATGGCCATGTCGTCGATGGGCACGGCGATCTGCGGCCCGAACATGTCTGCCTCTCCGATCCGCCAGTCGTAATCGATTGCCTGGAGTTTAACCGCAGCTTCAGACTGGTTGACCCGTTTGACGAGCTTGCCTTCCTCGCCATGGAGTGTGAGCAACTAGGCGCGCCGTGGATTGGCGCGACGCTGATCGGACACTGCGCCGAAGAACTCGGCGATGCACCGTCGAAGCGTCTCCTCCATTTCTACACTGCATATCGCGCCTCGCTCAGAGCGCGACTCGCGCTGGCGCACTTGCTTGAACCTGATCCACGAAAGCCCGAAAAGTGGCTACCGCTGGCGGTCGCTTATCTTTCAATTGCCGAACGTGCCTGCCTCAAGCTTGATCCTCCAGCAGGTCAACCAGTGAGCCATTCTCGTGGATCCGCCGGATAGCCTCCGCAAAAAGAGGTGCAGCGCTGACGATTTCCAGATGCTCGGCGACCAAAGCCTGGTCGAGTCGAAAGGGTGGCACTGTGTCCGTAACGATCACGCTCGCCAGTCGCGGGTGGGTAACAGCATTGGCTGCGTCGCCGACAAACAGGCCGTGCGCTGCGAGCGCTATGACCGAAGTCGCCCCTTGGTCGAGGCACGCCTCTGCCGCACGCAGCATTGTACCACCTGTGCTGATAAGGTCGTCGATCACGAGCACTTTAGCCCCATTCACCTCGCCCACCAGCGAAGTGCCGCTGACGACACCGGCGCTGCGGCGTTTCTCCATGAAGGCCGCGCCGACAGGGCGGCCCAGCATGGCTTCGAAAGTCTCTTGAAAAAGCTGCGCCCGCTTCACGCCGCCCGGATCCGGTGAGGCCACGACGACGGGGTCGTCGCCGACGCGCGCGCGCATATGCTGTGCGAACAGACGGCGTGTGTCGAGATGATGCGAACGGCAGCGAAATGCGTTTTGGAACGCAACGATATTGTGGACATCCAAGGTCACAACTGCGTCTGTGCCCGCGGCCTCAAGAAGCAGCGCCATGTATCGCGTGGTCACGGGATCGCGCGGCTTGGTCTGCCGGTCCTTGCGGGCGTATGCGAGATAGGGAATGACTGCAGTGACCCGGTGGGCGCCACCTTCGCGGACCGCGCCCAGGAAAAATAACAATCGGCAAATTTTGTCGTTGACGGTTTCGTCCGGCCCGCCATGCAGGCTCTGAACCACATAAACATCACGTCCGCGCACGCTGACGAGCGGCCGCGCCTTGTGTTCACCGTCCTCGAACTCGCGCTCCTCATGGTCGGCAAGCGGTATGCCCAGCGCCATAGCCACCTGCTCTCCAAAACCTCTGCTTGCATTGAGAGCGAAGAGTTGCATGTCCACACTATAGGGCAAACGCGGTCGCGCAGGATTGATTGCGATCAAGGGGCAGGTGCAGGGCAACAACTATGGTTGGCTCTCCGCCTTCTAATCTGAACAATGCGTATAGAGTTTTGAGCCGATGTCTTCGCGATTTCATCCGCAACTGATCAACGATCCCTTTGGCGATCCGGGGCTCTATATCGAGCTCATGTTCGAAAAACGGGCAATCCTGTTCGACCTCGGCGACCTGACCCGACTACCGACGCGCAAGCTTTTGCGGCTCAGCGACGTCTTCATATCGCATATGCACATGGACCATTTCAGCGGCTTTGATCGCCTGTTGCGGGTGTTGCTGGGGCGCGAGCGGAGATTGCGGCTTTACGGCCCGCAGGGACTGATCGATGCGGTCGCTCACAAGCTGGCCGCCTACACATGGAATCTGGTCGCGAATTACGGCGCCGATCTCGTTCTGGTAGTGGCCGAACTGGATGGGAACCGCACGCTCCGTACAGTCGAGTTCCATTGCAAGACGGGTTTCCGCCCGGAAGACGGGCGCGTGGAAACGCCGAAGCACAGCCAACTTCTCACCGAAGAGAGCTTTTGCGTGCGTACGGCAATTCTCGACCATGCCATCCCGTGCCTTGCTTTTGCTCTGGAGGAACGGGTGCATGTCAATGTCTGGAAGAATCGGATCGAGGAGTTCGGCCTGCGCGTCGGTCCGTGGCTGAGGGACCTTAAGGAAGCCATAATGCGTGATGATCCAGACGACACAATCATTAAGGCTGAATGGGAGGAGGATGGCCGCATCGTGGAGCGAAGTCTTTCACTAGGCGAGCTTCGTGGGCGGGCGGCCACTGTCACGCCCGGCATCAAGATCGCCTATGTTGTCGATGCGATTGGCTCGCCAAATAATATCGAGAAGATCGTGACGCTTGCCGAAGATGCGACTGTCCTCTACATCGAGTCGGCTTTCCTGCATGAAGATGAGCCCCGCGCCCGAGAGCGGCACCATTTGACAGCCCGGCAGGCCGGCGAGATCGCACACGCCGCTGGCGTCCAGCGCCTCACCACCCTGCATTACTCGCCGCGCTACGAGGGGCGGGCCGAAGAGCTTGTGAGCGAGGCGGAGGCTGCCTTCCGGGGTGCCGGCGTCCGCGGGAGTTGAGCCATCATGTGTGCGGCTCCGGCTGAAATGTTGGTCATTGACGGATCGTATGGGGAAGGCGGTGGCCAGATCCTCAGAACCTCGCTTGCGCTTGCGGCCATAACCGGTCGCCCGCTGCGTATCGAACGGATTCGCGCCGGCCGCCGCAAACCGGGCCTTGCGGCGCAACATCTCACTGCGATCCGCGCCGCAGCGGCAATCTGCGGAGCCAAGCTGGAGGGCGATACACTAGGATCTGAAACCCTTGAATTCTTTCCAAGGTGTCCGCCCGCCTCGGGTAATTATCATTTCGACGTTGCCGAAGCCCGTGAGGGTGGCAGCGCAGGTGCCGCGGCGTTGGTGCTGCAAACCATCGCGCTTCCGCTTGTGCTTGCTCCTGGTGAAAGTTCGGTGACCGTCAAGGGCGGCACCCACGTGCCTTGGAGCCCGTCCTTTGACTATTTCGAGCATGTCTGGATGGAGATTCTGCGTCGGCTAGGGCTCAACGGGACCGCCCGGCTCGGCGCTTGGGGTTTCTTTCCCGCTGGCAGGGGGGAGATCACCCTCCGGCTCATCGGCGCGAGCAACGGCAGCGTCAAGGCCTTCATGCCCCTGACAGCTATGGAACGTGGGGGGCTTAAGGCAATAAACGGGCGTGCGGTGGCGGCCAGTCTCCCGGCACATATTGCCCAGCGCATGGCGGATAGGGCCGAGGCCCTGCTGCGCCCACTTGGGGTTCCGGTTACGATCAAGACCGAGCGTGTGCGTTCCCTCTCGCCCGGCGCCTGGATATTCCTGAGCACTGTCTACGACAGGACCGTATCCGGGTTCGGTGCGCTTGGCCGCCGGGGCAAACCCGCCGAGGAAGTTGCCGAGGAGTCCGTGGCGGAACTGTTTGATCACCATCGCAGAGGTGCGCTGCTGGACCGCCACCTGGCGGACCAGATGCTTTTGCCTCTTACGTTCGCTGACGGGGCGTCGGAATTCACCTGCTCTGCCGTGACCCGGCATTTGGAAACCAACGCCTGGGTGATCGGGCAATTCGATGCGGCTCGTGTCGAAATCGAGTCCGGACCCAATGGTGCCGGACACGTTAAGGTCATGCCCATTCGCTAGCCTGATGCGCTTGGAAAAACCTCATCGCAATTTGCGTCGGAATCGTATCAGGCCCGCCTCGTCCGCGGCTGAAGCCTCGATCTCTGACATCTTCCCCCGTTAATCGTTAAGCAGCGTGCGGGAACTACGCAAAATCTGTTCAGACTTGCGTCTGTCATAACGCACGTGCCGCCCTCGCGCATTGCAGGATTGACCAAAAGCTCCCAACCGACATTGAGAATCTTGGGTGTCGTCGTCAGCTGGTAGTGGATGAAGGTACTGTACGTTCTCGCGGCTATCGTCTTTGATATCCTGGCGCCGTACAAATGCTGGCCAGGAACCAGAGGAAGATGTCCACATCGCCTGTTGCCAGATCGATGCCGAGCTCTTCCGAATAGAGCGTACTTCTTTCGAGAGACCAGACGCTTGGTAGCGCTGCGGGGACTGTTGCCGGGAATCGTCTAGGGCGTCAGCATTGCAAATCTCATCAAGGTCCTGCGGCTAGGGGCTGCTATTCCCATTCGAGCGTCAGTGATTTGTCAGTCTCCAGCCGAACCCGGGTTCCAAATTTTTTTCCTTCTCGGTTCAGGACATCGAAAATCCAATCCGTATCGTCTTGCGACGCCCGGTTCAGGCAGAATTTGCGGATTTGAAGTGGCACCATTGTAAGTTGCTGCAGCGCGCCGTCTGACAGCCGAAGGTCCGGGAAATACATCAGCACAAGATCATCTCGGAACTCCTCGTAACCACGAATGCCTTCATAGTCGTCAAGGAAGTCACCGCAACCATAAAGGATCAGTTTGCCGTTATGGACTTCGATTGCCTTTGGGTGATGCGAGGAGTGACCCCAGACGATGTCGACGCCTGCCTCGTCAATCAGTTCATGCGCAAAGGCGCTCTGATCGCCGGAAATGTCATACCCCCAGTTCCTGCCCCAGTGGAGCGAAACGATGATGATGTCTCGGGGCTTTCTAATCGCGCGCATGTGTTTCGAGATCTGGCGGACGGTGTGGAGGGTCAAGTCAGGCAGGAAATTGATGCCAGGTCGCTCATCAGTGGCAGCCCACGCGCGCGGGACGCCGCTTGTCGGAGAGCCCAAGGCGACAATGACGACCCGTCCGCCCTGGACCGGAAGTATGGCCGGACGGCGCGCCTCATGAAGGTTGTGACCCGCGCCGACCCACGCCACTCCCGCGCCTTGCAGAGTTTTCAGTGTCTCCAGGAGGCCCTTTTCGCCCCAGTCCAATACGTGATTGTTGGCAAGGACACAGCAGTCCACTCGAGCCGCAGTGATCACCGGAACATTCCTTGGGCTCATTCTGTAGTTGATACCCTTATGTTGCACATCGCCGCTTGTCGTGATGGCCGTCTCCAGGTTGATCAGCCGGGCGGCAGGTCTCCGGCGGTCAAGCTGTGCCAGCGCGTCCCCCCACACATGGTTGAAGTCGACAGGCTTCGAGACCGGGCCATTGACCTCCTCGGCAAGCGCAACATAGTCGGCGGCCGACTTAACGTATTTTTCAAAAAGTTCCGGATTGCAGGGATGGGGCAGAATGTGATCGACACCACGGCCGGTCATCACATCTCCAGCCAGGAACAATGTTACCTGACCGGGCTCGCTAGTGGCCACCTGATTTGCGCGGCCTGTTTTTTGCGCCATTACGCATGCTGTCGGCCAACGGCAATCTCGCCGTTCAACCACTGCACGATCTGCCTGGACGCAGTGTCGAGTTCATATTGTGTCATGCCATCTCCGCAATGCGCGCGCCATGCCTGGAAACTCAATATCAGCCATCAATATTTCTACACTTGGCCTTGTTCCAAATGCTTGATCTGGCGCAATGCGGTTGGTTGTTTAATGCGCCATACAAAGCGCGGAATTGCGCTCTCATGATGCGCGGCCAGGGAGTTCCGGCTGATGATAGAGAGGGCTGACAAACGGACGGAACCCAATGCCGGATGGGAGTTGCTCCCGCATGATGCCGATGTGCGAATCCACGGTTGGGGATCAACGCCGGAGGCAACGTTCGAGCAGGTGGCTTTGGCACTCACCGCTGTAGTCACCGATGCCAAGGTGGCCGATGAGACGGCTGTGACCGTTACCTGCAAAGCCGAGAACATCGAGCTGCTGCTGGTCGAATGGCTGAACGCCATCATTTACGAAATGGCGGTCGGGCAGATGCTGTTCGGGCGCTTCGGGGTCGAAATCGACGGTACCCGCCTTAAAGGCACCTTATGGGGTGAACCGGCGGATCAAGTGCGGCATAGGCCTGCCTGCGAACCTAAGGGTGCAACCTATACGGCACTGCATGTGGCTCAGGATGCGGTCAACCGCTGGTCGGCAACCTGTGTTGTGGATGTTTGAGGGAGGTATGGGCGGTGGATCCCACGCGATTTACGAAAATTGACGACACGGCCTGGAAAATCGAGCCTACCGGGGACATGCGCGTGCCAGGCATCATTTATGCGGATGAGGAACTCATCTGCGGGATGGACGACAAGGTCTACGAGCAAACCGCTAATGTTGCGACCTTGCCCGGTATTGTAAAGGGGTCCTTCGCCATGCCGGATGCCCATTGGGGCTATGGTTTCCCGATTGGCGGAGTCGCGGCCTTCGACCCGGACCACGGCGGCGTGGTCTCCGCGGGCGGTGTCGGATTCGACGTCTCTTGCGGAGTGAGAACGATGCTCACGGCCCTCTCAGTATCTGACATTAGGTCAGTTCAGAAACCATTAGCAGATGCGCTTTTCGCAGCGGTCCCCGCAGGCGTCGGGAGCAAGGGCACGATCACGCTCGATTCAGAGCAGATGGACGCAATGCTGCACGGCGGTGCACGCTGGGCCGTGGAGCGCGGCTGGGGTGAGGCACATGACTTGGACCGCATCGAAGAACACGGGGAGATGGCTGGAGCGGATCCGGGTTGTGTCTCGGACCGGGCCAAGAAGCGTCAACGCCGCGAGATGGGTACGCTCGGTTCCGGCAACCACTACCTTGAAGTCCAAGCCGTCGAGGAAATTTTCGACTGTGGCGTGGCTAACGATTTTGGCCTCAAGCAAGGCCAAGTCATTGTCACCATCCACTGCGGTTCGCGCGGACTCGGTCACCAGATCGGAACGGAGTTTTTGCGTGACATGCTCCCCGCCGCAGCCAAGTTTGGAATCAAACTTCCCGACAGGGAACTCGCCTGCGCGCCGATCAATTCGGAAATCGGCACCCGTTATCTTGGGGCCATGCGTTCCGCCATAAATTGTGCACTCGCCAATCGCGAGATCATCGGTCATTTCGCACGGCAGGTTTTCACCCGCTTCTTTCCAGAGTGCGACCTGCAGTTGATGTTCGACGTTTCCCACAACACCTGCAAAGTTGAGACGCACACCATCGATGGCGAACCGCACAAGCTGTTCGTCCATCGCAAGGGAGCGACCAGGGCCTTTGGTCCTGGCCATCCCGATTTGCCGCCAGCGCTTCAGGATTCAGGGCAGCCAGTCCTGATCGGCGGCAGTATGGGAACGGGCTCATACGTGCTTACCGGCACCGCGATGAGTGAGGAGAAGGCGTTTTCCTCTGCCTGTCACGGAGCGGGCCGCGCCATGTCGCGCCATGCAGCGCTCAAGAAGTGGAGCGGTAGGCAGATTGTCGATGACCTGGCGGAGCGAGGTATCTTGATCCGCAGTCCTTCGCAGCGCGGCGTGGCTGAAGAAGCCCCTGGCGCGTATAAAGACGTCACGGCGGTGGTCCTGGCCGCGGAACATGCAGGTCTCGCCAGGCGCGTGGCGCGCCTCAGCCCACTTGTTTGCATCAAGGGTTGATGGCTCTTAGCCGGGGATCAAAGCCGGTGCGCACTGATGCCGATGACGGCCCCAGCCAAACTGAATCCTGTTCCCGATCATGGGTCACTGCTTGGTTTGGAACGGTCTCTAAAGCGGCCAAAAGACAGGCACAAGCCATACTAAAACAACAATTGTCAACGCCGTGAGCGGCAACCCAGCGCGAATGAAGTCTGAGAAACGGTATTTCCCGGGCCCGTAAACAAGAAGCGATGCTGGCTCCAGCGGTGTGATGAAGGAGAGGGACGCGGACAGGGTCACCAAGATGGCCACCGAACGCGGATCGACGCCCAACAGATCGGCGGAAGCGACTGCGATGGGTAAGACCACCAAGGCGGCGGCGGCATTGGACATCGGCTGGGTGAGCGCCACCGTTGCTACGCAAAACATGGTCAGTGTCGCGTAGATGCCGAGCGGCAGAGTGGATGCGACGATGAGGCGAGCAAGGAATTCTGCGGCACCGGTCTTTTGCATCGCAAACCCGAAGCTGGTCATGCCTGCAATGAGGATTAGGAGACGCCACTCGATCATGCTGTAGGCGTCTTCCATGGTGACACAGCGCATGAGAACCAGGCTAAGAACGGCAATGAGAAGCGCGATCGACAGCGGCATCACGCCTGTCGCACCCAAGAGGATTGTAAGGCAAAGTGTCGCCAGGGCGAGGACTCCCTGACGCTTCGTGGGAGCGTGTCTGTCGATCGGGACCAGTCCCCAAAGGTCGAGGTTGCCCTTCAACCGATCGAGGTTCTCTCTCGCCCCCTGCAGGAGAAGGACATCGCCGACCTTGAGTCGCATATTCTCGATCTGGGCTGGATAGGCTTGTCCCCGCCGGTAAATTGCAAGCACGGTCAGGCGAAATCGGTGGAAAAAATCGAGTTGCTTGATCGTCTTGCTGACCAGATGCGACTGGGGCATCAGCACCGCTTCGCCAATGGCAAGGTCGTGCCGCGACAGGTCTGCATCAATGAAATGCTCATCTGCTTCGATCGCTAAGGCGGGGTCACTCCTGCTCCGCATCAGGGCCTGTTCGGATCCCTTGACCACGATCCGTGTGGCGGCCCTGATCTTCCGCAGTGGATGCGCGGACAACCGTTCTCCCTCCTGGATCACGGCAAGCGGTATGAGGCCAAGCTGATCGAGCTTCAGATCACCGAGGGTCTTGCCGACCGCCGCCGACCTTTTTCTGGTCGGAACGAGGACGGACAGAAACCGCCGCAGATTATAGTCCTCGGTCAATGGTACCGGTCGTCTGGCCGGAATCAGCCGATAACCGACTACAACCATGTAGACGATGCCGGCGGATGCCAGAATGAGGCCGATGCCGGCAAATTCAAAGAGCGAGTAGGGCTCTAGACCGAGCTCGGTGACCATGCTGCTTCCCGCCAAGTTGGTCGAGGTTCCGATCAACGTGCATGATCCGCCAAGCATCGAGGCGTAGGCGAGTGGTATCAGAACCCGGCTCGGACTGATTTTGGCCTTGCGCGATAGCTCCAGCGCGGTCGGCATCAGGACTGCGGTTGCGCTGGTATTGCTGAAAAAGGCGGACAATGCCGCCGCCAGGATTGTGACACAGGCCAGAATCCAGCGCTCCCCCCGTTGCCCAAGCCGGTAGATGAGCTGGGCCAGCCAGTCTGTGACGCCGGTTCTGATCAGCGTTCCCGAGATAATGAAGATAGCGGCGAGAATAATGACGATGTCGTTGGCAAAGCCGGAAGACGCCTCCTGTGGGGTCAGGATGCCACTTAGGACCAGGACCGCAACGAGACTCAGAGTTACGACGTCGACCGACAGCCACTCGAAGGCAAACACGACCATCGCTGCCAGCAGCAGAAACAGAACCAACGCAATGTCGGGTGTCATAAACCTCCCCTCAATTTTCGTCGGTTACTCCCATCCGGACATACTCCCCAACCATAACCGCGAATGCTGTCTTAATTGAACCAATGCCTCAATGCGGGTGGGAGCATGACCTAGACTTGGTTCGGAGACGCCGGTCATCGTGACCTAACTCGAGTTTATGTGCCAGCTGCAAAGATGGTCCGCTCAGCATACAGTCCCGCAACTGGTCCATCCCTGCCGGATGCTCATCAAGGTAACTCAGAAGTCTCAGTGCTTGCGAGCCGGCTCAACAATTGATCC